>JAEEGL016001982.1_pt1 | contig 12756 bp, 6 predicted proteins | sample 9134231 | NCBI WGS metagenome assembly JAEEGL01 (sample SAMN16246548, study PRJNA631951) | gut metagenome | biome: gut microbiome; feature: rumen; material: fiber-attached | host: Bos | place: Iran: Karaj | collected 2018-10 | reverse complement strand
TTTACGCTCGGCTTACCGAGCCTGTCCGCGACGGGTCCCAAGATGTCGATGCCTTCGAAGGCAACGAGGCGCTGTTTTTTTTCTTCGATTGATTTGAGGTTTCGCATTCGGTCGAGGCGGTCGGCAAGCTTTACGAGGATAACGCGCACATCATCAATCATAGCGAAGAGCATTTTTCGGATTGAATCTGCCTGCTGAATCGTCGTGGCGTTGATTTTCATTCCGGTGATTTTTGAAGTGTCCTTTACGATTTTGCAGACGGTTTCACCGAACTTTTCGCGAACTTCATCCTGTGAGATTCCTTCGACTTCAAAAATTGAATGAAGAAGACCTGAAATTACCGAGTCGATGTCGAGTTGGCCCATTGCAAGGATTGAGGCAACGCGCATAGGGTGGAGATGATAGGGAAGTCCGCAGGAGCGAGTGAGGCCGGCCGTTTTTTCGCACAGGAAATTCCATGCCTGAGTAAAACGGGCTTTTTCGTCTTCAGAGAAAGAGTCGAAAGTCTTAAAAAATTCGCCCAGAAGAATATCCGGGTCGGTCTCCGTATTGTTTGTCGTTATGTCGAATCCCATATTCCACCACCATATATTAAGATAACAGAAATCCTAGTAAATGGGTAGGGGAATTTTATATATCGAATCCGAACTTATTTTGTAGTTAAAAGACCCGAAATGTGCTACAATTCTTCCCATGACGATTATCGCTTCAAAAAGTAGTTTGTCGGGTTCCATCACGGTTCCCGGTTCAAAATCTCATACAATCCGTGCGCTCCTTTTGGCAACTATTGCCGAGGGCACGTCTCATATCAAAAATCCGCTTCCAAGTGCTGACTGTCTTTCTACGGCGGCGGCTGTTCCCCTGATTGGCTCCGAGGTCGACCTCAATCTTCTTGCTGAAAACGAGCCTGAAACTGAGTGGACCGTTTACGGAGCCGGCAAGAACCTTCATCTTCCTGATGATGTCGTGAATGTCGGCGATTCAGGTTCGCTTTTGTATTTCCTTACTCCGATTGCGGCTTGCTTTGAGGGAACTTCGGTTTTCACAGGAGACGCAAGCATCCGAAAACGACCTGTCCTTCATGTTGTCGATGCATTGAATCAGCTTGGCGCAAAATGCTTTGTCACACGCCCGAACGCAAACGGTTGCCCTCTCGTAATCACAGGCTCAATCAAAAAGGGTGGCACGGTCAAAACTCCGGGTGAAATTTCAAGCCAGTACATTTCAGGCCTTATGATGGCGGGAATCCTCACGGAAAATCCAATCAAAATCGAACTTTCAAATCCAAAGGAAACGCCTTACCTCACGATGACCCAGAAATGGCTCGAAAAAGTAGGCGTTAAATGCTCAGTTTCCGAAGATTTCAAGCATATAGAGGTAACTCCGTGCAAGTCTTTCAAGGGCTTCGATGTCACGATTCCGAGTGACTGGGAGGGAGTCGCTTTCCCTCTGATTGCGGCCCTCATTTCCGACAGCAAAATCACGATTGAAAATGTCGACTCAAGCGGAACTCAGGGAGATGACGCAATCGTCTCAATCCTGCAGTCAATCGGTGGTGACATTGTCTGGGACAAGAAAGCCGAGACACTTGCCGTTGCGGGCGGAAAATGCGCAAAAGACGGAATCGGCCGCCTCACAACTGAGAATTGCCCGAACGGAGAGCTTCATGTGAACATTTCAGGCTTCCCGGATGCGGTTTGTGCCCTTTCTGCAATCGCTTGTTTTACAGAAGGTACCGTTTATATAGAAGATGCCGCAGTCTGTCGCCGAAAAGAGACAGACCGACTCAAAGTTCTTACCGTGGAGCTTTCACGGCTGGGTGCTGAAATTGAAGAAAAGGAAGATTCTCTGGTGATTCACGGACATTCACCAGTTTTGAAAGACGGTTCTCCGAATCCTGAGTTCAAGCTTCATGGGGCGCTTTGTGACAGCTACGACGACCACCGCATGGCAATGTCGCTTTCGTGCATGGGGCTTGGCCTTCCACAAGATGAAAAAATCATCGTGAATGATGCAGAATGCTGCGCTGTCAGCTTCCCGCATTTTTACGATATGATGAATACAATAAACGCAAATTTTAGAGAAGAGGTGTAGAGATGCTTACGGACATTGAAATTTCACAGCAGAACAAAATGGTTCCAATCGTCGATGTGGCGAAGAAAATCGGAATCAGCGAAGACAGCCTTGAGATGTACGGAAAATACAAGGCAAAACTCACAATGGACGAACTTCGTATTTTGCAGAAGAAGGCAAGCGACCCGAAAAATCGCGGCAAATTGATTCTTACGACGGCTCTCACACCGACACCGGCAGGCGAGGGCAAGTCAACGGTTTCAATCGCGCTTGGTGACGGTCTCAACAAAATCGGCAAGAAAGCAGTAATCGCCCTCCGTGAGCCTTCGCTTGGTCCTTGCTTTGGTGTAAAGGGCGGTGCCTGTGGCGGCGGATACGCTCAGATTGTTCCAATGGAAGACATCAACCTTCATTTTACGGGCGACATTCACGCAATCTCAATCGCAAACAACCTGATTGCGGCCCTCATCGACAACCACATCAAGCAGGGAAACCTTCTCGGAATCGACCAGAGGACAATCACATGGAAACGCTGCGTTGACTTGAACGACCGCGAGCTTCGAAATATCGTCGTCGGAATGGGCGGCGTTGCTGACGGTGTTCCACGCGAAGACCATTTCTGCATCACTGTTGCAAGCGAACTCATGGCAATCATCTGTCTCGCAACTTCAATTTCCGACCTCAAAAAGAGAATCAGCGCAATCACAATCGGAAAGACCTTCGACAAGCGCCCGGTAAAATTCGGCGAGCTTAAATGCACAGGCGCAATCGCAGTTCTTCTCAAGGACGCAATCAAGCCGAACCTCGTTCAGACCCTCGAAAAGAATCCTGTTTTCGTTCACGGTGGTCCGTTCGCAAACATCGCTCAGGGAACGAACTCAGTAAACGCAACAATCTCTGCTTTGGCTACAGGTGATTATGTCGTCACTGAGGCAGGTTTCGCCGCTGACTTGGGCGCCGAAAAATTCATGGACATCAAATGCCGTGCCGCAGGAATCTCTCCTAGCGTAGTCGTAATCGTAGCTACAGTCCGCGCACTCAAAATGCACGGCGGAATGGCTAAGGCTGACCTTTCAACTCCAAGCTGCGAGCTTCTTGAAAAGGGTTTTGAGAACCTTGCCGTTCATATCGAAAATGTAGCGAAATTCGGAGTTCCGTCTGTGGTTGCAGTCAACCGATTCGTCACGGACACCGAAGAAGAAATCGCCCTGCTCGAAAAACTCTGTGAGCAGAAAGGCGCAAAGGCCGTCCTCTGTGAAGGCTGGGGAAAAGGCGGCGAGGGTGCAACTGAACTTGCAAAAGTCGTTGCCGAAGTTGCTGATTCTGGCAAGGCAAACTTCAATTATCTCTATCAGGCAAATCTTTCGTTCGCCGACAAAATCCGCACGATTGCAAAAGAAATCTACCGTGCGAAAGATGTTGAATTCGCGCCGAATGTACTCAAAAAACTCCGCGAATACGAGGAGCAGGGCTACAAGGAGCTTCCGGTCTGTATCGCAAAGACCCAGAACTCAATCAGCCACGATCCGAAACTCATGGGCGCACCAAAGGATTACATTTTCCCAATCCGCGATGTTCAGCTTTATTCGGGAGCGGGTTTCGTAGTAGCTCTTGCGGGTGAAATCATGACGATGCCGGGATTGCCAAAACTTCCTGCGGCATTAAATATCGACATCGACGACGACGGTCACATTTCGGGGTTGTTCTAATGTTCAAATTCTTTCTCAAAAAAAATTTTTGTGACGGGTGGGATAACTTTTTCTTCCTCGTGCTGTCTAATGCGATGACAATCGTGCTTCTTTTCGGGGCTTATTTTGCGCTTCGGGCGGCGGGGGCGGTTAATCCTTATCTTCCTGTCCTGGTCTTTGTTCTTTTCTCCGGGATCCTCATGGTTCAGCTTTTTGCATGGGGAGCGAATGCCGCGAAACTTGCTGACTTCCGCTCTCCGTCGTTCAGCGTATTCTTCTCGGCGCTCAAGTCCGTGTGGAAAATCGGCTTCGCTTTCGGCGTGATGATTGCGCTTGCCCTTCTTCTTGCTCGCTTTGCTATCGCGTATTACCTCACGCTCTATTTCAGGGACGGAAACATCATCGGTCTTGTGGTCACGGCCGGACTGGGCTGGTTTTTGCTTGTTTCGGCAATTTCGCTTCAGTATTTCATTCCGCTTTACTTCCTGCAGGAAAACAACGGCTTCAAAAAATGCCTCAAAAAGTCCTTCATCATCTTTTACGACAATGTAGGCTTTTCGATTGAGCTTTTCATTTACAACATCGTGATTTTCGTGATTTCATGCGTCACATTCCTGATTATTCCGGGGCTCAACGGACTCGTGCTTTCCTCAACGAATGCGCTCCGCCTCCGCCTCTACAAGTATGACTGGATTGAAAAAATGAGCGAGGTTGAACCTGGCTTCGAGAAAAACCGCGACAAGCGAAACGAAGTTCCCTGGGACGAGCTTCTTGCCGACGACATTGAAAGCCTCGGTCCGCGAAAACTCATGTCATTCATCTTCCCGTGGCGATAGTTGAGAATGTGCTGCGGCAGTTTTGATTCTATTGATAGAATTGTCGGAAAGTTATAAGATTGTTCTATTCTAAAAATTTAGGAGAAAACAATGAAAAAACTTCTTACTGCTGCTGTGGCACTCATTGCTGCCGCTTCTATTTTCACTGGCTGTAATCAAAAAGACAGCAAAATCAAAATCGGCGTAATTCAGCTTGTTGAACACCCGGCTCTCGACAAGAGCTATCAGGGCTTCGTTGACGGTCTTGCTGAAGCTGGATACAAAAACGGTGAAAATATTGTCATCGATTATCAGAACGCCCAGGGCGAACAGGCAAACTGCGTTACAATCGCCAACAAATTCGTAAACGACAATGACAACCTCATTTTCGCAATCGCAACACCGGCCGCACAGGCAGTCGCTAACCTCACAAAGAAAATTCCTATCCTCGTCACCGCAGTCACAGACCCGGAGACAGCAAAACTCGTAAAATCAAATAAAAAGCCAGAGACAAATGTTTCTGGAACATCAGACCTTACACCAGTTGCCGCTCAGATTACACTCCTCAAAAAGATTCTTCCGAGCGCAAAAAAAGTCGGTCTCCTTTACTGCTCAAGCGAAGCAAACTCAATCTTCCAGATTAACCTCGCAAAAGAGGCTTGCAAGGTAAACGGACTCGAATTCGTCGAAGGTTCTGTTTCAAACTCAAACGAAATCCAGCAGGTAACACAGAGCCTGGTTGGCAAAGTTGATGCATTCTATGTCCCGACTGACAACATGCTCGCAGCCGGAATCGCAAATGTCGCAATGGTCGCAAACGATGCAAAACTTCCTGTAATCTGTGGTGAGGACGGCATGGTCGCTTCTGGTGGCCTGGCTACATACGGAATCAACTACTACGAGCTTGGAAAACTCACTGCAAAACAGGCTGTAAAAGTCCTCAAAGACGGTGCAAACCCTGCAGAAATGCCAATCGAATATCTCGAGAAATTCGACTTCACATACAACAAAGACACAGCTGCAAAAATCGGAATCACAATTCCTGAGAACCTGTAGGCTTTAAAATGGTAGGGGGGAAGTCTCCCCCTACGCGCCCACTTCGTTGGTCGCTACCCTCTCTGCGGGGACACCCCGCAACGCCCCGATTTTTTTCTTTCACTTAATCAATTCCTTTTCTTCGTTATTGTACAAAAAAAAAGCAGTTTATATTTTTCCGACATCGCTATAATGGCTTCTACCTGAAGGGGGAAGTTATGAAAAAAGCGTTATTAAAAAAAATCTTCACGATGCTGGCTGTTTCAGCGCTTGTTTTTGCGAGCTGCGCGACAGATTCCGGTGATACGACCGGTGGTTCTGCGCCGGGTGGAAATAAGGGCTCGGGTAATAATAGTTCTATTCCTACGGTTGATCCGGAGAAAAAAGAGACCAAAGTTGATATTGAATACGAAAGCGAGACCGTTTCTGATTTAATCGTCTGGAAATTTGATGACTTGGGTTCGGTTGCGATTGAAGGTGTTGCGGCTGACCCGAAAATTTGTGATGCTGAGGCTCTTTCTTCTGCACCAGTTTCTTATTCAAACTTTTCGGCTATTCCAAATACGAAGGAAGCTAGCAAATATTCCATCAAATCTGATGTCGAATATCCTTCTTCGGACAAAAGACTCACAGCCAAAATCAAATCAATCGGTTCTGACGGAGCAACGCCGATTCAGTATAACAAATACGAATCAGGAGCTTCTTGTAAGGTAAACGATGCGACAAAAGGCGGCTTGCAGGTTTATGATGATGCGTTCGTGATTTCCGGAGTGCAGGGACCTTTTACCGTAAAAATCAATTATGGCGCGAATTCTGACAAACCAAAAACGGACGGTCGTTACGGCTACATAAAAATTGGCGGTCAAAAATACGATGATGAAATCGTAAGAAACGCAAAATCATTGTCAGCAAACGGCGTAACTTTCAGCGCAAAATATGACGGAACGGATTCAGTTGATGTTGTTGTCGGTGCTGACCTTGCTTTGCCGACAGCCTGCTGGGTTCGCCTGTACGATGTAATTATTTCTTACGAGGATGTTCACACTACAACCATCAAAACCACGACATATTCTGACGGAAGCATGAAAATCGAGACTGTCGTGACTGATTCAAAGGGAAAAGTTCTGTCTTCAAAAACAGAAAATAAGGCGGCTCCTGGCTCTTCAAACCCGGGACAGGGAGGCAGCGACAGCACGGACGATCCGACAAACACCGAAGAATACAACAACGGCTTGAAAATCGGCCGCCGCTCTCGTTTGAATGAAATCAACACTGCAAATATCGCGAATGCAATTCTTGTTTCTACTGCTGCTGAATTTGAATCTGCTTTGACCCATGTTGAGGAAGGCGGCGCAATCGTTTTGAAAGATGGAACTTATTCTTTTGATCATCAGGTGAACATCAAATATGGAAACAATGGTTCGGCATCAGCGATGAAATACATCTTGCCTGAGACTGGCGCGAAAGTCATCCTTGATTTCTCTTCTCAGATTTACGGCGATACTAAGACAAATCCACGCGGACTTCAGATTGAGGGAAATTACTGGCATATCTACGGACTTACGGTTTACGGCTCAGCTGACAACGGAATCTTCGTAGCCGGAAAGCACAACATCGTCGAGAGGTGTATCTTGCAGGCTAACCGTGACACCGGCCTTCAAATCAGTCGAAGGGGCTCTTCCGTGACTAATTTTGAGGACTGGCCTAGCGACAACCTGATTCTTAACTGCACGGCTTTCGACAACCATGACCCTGCAACAGACGAGAATGCTGATGGATTTGCCGCAAAGCTTACTTGTGGAAACGGAAATGTCTTCGACGGATGTATTTCTTACTGCAATTCTGATGACGGCTGGGATTTGTACGCAAAATCAGCGACCGGCTCAATCGGTGTCGTTACTATCAAAAACTGTGTTGCATTCGGTAACGGAAAACTCACAGCAGGAAGCTCATTCGCTAACGGTGACATGAACGGATTCAAACTTGGTGGCTCTAACAATGCCGTTCCGACTCCACATGTGGTTTACAACAGCATGGCATTCGGCAACGGAAAGGACGGATTCACTGACAACGGAAACGGAGGAGCCTTGCACATCTATAACTGCACAAGTTTCGGAAACCAGAATTCCAACTTCAATTTCTACAGAACATATGCAGGTGGCGTATTCAAAAAACTTGTCAGCATGCTCGGAAGCGTAAAACCGAAACAGGTCGATAAATTCGGTGGAAAAGAAAATGAATGCAGTGTCGCCGCAAGAATTTCTGATTCCGTTTATGTTTCAGATAAAGACAAAGGTCTTTTCTCTTATGTCAAGGAAGAGTCTGCAATCTATAACGGAAGCAAAATCGGTGAGTCTGTCTCAGACCCGTATTCAAGCGAAGTGAAATCAACAAACGCTCCTGCCGGAAATGACGGTGTTGACGCAGCCTGCCGAAACGCCGACGGAACCATAAACATGGGCGGCTTCCTTGAGGTCAAGGAAGGCTCAGCTTACGCAGGAATGGGCGCAAGATTTGGTTCGGAAGCGTATGAGGTTCTGCAAGTCACTCTTGCAACAAGATAAAATTTTCTTAAAAAATCTTATCTTTCTAAGAAAACGATAAGAAAATAATAAAAAAAATCTCGTCTCAGGTCGGAAAAATACAATCTTTTGAAAGATATGTTTTTTCCGACTTTGCTAGAATAGTCTGAAATATTTTTCAAAAGTATTCAAATCATTCAAAAAGTATGCATTAAAAAAAGGGGGCATATATGAAAAAACTGAGGAAGGCATTTGCGCTTTTGGCCGCAGTGTCTTTAGTATATGTAGGGGGTGGCGTGTTCTTCTCGTGTTCTTCGGACAGCGATGACAGCACGGCTGCAAATCCAACTACAAGCACAGGAAGTGGTACTCAGAAACCTGCTGAAGATAACCCTGAAAATCCAGACAACCCAGACAACCCGAATCCGAGCGAGCCGGACACTCCGGAGAACCCGGACAATCCTGATAATCCGAATCCGGGTGAGCCAGAAAATCCGGAGACTGCAGAAATTGAAAAGATTGAGCTTCTCGTCGAAGAGAATGCAAAGACAAGTTACTTTGTTGGCGACGAGCTTGATGTCACAGGTCTTTCGATAAAAGTTACATACAAAGGCAGCACGGAAGAAAATCCTAATGTCAAAACAGTTGCTGTTACAAAAGAAATGGTTTCTGGTTTTGATTCTTCTGCGGCTGGTGAAAAGACACTTACCGTTACATACGATGAAAAAATTGCCGGCACATACACAGTTTCTGTCGCTGAGGATTCTGTTGTTGAAATCACTGCGAAATTGGCAGATTCAGAAAAAACATGGAATGAAGGCGATTCAATTTCAGCAAGTGATGTAAAAGTCTCTGCCGCATATCTCAGCGGAAAGACAGCCCAGCTTTTAAGCGAGGCTTACACTGTTTCTCCTGCTGCATTGGCAAAAGGCGAGAATGAAATCACTGTAACTTACGGAAGTGGAGAAAACGCAAAGACAGCAACTTTCAAAATCAATGCGGCTGTTCTTCCAAAAATTCTTTCAGTTTCAATTCCGGCCAGCCTTACAATTGAGGCGGAGGCAGAATCTTCAATTACGGCAACTGCAACTACAGAAGGTACCCCGGCTCCTGCAGTTACATACACATGGTCAGTTGTGGGCGACGGACTTACATTCACTCAGACAAACGGAAATGTGCTTTCAATCAAAGGCAACAACACTGATGAAACTTCATCAAAGACCGTAAAAGTTACTGTAACGGCAACTGCAAATGAAAAAACAGTTTCAAGCGAAGAATGTGTTATCACTGTTGAAAAGCATGGCGTTACTGTAAAGAACGAAGTCAAATCTGTTTCAATTGTTGAGTCAGGATCAAAAGAAATCGCATGCGATGGTGAGCTTTCCCTTACTGCAAATGTAAGCGCTACTGGAAGCGTAAACGCTGAATACGACTGGATTGTTACTGGCGACACAGATTCTGTTGAAATCGAAAAGAACTCAAATGTAATCAAAATCACAGGCAAAAATGCTGACACCAAGAACAAGAAAACAGTCACTGTAAAGGCAACTGCGAAAGGCGGCGAGACAACAACTGCCGTTGAAAGCGAAGAAATCACAATCACGATTGGTGCGGCTCCTGTCGTTGTAACTGGTGTTGAGCTTGTTAAGGCAGAAACCGTAAAGGCTAAATACTATGTCGGCGACACACTTGATGTAACCGGCCTTTCTTTGAAACTCACGAAAAATGATGGAACTGAAGAGAATGTTGATGTAACAAAACTCATGGTTTCAGAGTTTGATTCTACTACGGCTGGCGAAAAGACAATCACCGTAACATACAACGGAAATGTTGCCGGCTCATACACTGTTACTGTCTTTGAAGACACTGTGGCATCAATTTCTGCAGTCGTCAGCACCAACAAGCTCTGGTTTGAAGGAAACACTGTCTCTGCAAGTGATTTGAGCGTCACTGCAAAATACGAAAGCGGAAAAACTGCTGACCTCACAACTTCTGACTATGTCGTTTCTTCTGCAGCACTCGTAGCGGGCGAGAATGAAATCACTGTAACTTACGGAAGCGGAGAAAACGCAAAGACTACAAAAGTCACAGTTACTGCTGTTGCCGATACCGTAAAATCAATCACGGTTGAACTTGCTGACTCTACTAAAGCATGGAAAGAAGGCGACAAAGTTTCAGCAAGTGATTTTACGGTCACGGCAACTTACGAAAGCGGAAAAACTGAGACACCGACAAGTGGAATCACCGTAGAGCCGACAACACTTCTTGCCGGAGAAAATGCAATCACTGTAACTTACGGCGGAAAGTCTGCTTCTGTATCAATCACTGCAACCGCACTTCCACGCGCTTCATTCAGCGTTAAGAATTACCTTTCAGACGGCGACATCTCGCTTTCAAAGACAGCTAACGGCTTGGCACTTACAGTTCCGGCAGACATAACTGCTTCTTCTGTTAAGTGGTCTGTCAATGGCGCAGAAAAAACTGTCACTGGCAATTCTGCAACTCTTGCAGACCTCGGAATCACAAAACGCGGTCAGTATGTCGTTTCTGTTGTCGTTACAGGTGCAAATGGAACGAAATATACTGCTTCTGCTTCAGTAACACTTAGCAGGTCGGCTCAGTAAGGATTGATTGGAGGAGATGAACATGAAATTATCAAAAACATCGAATATATTCAAAAAAATGTTCAAAATCGTGTCGCTCTCAACGATGGCACTGAGCCTTTCGCTCGTGTCTTGTGGCGGCATTGACGAACAGGATGAAAAAACACAGGCTGTAGCGGTGGAAGCTGGCAAGGGCGTGGTGAACTTCTCGCTCTCTTCTGACTTCGCGCGAACGATAAAACCAAGTTTTGCCGGTTGGGAAGGAATTACCTTCACTGTAAAGACAAGCCTGTCAGAAAAGGCACTCGCAAGCGGAAAATCTGCTTCTGAGTTGGCAGAATTGAGCGTTGCCGTTCCAGAAGGCGAGCAGACATTCACAATCGAAGCATACAAAGGCGAAAATCTCGTCCTTTCTGATTCAAAAACAGTGACTGTAGCGGAAGCTTCAACTTCAACAATCGCATTTGAACTTAAAGCCGCTGAATCTGGCAAAGGTTCTGTCGAAGTTTCTGTTACTCTTTCAGAAGGTTCAACTGTAAAGGCCGTTTTGAGCAAGACGGAATTTTCTGATGCGGAGGCAAAAACTGCCGCAAAAGGCAATGGCGCAATTTCTGTTGCAGATGGAAAAATCACAAAAAATGAAATTGATGTCGGAACTTACTGGCTTTACTTTGTCGTGACCACAGCCGGCGGAGATACAATCGTATTCCCGGAATATGTGTATGTCCTCAATGGGGAGACAAGCACTGCAACAAAAGATTTGTCCGTTGAGGCACTTGAAGAGCTTGTTCAGGCAAATTTCGTTTCTCTTGATTTCGCTGAAGCAAAACAGTGGAACGGTGTTCCAAAGCGAACAACTGACAAAGGAAATGTCGCTGCAAAAGTTGAGCGCACTGAATCAAATCCTTACGCCGGATATCTCGGAAAAGGTTTCTATCTTGTCAACGGACTTTTTGCTGAATACAACAGCAAGGACGAAAATACAAATTCAATCGGTTATACGCATGTCGCAAACGACGCTGTTGCTGAAGGCGCAAGCCGACCTGCTGGATTTGTCAAAGCCGTTGAATCGGAAGCAATTCCTGGCCCGTTCAAATTCTCTGTAACAACAGGAACAAACAATGCCAGCCGAAAAATCAAGATTTATGTTTCTTCAAGCAAGGAAAATCTCTGGGATGAGTCTTCTCTCGTTGTCGAAGAGGCTTTGAATGCAAACAGCAATGTTCACACTTATCTCTATGAAGGCGCTGGTTCTGCTTGCATTGGATTCGGTACTGAGCCGGATTCAGATGGAAAGGTTTATACCGCAATTTCTTCTATTAAGATTGCTACAGACGGAAGTTTGAAAGTAGATTCATTCCCTGCAACGAAAGTTGAATTCACAAATGAGGGCGTTGAATCTTCTGAATCTGGATATGCGCTCTCAATTACAAAACAGGCGCTTTCAGAAAACACTTATATCACTGCAAAGGCAATCCCGAACTGGACTGTAGGCGGAGTTGCAAGCAATACAGCTTCACCGACATTTGTAGTCACAAGTAAACCCGAGAACGGAAAAGTTTCAGTTGCCGCAGACGGAAAAGTTTCAGTTACAGACATCGACAACATGATTGAGAACGAAACTTTGGTAATCAAGGCGACATCTGCTGACGGAAACGCAAGTGCAAGTCTTACTTTTAATATTTTTGCAAACGTTGATGCTTCAGTAAAAATTGCCACGACAAAGACTGAACTTAAAAAAGCTCTTGAAGGCTATGTTTATGGAAATTCAACTGTTGCCCTTGATAACGCAAAAGCCTTCATTACAGGATTTGCGCACACTTACAGCGATGTTGAGATCGCAGCAACATTTGATTCTGCTTCACGAAATGTCACATTCACAATTTCTTGCGGAGATGCTGAACCTGCAACAGTAATTGCCGAGTACACAAAAGAAATTGCTTCTGCAAGCGTGGCACTCGCAAAAACCGCTGTAGAAAACGCACTTACTAATGTTGCTTGGACTGTAAGTGCAGATGCA
>JAEEGL014794361.1_pt1 | contig 12756 bp, 5 predicted proteins | sample 9134231 | NCBI WGS metagenome assembly JAEEGL01 (sample SAMN16246548, study PRJNA631951) | gut metagenome | biome: gut microbiome; feature: rumen; material: fiber-attached | host: Bos | place: Iran: Karaj | collected 2018-10 | reverse complement strand
TAATAATGAAAAGTGCTGCTTGCCTGACAGCTTTCGTGGCATGTATTCGGTATTGGACTTCGGTGCAACAGGAGATGGTGTTACAGATAACACGCCAGCATTTGCGGAGGCACTCGCGGAAGCCGGGAAAAAGGGGGGCATCGTCTACGCGCCGCCCGGAAGGTACCGCTTTGAAGGTCACCTGACAATTCCGGTTGGCGTTACGCTGATGGGCTCCTTTGGCTGTGTTACAGCGCACAACGGGAACCGGAACGAGGGTCTCCCCAAGCCGGGCGAGTTCGGCACAGTGCTGATGCCCACAGCGGACAAGGGGACTGAGGATGCGCCTGCCTTCATAACACTTTCTACTAATGCGGTTCTGAAGGGTGTTCTGGTCTGGTATCCTGAACAGCGAGAGGACGATGTTCCATATCCCTATCCCTGGACGGTTGCCATGCGAGGCAAGAATCCGGCGATCCTGGATACCGAATTACTCAACCCCTACAAAGCCATCGATGCTACGAACAATGAGCGTCACATGATCGCGCGAGTGTATGGGCAGCCGCTTTACCGTGGTATTCGCATCGATGCTATCTATGACATCGGACGCATAGAAGACGTACACTTTAACCCATGGTGGTCGATGAAGCCCGCTATCTGTAAATTCATGATGGAGCATGGGGAAGCATTCACTATAGGCAGGACCGACTGGGAGTATATGATAAACTGCTTTGCCATCTTCTACCGGGTTGGATTCCACTTCCTTGATTTAGGCGCAGGAGGCGGCAATGCGGTATTGACGCACTGCGGGCACGACATGGCGCCAATTACGGTGTTAGTGGACGCGCTCCAATGGCACGCGGGAGTCTCTTTCAGCAACTGTCAGTTCATGGGGGATTTCATAGTTAGTGAGACTAACAATGCGCCTATCCGTCTAAATGGCTGCGGATTCTGGGGTGTCCCCGCCGGTGCGCAGGGCAACCCCGGAACGACCTCGCTGCTGCATCTGGCCGGGACAGGCCATGTTATCGTGAACGGGTGTCATTTCATCGGATGGGACGTGAAACCGGACGAGCCGGGCAGCCCCGCAATTGATGTTAATTGCCGTACTGCTACGATTACTGCTTGTGGATTTCTCAGTGACAAACCCTGCAGCATCCGCGTAGGGGATAGTGTGAATGACTGCATCATACTGGGCAACCGGTTTACAGGAGGGGCGAAGATCGAACAGAAAAAACCGGGACACGCGCAGATCGGCTTCAATATTGACGCATAGCTGACAGAAGACTGTGATGCCGAAACGGGTATCCGAATATCACAGATTCAGGAAACTATAAAACAAAAACGGCACAAGGTAGCAGAACCCATTTTCTACGTGATCACAAATCATCCTGATTAAAAACAATAATGCTCATTGTTAATGATTAATGAAAAGTGTAATGATTATGAAAAATGACATTCTATCTCACAAAGTTGAATTTATTGCGCATGTTCATAATGAATTGAAAAACAAATAATTTACAAAATGGTCAAACTTATGGTATATTCACGTCAGTAAGTCTACGGGAGTGAATTGACAAAATGTCTGAAACAATCGATAAGATCCGGATAAAAAGAACAGTATATGAGAAAAGGCCCTGGAGAGTGACCAGAAAGCTGATCAGGCAATGCTGGATCTATTACCTGTTCTTTCTTCCCGTAGCGGTTTATCTTATTGTTTTTGCCTATATTCCCATGCCCGGCATACAGATCGCCTTTAAAGATTACACGTTTAAGCTTGGCATATGGGGAAGCCCCTGGACAAGTGAATATGGTTTTCATCATTTTATCCGATTTCTTACTAATGGCGAGTTTTATCGCGTAGTCAAGAACACGATGATCATGAATGTACTGGGAACATTTCTGGGTTTCCCGGTTCCGATCATTTTTGCCTTGCTGATCAATGAGATCAAACTTCCGCACTTCAAAAAGTTTCTGCAATCAGTATCCTACCTTCCGCATTTCGTTTCGTTTGTCGTGGTATACGCTATCATCTTCAACTTCTTTTCCTATGATGGGTTCATCAACGCTCTTCGCCTGAAACTGGGAGCTGATGAACGCATAATGTATCTGGGCAGCCGTCCGCTATATAAATGGTTTTATGTTCTGTCCGGCATATGGCAGGGCATGGGATGGGGCTCGATCATATATCTGGCGGCGCTTTCCCGTGTGGATGTGGAGTTGTACGAAGCAGCGGATATCGATGGAGCCGGCAGATTGCATAAAATGTGGTATATCACGGTTGGAGAGATAAGGCCTCTGATAAGCCTTAATCTCATCATGAGCATTGGCGGCATATTTGGATCCGGAGCACTGGGAAAAACACTTGCCATGATGAACGATCAGGTACGCCCGGTTGCAGAAAATCTGTCATATTATGTCTATTATACAGGTCTCAAACAGGTTAACCAGTATTCATATGCGGCGGCTGTTGGTTTATTCCTTGCCATGTTTGGCTTAGGCATTACATTCTTTGTGAACTGGCTTGCGAAAAAAGTTGATGAAGATGGAGGATTGTTCTAATGAGTATGCGCACAGCAGAAGCAGTACAATCAAAACGAAAAAGCAGGCTTCATCGTATGACATTTGCAGATTATGTGATCACAGTTGTTGTGGCAATACTGTGCTTCAGCATGTTGTATCCGTTTGTGAACCTCATATTTCAGTCCATATCACCGGACTGGGTTATCACAGAAGCCAAGGGGATGGTGCTTTATCCCAAAAGCATCACTCTTGAGAATTATGTATATGTGGTGAATTACCCAAACACTTTTAATGCGTATAAAAACACGATTTTCATCACAATTGTTGGAACGGCGCTGTCCTTGTTTGTCACTGGCTTGGGCGGATACTCCCTTTCCCGACGAGATCTTCCTGGAAGACGTTGGATGACGCTGTTTATGATTATTACCATGTTTATTGGCGGCGGTATGATACCTTTCTTCCTCCTTCTTAGAAATATTGGACTTATAAACACAATATGGGTCCTTATCATCCCCGGCTGTTGCTCAACTGGCAATGTGTTCATGATGAGAAACTTTTTTATGGTCATGCCACAGGAGCTAAAAGACTCTGCCTACATAGATGGCGCAGGCGAGATACAGACCTTTGTTAGAATCATCATACCGCTATCCGGTGCCATTATTGCAACCATGGCGCTGTTTTATGGCGTTGGGTATTGGAACACCTATGAAGCGGCGATAATTTACAACAACAAAGCAAAGAATTATACAATACAGGTAGTACTGCAGCAGATGTATGCCAATTCTGTTGCCAAGTCTATGAATGTGAATCTGGATTTGGAGAACATTGAGCGAGTACGGTCACAGGTGACTACCGAAGGCGTCCGGGCGGCAACTGCGGTCTATGCGACACTTCCGATCGTATGTGTATATCCATTCCTGCAGAAGTATTTTGCCAAAGGCGTAATGATCGGTTCGCTGAAAGGCTGATACAGGCATGGCTTCGGTTTTGTTTCCAATGCGCGTGAAAGCGCAATTAAATAACGAGGAGGAATGACCCAATGAAACGACTCTTGGCTCTTGCGCTTGCGCTGATACTGGCGCTGAGTGCATTTGCGGTTGCAAGCGCCGATAATGGCCGCAAAAAGGTGACCATCAGCTTCCTGACGGAAGCAACGGACACCGCTGTGAGCAGCGACCTGAGTGACGCTCCGGATGCAATGAAGCTTTGGCTGGACAGGATCCGCTATCTCGTCGACGGCTATGAGATAGAGATTCAGCCGATCTACAAGAAGAACTACACGGAAGACCTTGGCCTGATCTTTGCTTCCGGCGACGTACCGGACATACTGATCACGCCCCAACTGGATTTCATGCAGTATTATCCGCTGGGCTTCTTCTATGACGGAGATCTGATGCCGATTCTGGAAAAGTATGGTCAGAACATTCTCACGGGTTGTCTGAAGGAGGATCTTGACCTTTGCACACTGGACGGCAATCTTGTAGCAATCCCCTGCGAGAACCTGTACTACAAGTTCCCCACGTGCATTCGCATGGACTGGGTTACCAAGCTGGGATTTGAAGAGAAGAAGACGTATACTGTCAGTGAGATCGCAGAAATCTGCACTGCAATAGCTACTCAGGATCCTGACGGTGATGGCGAGAATGACACCTATGGTTTCGGCGCACGTGTAAGCGGCGGTGACTGGAGTCAGTCTTTCATGCCCATCTTCGGTGCTTTCGGAGGTCAGCCGGATCAGTATTATCTGGACGAGGAGAAGCAGATTGCATATCCTTACAATGTTTCGGATGATATGCGTCAGGCGTTGATTTATCTCAATCATCTTTGGAAAAACGGAGCTATCGATCCGGAATGCTTTGTTCTGAATACAGATCAGGCCTTGCTGAACGCCGCCAATGGTCGCAGTGCCCTGTTCTCCGGCTGGTGGAATGTGGCTTACTCCATCTTTGCTGCAGGCCTTATCCAGCTTGATCCGGATGCGCGTCTGGAGCATATCTACATTGTGAGCGATGACGGCAAGACCGAAGGCGTTAAGAGCAATGGCACGGTTTGGCAGACCGCTATGATTTCTGCGGAATGTGAATCTGTCGAGTGCGCTGTCGCACTGATCAACTTTGCCTGTTCATTGAATTTCAGGGATACTGACTGGTATTACAAGCTCGATGACCGTGATTACGACTCGATCGATCCTGCAATCGTCGAAGATCTCGGGCTCTATGTCTGGTATGACGATCCGGGACATGAGTACTATCCCGATGAAGACCTTGCCGGTATTGGAGAGCATTGGCCAGTGGTTTACGATGATCCCGCCGGCGCAGTTAATGAGGCGACCGGAGAGGTCAGACGGATAGGATACTATGTGGGCGGTGTAAACTATAGTGAACTGACCGGTACCGATGATACAGCCATATGGTATAAATACGGCTACAGAAGCAGCCCGATGGAGAACATATTCTCGACATACGCTCAGCGCCAGTATACGGTAATGGGCATTGCACGTGTATCAAAGTTCATGAGAGAGAATCCAAATTACTATGATAAGCTTACGCGTGCGTTGTACGAGGGCGCAGCCTTCCAGTCCAATCTGGATAACAAGCCCGTATATGAAAACATGTTCTACGGCTACTTGGTGACCAATGAGGATATTGAATATGGTTCCGCTCTGGAAAGCTACCGCACAGACTGGATCGTAAGTTTCATCACCGATGAGAAGGACCCGGCCAACGACGCGGATTGGCAGGAATACCTCAACGGTTACGTCAAGAAGGGCTTGCAGAAGGTACTGGACAGCTATGTCGCCCAGTACAATGTACTCAATGCCAACAACCAGATCAAGTCAATGCAGATCGGAAAGTAACGGCCTGCGGAAAAGGGCAGCATGGGGATTCACGCCCCATGCTGCCACCATTATCTCTGTTTCTCATCACGTTCCAGGATCTTCTGCTTGTGGACCATCTGACGGTATTCCCCGGGTGTCATTCCGGTGGAATTCTTGAAAAATGGTATAAAGGATTGCACATATGTGAATCCAATGCGCACCGCAATATCCTGAACCTTTTCTTCGCTCTCGGCCAGGAGCTCTTTTGCGAGCTGAACACGCTTAAGATCCGAATAGGTTTTTACAGACATTCCCATGACTTTGCTGAATTCATTTCTGAGGGCCGAAGGCGACATGAAGAACTCAGCAGACAGCGTTTCCAAAGATGGTGCATCTGCCAGATGAGAATCGATGTAATCGCAAATTCGTCCGATGATTACATGGTCATCGCTTTGAGGCGTATCAGTGCAATCCATCATGACATTCAGCATATCCAGGATATAATCGCTCATGGCGTTAAGTTCAGCGCCTTCCACGAGTACGAGATGAGAATACCCTCTTACGGCCTCGGCTGCTGTGTTCGGGAGATCAAAGACGAGGCGCTGACAGGTACAGAACAGCTGTACATAGAACTCGCGCACAGTCTGCAGCCGGGCATCCGCTTCGATTAGATAACGTTCGAATGATCGGATGCCATCAGCGATGCGTTCGGCATCCTTGTCCCGGAAGGCTCTCAGGATCGCAGTTTCCAGCTTATAAGGATAGTCCAGGTGCTCAGCGTTTTGCAGATGATTAAAGAAGCATATGCTGCCTTTGCCTCGAACAACGTTCATTCCCAATGCGACCTGCGCCTGATCAAAGGCTGAATGGATCATCGGTGCCTCAGAAAACGGATTTGAAAAGCCGATGCTCACCGGCTCAGCAGAGCCAAAGAGACGCTTAACCGTTGCAGCAACACCTACAAGCATTTCATCGGTAAAAGCCTGAGCAGCCAGCAATAGTGCAGTATCTCTCTGACCGGAATACAGTTTTGCAATCAGGCGTATATGCTGCGCTGACAAAGCCTGATTGATCTGGGCAACGGAAAGATTATCTTCACTCTTGGAGGATAACATGCAGAATACACATTCCTTCTCCCCCTCCCTCAGCACGAGCTGATTATCCGCTCCTTCCGAACCTTGCAGGATGCGCCGCAAAGCAGCATAACTGCGTTCTGTTTCACGGTTCTGGTCCAATTCGTCATTTAAAGCTTCGTTCTGGTTTATCATACCGTCGATCCTGTCGTATATATCGACACCCTGATCACCAAGATGGTCACTGATTCGCTGCAGGGGCTTAAGCAGATGCTTACTGAGACTCCAGGAGTAAACGACGCCTGCCGCTACGCATAAAGCGAAAACTGCAATTACTGTATAACGTATGTTTGCCAACTTTTGCATCAGGTCAGCTGCTTCATGAACATAGAAGTAAGTCCATCCAAGACCCGGTAAAGAAGAATAGTATATATTGCAATTCGCGCCGCCCAATTCCTGTTCGGTAGTAAGGAACTCTTCGCTTATAATAAAACCAGGTGCAGTCAGAGCCTCGTAGCTATATTCCTGACCAATATGACTGATAAGGGTACCGGTAGAATCATATATCAGTAAACTTGAGCCATTGTCCATGACAAGTTCCCTAAAAGGCGATGAAATCGAATCAAACGACAGGTCTATCACGATAAATGCCGCAGGCGTAATGCCCTGACCGGTGACGCCCAGTGGCTTGACCAGAGTCACAACAGTGGTGGGGGTGTTCGCAAAAGGATAGGTCACAGTACGGACATGAGTACGGTAACCGATGAAACTGCTTTCATTGCTGTATTGGATCAGAAAACCGTAATCATGGCGCATTTCCACTTTCGCAACTGTTTGGCGGTATGAAAGCGTGTAAGCGCGTGAGGGATAGAAAATACATATATCTTCAATCATGCGCATGGAGTTCCTGATACTGTTGAGTTCGTTGATGGTCTTCATCATCTTGGACACGCGCTTTTCATCGTAGTCGTCCATAAAGAACAGATACTCGGGATTATCAAACAAAACATGCAAAGTTTGCTCAAGCTGTTGGAAAGACGTTTCGTGCTGGTGCTTGAGCAATCGAAAAGAATTGAGGTCGTTTTGCACGGTTTCGCTGCGGATCAGGTGTTCTGTGTATGTATATAATACTACTGACAGCGTGATTGCAATGAGGATAACAAGGCATAGGAATACCCGGAAATATTTCAGAAGGCGCTTGCGGTCTGAATCAATTGGTCTTGGCTTTTTCACAATAATGACTCCTTGAAGGATATTAGCCGGTCCATAGTATCAATTACATTATACTCAAATCATGCCAAAAGTAAATTATCCCTGCGATATAACATGAACAGGCACTTGGCAGAACCCACAAAACGAGTTGCTTTTCCGGTTAGAAGCATGTAAGATAATAAGACACGAGGTACAGTAAATGAACAGGATAATCCAGCTGAACGAAAATTGGATGTTGAAGGACGGCAACAATTCTGATTCGGAGATATGGTTGCAGAATGGTATTCCCCAAACGGATACTTTTTTTGTAGATCTGCCGTGTTTCACACATATGGCAATAGAGGATCATGTCGGCATATCATACTTTGAAAAAAGATTCGCTCTGGATGCGCTGCCTGACAAGAACACGGATGCGATTCTGTTCTTTGAGCGCGCGGATTTCCGCTGTGAGGTTTCCGTAAACGGTACTGTGATCGGTGTACATACAGGTGCCGAAGATCCGTTTTCTTTTATCGTAACACACGAACTGCTAGTTGGAGAAAACCGCATCACGGTGCGGATATCAAAGCCATATGGAGAAATGGTAGATGGGTACACATTTGATGAGATTCCGCATAGGAACCAGGCACCCAGTGGGATCAGACCAGGTTTGTGCTACAATGAGTCAGGCATCTGCGGAGAGGTTTCCCTCCGCTTTCTTCCGAAAGTCCGGATCAGTGATCTGGCTCTTTTTGCCGATCCGGATACTGGGCTGATCCGGGTTGAAGTTTCCATAATAAAAACGGAATCAGATCCTGTCGAAGGCACCCTTGAATTGGAAGTGCGCAAAGCCCCGGAAGGAGATGTGGAAGACACCGTTTCAATACCCGTAAAGTTTGAGGCAGATGAAAGCGCTCATGTACATAAACTCCACATAGAGAAACCACAATTATGGAGTCTTAAGGATCCCTGCCTGTATACTGTTCGTGCTGAAATCGGCACATGCTTTGGCAGGCATTCGGCAGTTAAGAAAACAGGTTTCCGGTCTTTCCGAGTCGGTGATGATGGATACTTTTATCTTAACGGCGAGAAAGTCTATGTACGTTCCTCCCATACCGGCAATTGTTTTCCCGAATCCTACCACGATATTTCGCGTGACAGGGAACTGCTTCGAAAGGATTTCCTGATGGCCAAGTCGGTGGGATTCAATATGATCCGCTTTATTGCCGGTTCCGCTTTGCCGCTGCAATTGGACCTTTGTGATGAAATCGGCCTTATGGTCTATGAGGAGCCGTTGGGCGCTTGGCTTGAGTTCAATGGCCCTCATGCAGCGGAACTCTATCGCAACGATCTTTTAAGTATGGTAAAGCGTGACAGGTCTCATCCCTCCGTTACAATATGGGGACTGCTGAATGAAACAAACTCAACCCCTCCATACGATGAAGTATGTAATGCGGCCCGCGGCATACTTCCTGAGCTGAGGAGATTGGATGATACGCGCCTGGTGCTTTTTTCCAGCGGACGATGGGACAAACTCGCCGATACAGGTTCTGTGTCCAATCCCGGCCAAAGGGATTGGCAGACACTTTGGGGCTGGGAAGGTAATGGATTCTCTCCTGACGGTTTACTCGGGGATGTCCATATTTATCCATCTCCTGTTCCGATGCAGGATAATACCATTCGAAAGCTACGTTCTTTCACAGTCGGAGCTCCGTACCCATTCTTTATTTCGGAGATCGGAATTGGAAGTGCGCTTGACACTGTATCACTTGTGCGGAAGTTCGATAGAATGAGGGCGATACCCTTTTCTCCGGATGTAAAACTGGCTCATAAAATAAATGACTGCCTTCTGAAAGAAATACACAAGTTTGGATTCTCTGACTTTGAGGTTTTTCCGTCGGAGCTCATGCTCGGCAGCATGAAGAATCATGCATATTACCGCACACAGCTTTTCGATATACTTCGGTCAAATCCCAGAATATGCGGGCTCAGCTTGACGGGACTCCTGGACCACAGCATAGTCGGCGAAGGATTCTGGACTCTTTTCAGGGAATTCAAGCCGATGATAGCAGACGTACTGCAGGATGGATTTGCCTCTCTGCGCTGGTGTATTCTTCTTTCTCAACCTGCTTTGTTTTCCGGAATTCCGCTCCGGACAGAGGCCTTCCTTGCATCGGAAAACAGTCTTAAACCCGGTTGCGCTTACGAAGCGCGAGCCGGAATTATCGGAAAAGACGGACATGTATACGAATCGCGGCTCTTCCGCTTTTCCCCAACAGACGAACAGGTATGCCGCATGGTCATCCCGGTCTTTGATGAAAGCTGGGAAACATCTAGTCTACCGGAGGGAGAATACCGTTTTCGAGTTGAACTGGTATCCGGCGGATACGCCTCTGACAGTACAAGAGTATTCCATGTCATGCGCAGAGTGTCTTCACGGACGGGCAGACGAATATGTGCCATGTCACTCACCGGCGAAGAAGAGGACATGCTTTTCGCCTTCGGTTTTGAACTGCATCGCCTTGGAGAAAGGGAAAGCGATCTGATCATCGCCGGACATATCGATAAGACGAACCATGCGGCGCTCGAAAACGAGTTGAAGCAAGGGACAACCATCGTATCCCTGCGAAGTATGGACCCGGATGACATAACCCTGACACTGCTTCCGGAGGAACGCCGTCCGCATTTTGAAAGGACCACAGACTGGCTCTACCATCGGGAAACAGTTCTTCGGCCCGGTGGAAGGTTTTTTGAGGAGATGCAGGCAGGACTGGCAGATGCTATACTGTATACTGGCGTCCTCACCCAAGGCGCATTGGAAGCAAATGAAAAAGAGATCCCAGACGAAACAGATGCATTTTCATTCGAAACGGGATGCTCGGATGAAAGAGGGTTTGTAGGTGGTTTTAAGCTGGGATCTTACAAAATTGGCAAAGGAGAACTCATTATCAACACTTTGAATCTATTGGATTCGGCAGCATCGGTCCCTTATGCTGCACGGCTGCTGGTCAATCTGTTGGATCGTGCCGGGATGAATCATTTTTCGGATAAATATAGCGAGCAACAAGCAACAGCAGATATCTCGCAAACTGTAAACCAATAGATAAGCAGACAATAAACCATCAAAAGGGAAACAAGCATCCTGATGGTTCGGCAGAGCAGCACAACAGCTTTTCGGTGTGCAGCATAATGAATCCGGTCCGGCAACACTAACAGTCGCGTTGTGGAGGAAATAATGAGAAATCCAAAACTGCTTTCGCAGACAAACCGCAAACTCAAACTCGTCATGGACAATTATGCATACTATATGTTTGATGAGATCGAGTTCATTCAAACGGCAGATGCTCTGGAAACGAAGGAACACTTCAGGGGCGTACCCGGTTTATTTGACCACAAGATCAGTGTTGGCGATAAATGGGGCGGTCTGGATGTAAATTTGTGGGCAAGGTGCTTCTTTACTGTACCCGAGCACACAGCCGGAAAACAGCTCTTTGCATTATCCAAGGCAGGCGGACGCGAAGAATTGTTCTTTATTAATGGTCAAGCCTCCGGCATATTTACATGGAAAAACCAGGCTGTAGCTGCTGAGCAATCCGCGCGGATGATTTGCTCAAACGCCTTGCCCGGCGTAACCTATGAACTCGCGTTCGAGTGCCTGGACCGTATCAGGATCAGCGGTGTCAACGGCTTTGATTCATTTTCCCGCGAAGAAAGGCCTGATCCGGAAGAAGACGCCAAGCCTGGGCAGACCTTCGGGGGCATCCGAATCTGTGAATTGAACGAACCGGTAAAAGATCTCTACTACGATATGCGGGAATTGCTATTGCTCGCCGAAAGCGTACCCGAACACAGCTTCATCAATGCCTGGGCCCGCCGAATACTGGATGAGGTCGCCAGGTATCTTGTGCTGTGTCCCCAGGATCATACAAGAAATGAATGGATGGATTCCGTATTTAAGTGTCTTGAGATGACCCGTCCCTTTTTCCACGGTGAAAACCGGCGTATCTTTGGCCATGTGGGATTGATCGGGCATTCACACCTGGATACCGCATGGCTTTGGCCCGTCAAAGAAACTGTTCGAAAATGTGCCCGCACGATTTCAGGTGCTCTCGATCTGATGGATTCATATCCCGAGTATACTTTTATGATGTCATCTGCACTGCACGCCGAATGGATGCGGGACGAATACCCTGAGATCTTTGCACGCATGCAGGCACGCGCACGCGAGGGGCGGTTCGAATTCAACGGAGGTGTATATGTTGAATGTGACTGTAATATACCCTCCGGAGAAATGATGATACGCCAGTTTGTACTGGGGCAGTGCTTTGCCAAGGAGTACTTTGGCAAACCATGTGACACTTTCTGGCTTTTGGATACTTTTGGCTACAATGCCAACATCCCGCAGATCATGGCTGGCTGCGGCGTTAAGTACTTCGCCACGAACAAGATAAACTGTAATGAAATCGATCCCGTAACCCGGCATTCGTTCATCTGGAGAGGAATCGACGGCAGCGAGGTACTTGCTCATATCCCCTCTTCCGGGGGCCATGCAGATGTCACGGATATATACAACGCAACAAACGGAATTGCAGATAAAGCTGCCTCTGACAAGCGGCTGCTCGCATTTGGGTTTGGGGACGGCGGCGGCGGCCCGACTCGCGGAATGCTTGAAGAGATCCGCAGAGCGACCCGGTGCGATGGACTGCCGGAAGCACAGATGCAGACCGTCAGCGAATTTATGCATTCCCTCGACCGTGAAGACAGGAAGTATCTTCCGATAATCGATGATGAGATCTACTTTGAGTACCATAGGGGCACTCTCACTCAGAACCACGATGTAAAGCGTCTGATGCGAAAGACTGAACTGGCATTCCGGGATTATGAGTATTCCCTGGTCATTACCGGTCGTGAAAAAACAGATAAAGCCGAGTGGACACTAAAAACCATATTGCTTAACCAGTTCCACGATATCCTCCCAGGCACCTGCGTCAACAGTGTTTACGATGTCTACCGACAGGACATGAGCAGTTGCCTTAAATGGCTCAAGGATACGGCATCAACTGGACTGACGCTGCCTGAAGAAAACTCTCTTTCTGTATTCAACACGCTTCCATTTGAGCGCGAGGATCCGGCAGTGTTTGAAGGTGTGATCCCGTCTATCGTTGGACATCC
>JAEEGL014381456.1_pt1 | contig 12756 bp, 6 predicted proteins | sample 9134231 | NCBI WGS metagenome assembly JAEEGL01 (sample SAMN16246548, study PRJNA631951) | gut metagenome | biome: gut microbiome; feature: rumen; material: fiber-attached | host: Bos | place: Iran: Karaj | collected 2018-10 | reverse complement strand
TATCTTGTACCGGGCAGGTCCTTTACTCTTCCGCCTCTTACGAGAACAACGCTGTGTTCCTGAAGGTTGTGACCTTCGCCGGGGATATAGCTTGTTACTTCTATACCGTTTGAAAGACGCACACGGGCGATCTTTCTCAGGGCTGAGTTAGGCTTCTTGGGTGTAGCGGTCTTTACAGCTGTACATACGCCTCTCTTCTGGGGAGACTTTGTAGCTGTAGCCTTCTTCTGAAGAGAATTAAAGCCCTTCTGAAGCGCAGGTGCCGTAGACTTCTTGGCTGAAGTCTGTCTGCCCTTTCTGACTAACTGGTTGAATGTTGGCATTAAGTTTCACCTCTTTTCTTATTTAATATAGTTTATCTGCCATTCACAACAGACAATGATTTAGAGCGCGCTCCGGATGCTCCCGAAGACACGCTCTAACATTGTATTCCCTTATATCACGATATGTCAAGGATATATTTATTCGGTTGTTTCGGCCATTACAGCCTCTTCCGTGACGGTCTCACCTTCGTCCAGGATCACATCGTCATCGAAGTTTATCTCATCTGCCAGAGTAGGTCCGTCAGTATTGAGATCTATATTTCTGTAACGCTTCATTCCGGTTCCTGCAGGTATCAGCTTACCGATGATGACATTTTCCTTCATACCCATAAGCTTGTCTATCTTACCCTTTATGGCAGAATCCGTCAGGACTCTGGTCGTCTCCTGGAAGGAGGCTGCAGACATGAAGGACTCTGTTGCAAGGGATGCCTTGGTGATACCAAGCATTTCCTGAACGCCCTCTGCAGGCTTTTTGCCCTCTGCCACCAGCTTCTCGTTCATATCCTCGAAGTCCAGTACGTTCATGAGCTCGCCGGGAAGTACATCTAAAGCATCATTGATCTCAGTCACGCGGATCTTCTTGAGCATCTGATGTGCTATGACCTCAATGTGCTTATCGTTGATATCAACACCCTGAAGCCTGTACACTCTCTGTACCTCACGCAGCAGATAATCCTGTACGGCACGCAGACCCTTGATCCTGAGAAGATCGTGAGGATCCACTGAACCTTCGGTGATCTCCTGACCGGCAACTATATGCTCGCCCTCCTTGACCTTGGGTATGGATCCGAAGGGGATCAGATAACTCTTGGACTCACCGCTCTCCTCGTTGGTCACGATGACTTCCTTCTTAACTATATCGTCCTTCCTGATAACTCCCTCGTCCTCAGGCTGATCCTTGGCGATGGCGGATTCCTTCTTTCTCTCTCTGATGGAAACCTCACCGTCTATCTCCGATATGATGGCAAGACCCTTAGGTCTCCTTGCCTCGAAAAGCTCCTCAACTCTGGGAAGACCCTGTGTGATATCGGAACCTGCAACACCTCCTGTATGGAAGGTTCTCATGGTAAGCTGTGGACCCGGCTCACCTATGGACTGTGCAGCTATGATACCGATAGCCTCACCGACCTGAACAGCCTCACCTGTTGCCATGTTGGCACCGTAGCACTTGGAGCAGATGCCGTTCTTGCAGCGGCAGGTAAGTATGGTCCTGATCTTCACTTCCTCAACGGGCTTTCCGTCCTTTACGCCAACCGTTACGATCTGCTCCGCACGTCTGGGTGTGATCATGTGGTTTGCGCCTACTATCAGATTGCCCTTCTTATCATAGATATCCTCACATGAGAATCTGCCTGTGATCCTCTCCTGCAGGCTCTCTATCTCACTGTCACCCTTTGCTGACTTCTCCTTGAACATTCTTACTGTCATGCCGGGGATCTCATCCCTGTCAACAGAGCAGTCCTGCTCACGGATGGTGAGTTCCTGGGATACATCCACGAGACGTCTTGTAAGATATCCCGAGTCGGCTGTACGCAGAGCCGTATCCGAAAGTCCCTTTCTTGCGCCGTGAGCGGACATGAAGTATTCCAGAACGTTCAGTCCTTCACGGAAATTACTCTTTATGGGCAGCTCGATGGTATGACCCGTGGTATCCGCCATAAGTCCTCTCATTCCGGCAAGCTGCTTTATCTGCTTATCGGAACCACGGGCTCCGGAGTCAGCCATCATGTAGATGTTGTTATACTTATCAAGTCCCTTGAGCAGGTCCTTTGTAAGCTCCTCATCCGTAGCCTTCCATGTATTGATGACTTCCTTATATCTTCCCGCGTTGGTAAGAAGTCCTCTCTTATACTTGGTCGTGATCATGTCCACACGATCCTGAGCCTGATCAAGAAGCTTCTGCTTGTTTGCGGGCACTGTCATATCCGAGATGGAAACACTCATGGCAGCTATGGTGGAATAATGGTATCCCATAGCCTTGATATGATCCAGCACCTCAGCTGTCTGGATCGCGCCGTGAGTATTGATCACCTTGGTTATGATACGCTTAAGTTCCTTCTTGCCTACCAGGAAATCCACCTCAAGCGCTATCTCATTACCCTTAACGCTCCTGTCCACAAAGCCCAGATCCTGAGGAAGTATCTCGTTAAAGAGGAATCTGCCCAGGATGGAATTCACAACTCCCGTATAGGTCTTGCCGTTCACTTCACGCTTAACCTGTACGCCGATCTTTGAATGAAGAGTGATTATCCCGTTCTCATATGCAAGTATGGCCTCATCAACGCTTCTGAAGATCTTGCCCTCTCCGGGCTCGCCGTCTCTCTCCTGTGTAAGGTAATAACAACCCAGGACCATGTCCTGTGTAGGCACGTTAACTGGTCCTCCGTCCGCAGGCTTCAAGAGGTTGTTGGGCATGAGCATCAGGAATCTGCACTCTGCCTGTGCCTCAACCGACAAAGGAAGATGGACTGCCATCTGGTCTCCGTCGAAGTCGGCATTGAAGGGCGTACATGCAAGGGGATGCAGCTTGATAGCCTTACCCTCTACCAGAACCGGCTCAAATGCCTGTATTCCCAGTCTGTGAAGCGTAGGTGCACGGTTGAGCATAACAGGATGCTCATGTATCACCTTCTCCAGCACATCCCAAACCTCGGGATCAAGACGCTCCACCATCTTCTTGGCGCTCTTTATATTATGTGATGTTCCGTTGGCCACAAGCTCCTTCATAACAAAGGGCTTGAAAAGCTCGATAGCCATTTCCTTGGGCAGACCGCACTGCCAGATCTTAAGCTCGGGTCCTACCACTATAACGGAACGTCCTGAGTAGTCTACTCTCTTACCCAGCAGGTTCTGTCTGAAACGTCCTCCCTTACCCTTAAGCATATCGGAAAGAGACTTAAGGGGACGGTTGCCGGGTCCCGTTACGGGTCTTCCGCGGCGTCCGTTATCTATAAGGGCATCCACTGCCTCCTGAAGCATTCTCTTCTCGTTACGAACGATGATGTCGGGCGTGCCCAGCTCCAGAAGCTTCTGCAGTCTGTTATTTCTGTTTATTATCCTTCTGTAAAGGTCATTAAGATCACTGGTAGCAAACCTTCCGCCGTCCAGCTGGACCATGGGTCTTAGATCCGGAGGGATGACCGGTATGCAGTCAAGCACCATCCATGCAGGCTCGTTACCCGACTCTCTGAAAGCTTCCACTACCTCAAGTCTCTTAACGATACGTGCTCTCTTCTGACCGGTGCTGTTCTCCAGCTCTTCTCTTAATGCATCGGATTCCTTATCAAGGTCGATGCTGTGCAAAAGCTCCTTTATAGCCTCGGCACCCATGCCTACGCGGAATTTGTATTCATACTGCTCCCTGGCATTCTGGTACTCCTGCTCGGTAAGGATCTGCTTGTACTCAAGATCCGTATCGCCGGGATCAAGTACGATATAAGAGGCAAAATACAGAACCCTCTCAAGGATACGGGGTGAGAGATCCAGCAGTAATCCCATACGGCTGGGTATTCCCTTGAAATACCATATGTGGGATACAGGTGCGGCAAGCTCTATATGTCCCATCCTCTCACGGCGGACAGTTGCCTTGGTCACCTCGACACCGCACTTATCGCATATCACGCCCTTATATCTGATCTTCTTGTATTTACCGCAGTGGCATTCCCAGTCCTTTGTAGGTCCGAAGATCTTCTCGCAGAAGAGTCCGTCAGGCTCGGGCTTCAATGTCCTGTAGTTAATGGTCTCGGGTTTCTTAACCTCGCCATGGGACCATTCGCGGATCTTCTCGGGACTTGCAAGTCCGATCTTGATCGCATCAAAGGTCAATGGCTCGTATTTATCCGTCTGTCTGTTAATCATCTCAGGCATTTCTGATAGCACTCCTCTCTCAATCTTCAGGGTATGTTTCTACAGGATCCTCATCGACGTATGACTCTTCGTCATCCACTACCTCAAGTGTACCGGTATCGGTATCGAATTCCTGTGTCGAGAAACCATTTCCTTTGAATTCATCCTCGTTAGCTCCGCCGTAGAAACGGTCGTCATCAAGGATGTGACGCATATCCGTATCACCGAAATCAACGGTCTCTGCTATCTCTACCTCGGTTCCGTCATCCTTCAGAACCCTAACGTCAAGTCCAAGGGACTGAAGCTCCTTCAGGAGCACCTTGAATGACTCGGGTATGCCGGGCTCGGGTATGTTCTCGCCCTTGATGATGGCCTCGTATGTCTTCACACGGCCAAGGACATCATCGGACTTAACCGTAAGTATCTCCTGCAGCGTATATGCGGCACCGTATGCTTCGAGAGCCCAGACTTCCATCTCTCCGAATCTCTGTCCGCCGAACTGGGCCTTACCGCCGAGAGGCTGCTGTGTCACCAGTGAGTACGGGCCTGTGGAACGTGCATGGATCTTGTCGTCTACCATATGGTGCAGCTTCAGATAATGCATGTGACCTATGGTTACCGGATTATCGAAGTAATCTCCGGTACGTCCGTCACGTAGCCTTACCTTACCGTCGCGGCTTATCTCAACACCCTTCCACACTTCTCTGTGGTCACGATTCTCCGACAGGAACTTCATGACATCACTGACAAGCTGGTTCTTGTATTTCTTTTCAAAGGCCTCCCACTCAAGGTTAACGTAGTCGTTGGCAAGCTCAAGTGTATCCTCGATATCAACTTCGTTTGCACCGTCGAATACGGGAGTGGAGATCCTGAATCCCAGAGCCGCTGCCGCAAGAGACAGGTGGATCTCAAGGATCTGTCCGATGTTCATACGGGAAGGCACACCCAGAGGATTAAGGACTATATCAAGAGGTCTTCCGTTGGGAAGATAAGGCATATCCTCTATAGGCAGAACTCTTGAGCAGACGCCCTTATTACCGTGTCTTCCTGCCATCTTATCTCCCACACCGATCTTTCTCTTCTGGGCGATATAGATACGTACTGCCTTGTTGACACCGGGTGAAAGCTCGTCGCCGGCTTCTCTTGTAAATACCTTTGCATCAACGACTATTCCGTATTCACCGTGAGGAACCTTAAGTGATGTATCCCTTACCTCTCTGGCCTTTTCACCGAAGATGGCTCGAAGGAGCCTCTCCTCTGCGGTAAGCTCGGTCTCACCCTTGGGTGTTACCTTACCTACCAGGATATCCCCGGCCCTTACCTCTGCGCCGATACGGATGATACCGTTCTCATCCAGATCCTTCAGGGCATCCTCACCCACACCGGGCACGTCCCTTGTGATCTCCTCGGGTCCAAGCTTTGTATCTCTGGATTCGCACTCATACTCCTCTATGTTGATGGATGTAAATACGTCATCCCTTACGAGACGCTCGCTTATAAGTACGGCATCCTCGTAGTTGTATCCTTCCCATGTCATGAATCCTATGAGAGGGTTCTTACCGAGGGCCAGCTCTCCGTTTGAAGTGGAGGGACCGTCTGCGATCACCTCACCGGCCTCGATATGCTGTCCCTTCACCACTATGGGCCTCTGGTTGTAGCAGTTGGACTGGTTGGATCTCATGAACTTGGTAAGCTTATAATCTGTCTTTGTGCCGTCATCATTGGCAACCTTGATAAGATCACTCTGTGACAGCATGACCGTACCGCTCTTATCTGCCAGCACGCATACGCCTGAGTCAACAGCAGCCTTTGCTTCCATACCGGTACCGATTATAGGTGCGTCGGTAGTAAGAAGGGGCACTGCCTGTCTCTGCATGTTGGATCCCATAAGTGCACGTGTCGGGTCATCATTCTGAAGGAAAGGCACCAGTGTGGTAGCTACCGAGAATACCTGCTTGGGTGACACATCCATGAAATCGAACATGCTCTTCTCGTACTGCTGGGTCTCATCCTTGAAACGTCCGGATACCATACGGTTTATAAAGTGTCCCTCCTTATCCAAAGGCTCGGAAGCCTGTGCTACATGGTAATTGTCCTCTTCGTCGGCGGTCATGTATACCACCTCGTTGGTTACCCTGGGATTCTCGGGATCCGAGTGATCCACCTTTCTGTAAGGAGACTCAACAAAGCCGTATTCATTGATCCTTGCGAAGCAGGCAAGCGAATTGATAAGACCGATGTTGGGTCCTTCGGGTGTCTCTACGGGGCACATACGTCCGTAATGGGAATAATGGATATCCCTGACCTCCATTCCCGCACGGTCTCTTGAAAGTCCGCCGGGTCCCAAAGCCGAGAGTCTTCTCTTATGAGTAAGCTCACCCAGAGGGTTGTTCTGATCCATGAACTGTGACAGCTGCGATGAACCGAAGAACTCCTTAACTGCCGCTGTAACAGGCTTGATATTTATGAGCTGCTGAGCGGTGACCGTTGAGATATCCTGAGTGGTCATCCTCTCACGGACAACTCTCTCCAGTCTCGACAGACCGATCCTGTACTGGTTCTGGAGAAGCTCTCCTACGGCACGGATACGACGGTTTCCGAGATGATCTATGTCATCCTTGTTTCCGATGCCGTACTCGAGATGCATATTGTAGTTTATGGAAGCGAAGATGTCCTCGTGAGTGATATGCTTGGGAACAAGCTCCGCAATATTGTGCCTTATGGCATCCTTAAGAGCTTCGGGAGTATCATTCTCCTCCATGAGCTTCTCAAGGGCAGGATAATAAACGAGCTCTGTGACCCCGTAATCCTTTGCGCTCTCTCCCTTGGGGAATTCGATATAGTGGTTGATGTCCACCATCATGGAGGACAGCACCTTGACGTTCCTCTTTTCCGTCTGGATGAGTACGCTCTTGACTCCGCTGTTCTGGATCTCATCAGCCAGCTCTCTTGTCACGGTCTCACCTGCCTTGGCTGCAAGACCGTTCTTTCCGGGAAGCTTTATTATCTCGCCGGTAGCCGGATCAAGCACATCCTCTGCAAGGACATGACCTGCGATACGATTCCTGAAAGCAAGCTTCTTATTGAACTTATAACGTCCCACCTTGGCCAGATCATATCTTCTGGCATCAAAGAACATGCCGTCGATAAGAGTACGTGCACTCTCCTCTGCAGGCGGCTCGCCGGGACGGATCTTCTTATATAATTCGATCAGACCGTCTCTAACGCATGTACCGGTGTCCTTAGCAAAAGCCGCAAGGATCTTGGGCTCGTCTCCGAACATCTCCAGTATCTCTTCGTTGGTTCCAAGGCCCATGGCACGAAGAAGAGCCGTAACCGGGATCTTCCTGTTACGGTCTACATGTACGTAGAATACATCATTGGAATCAGTCTCATACTCCAGCCATGCTCCTCTGTTGGGGATGACTGTGCATGAATACAGTTTCTTACCGAATTTATCGTAATTGATACCATAGTAGATACCGGGTGAACGAACGAGCTGTGATACTATTACTCTCTCAGCTCCGTTTATGACGAAGGTACCGGTATCGGTCATTATAGGCAGATCGCCCATAAAGATCTTCTGGTCATTGTTGTCCGCTTCGGGTTTGGATGCATTATACAGCCTTACCGTGACTTCCAGAGGGGCCGAGTATGTTGCGTCTCTTGCCTTACACTCCTCTATGCTGTACTTTGCCTTTTCCTTGCTGAAGGAATAGTCCACCAATTCCATGGAAAGGTTTCCGCTGTAATCGTTTATCGGGGAAATATCCTCGAACGCCTCCTTGAGACCTTCATTGATGAACCAGTCATAGGCAGATTTCTGAACTTCTATGAGATTAGGCATCTCAAGAACTTCCTCCTGCCTCTGATAGCTCATTCTCAGATTCTTGCCGCTGTAGACCGGATGTATCCTGTTTTTTTCCATTAAGCTTTCACCCCAAGAATAAAATTAGATTGACGGTTGATCACACCGAATGGCTGATACTGCGGGTTTCCTGCCGTTTTTAAAGACAAAGAAAGCCCGTGCCGCCACAAAAGTGCAATCTACATGGTAACACAAGCTTTCTTCTAAAGTCAATGATTTTTTTATCGGATTACTTAAGAGTGATCTTAGCTCCCTCTGCTTCAAGCTTTGCCTTGATATCATCTGCGGAAGCCTTGTCAGCTGCCTCCTTGAGAACCTTGGGAGCGCCCTCAACGAGATCCTTAGCTTCCTTAAGTCCGAGACCGGTAACCTCACGAACAACCTTGATGACCTTGATCTTGTTAGGACCTACCTCAGTAAGCTCTACATCGAACTCAGTCTTCTCCTCGGCTGCTGCGCCGCCTGCTGCACCGCCTGCTGCTGCTACAACAACACCTGCTGCTGCAGATACGCCGAACTCTTCCTCACATGCCTTTACGAGATCGTTAAGCTCTAAAACCGAAAGCTCTTTTATAGCATCAATGATTTCTTCTTTTGTAAGTTTAGCCATTTTTTCTTCCTCCTGATAGATTATTACTGATCATCATTCTTTTGTTTCTGTCTCAGCTGCAGCTGCTTCTTCAGCAGGTGCTGCTTCTGCGGCAGCTGTCTCAGCTGCGGGTGCTTCCTCTGCGGGAGCTGCCTCAGCGGCAGCAGTCTCAGCTGCAGGTGCTTCCTCTGCGGGTGCTGCCTCTGCGGGTGCTGCTTCTGCTGCAGGGCCCTTCTCGGCGATCTGATTCAGTACCCTTGCAAAATTGGTAATGGGTGACTTCCAGGAACCAAAGAGTCTTCCCAGGAGTTCTTCTCTTGAAGGAACGCTTGCCAGCTCCTCTACACCCTTCACATCATAGAATTCGCCTTCGATGACTGCGCCCTTGATCTCCAGCTTGTCAGCGGTCTTTGCAAACTTGACAAGAACACGGGCAGGTGCGGTGACATCGTCCTCAGCAAGTGCCAATGCGGAAGGTCCGTCCAGAAGACTGTCGAGCTTATCGTAATCAGTGCCTTCAAAAGCTCTCTTCATCATGGTGTTCTTATAGACCTTGTAATTGACTCCTGCTTCACGAAGCTGCCTTCTAAGCTGTGTGTCCTGCTCCACTGTAAGTCCTCTGTGATCTACCAGCACCGCTGCATGGGCTGTCTTGATCTTCTCAGAGATCTCTTCAACTATGGGAGCCTTGAGTTCTACCTTTGCCATTTAGCTTTTACCTCCTTTTTAGAATAGAGCCGAAAAAACTCTCTGCCTGAAAAGACAGAGAGTTGAAATCTTCATTATTAAAAGCCGCGATGCGTGATCACTGTGCTTTGTAAGAAAATATCTTCCTCGGCAGGCGTTGATACTTACGGCTTACGCCACCTGCTGTCTTCGGCAAGTACAGATGATAACCCATTTACCCGGAGCTTGTCAAGACATATATCACAGAGCCTTCTTTATGGCTTCAAGGAATGAGGGATAGTCTTCAAAGGCTCCCAGGTCAGGATTGTCCTTTATGATCTGCTCGGTACTCCTGAAGAGGAATCCCGTCTTCGAAGCCCGTATCATATCCAGATCGTTAAAGGAATCCCCGGCTGCGATGGTATCGTACCCAATGCTCTGCAAAGCCTTAACCGTTGTGAGCTTGGACTTCTCCACCCTCATTTGATAATCGGAAATGGTACCGTCATCATCAACAATGAGCGTATTACAGAAAATGGTGGGCCAGTCCAGTTTTTTCATAAGAGGAGACGCAAACTGTTCAAAGGTATCCGATATGATGATGACCTGAGTAAGGCTTCTGAGCTCATCAAGAAACTCCTTTGCCCCGGGGATCGGATCGATACCCGCTATCACATCCTGTATCTCCTTAAGCCCAAGTCCCTTCTCCTTTAATATGGAAAGTCTTCCCTTCATCAGCTTGTCGTAATCGGGCTCGTCCCTTGTGGTCCGTCGAAGTTCGGGTATACCGGCGGCCTCTGCAAAGGCTATCCATATTTCGGGAACCAGAACTCCTTCAAGGTCAAGACAAACTATATTCATGTCCACCGCTCCTTTTCTTTTTAACAAAGGGGCCCTGCCTGTATGACAGAGCCCCGACGTGATCTTATCTTACCGCTGTCTTTTACTTACTTCTCGTAGTTGATAACTTCCTTGCAGAGGATATGTCTGGGAAGTCCGTTCACATATATGGGAGTAAGCTCGCCCATGATAAGGGGACGTGCGTATGCAACATAGGCATCAGTAATGGAGCAGCCGTCAGCGCCGATGAACTCATCGGGAACAGCTCTCTCCACATTTGCGATCTGGTGGATATCATATGAAGAGGTACCGCACTCATAAGGTGCATCTCCGTCTCTCTTAAGTATGATCATCTCACCGGTCTTGCCCTGGTCTGCTGCCTTAACGGCATCGAATCCAACCTGGAATGCCTCGTTGATATCCGTAAGGGAAGCTATATGTGTTCCTGCTCTCTGAAGAGTGGAAAGCTCAACTGCCCTTGTCTTAAGTCCGAACTTGGCAGCTATCTTGTGTGCAAGTGTCGTTGCGGTTCCGCCCATCTGCTTATGTCCGAAGGCATCAACGGGTACGGAATCAGCCTCCAGCTCGCATACGTATCTGCCGTCAGCAAGCTTGACACCCTCTGATACAGCGATGACAACAGATGTCCTTGTCTTGGAAAGAGTATCAACCTTTGCCATGAACTCATCTATATCAAAGGTTCTCTCAGGGAGATAGATGGCATCAACGCCTTCGCAGTCAGGTCCCTTTGCAAGAGCTGCCGCTGCCGTAAGCCATCCTGCATTTCTTCCCATGATCTCAACGATACAGATGGTAGGCTTCTCTGCACCGAATGAAGCATTATCCCTTATCACCTCCTTGAGGGATGTGGCGATATATTTGGCAGATGAGCCGTATCCGGGACAGTGGTCCGTGATGGGAAGGTCATTATCTATGGTCTTGGGAACGCCCATGAACTTCTGTGTCTTACCGTGTGCAGCCGCATAATCCGAAAGCATCTTAACGGTATCCATGGAATCATTACCGCCGGCGTAGAAGAGGTACTCTATATCATGCTTCTCCATGATCTCAAATACCTTCTCGTATACATCCTCATGTCCCTCGATCTTGGGCATCTTGAAACGGCAGCTTCCGAGGAAAGCAGAAGGAGTCCTCTTTAATAACTCAACTCCCACGTCATCTCCAAGATAATCATCCAGATCGGTGAGCTTATCCTTTAAAAAGCCCTCGATACCGTGTACCATACCGTACACCTTATTAACACCCAGCTGCTTTGCGGCAACATATACGCCTGCGACTGAGGAGTTGATTACTGCGGTAGGGCCGCCTGACTGTCCAACTACAATGTTTCCTTTCATGATCCTGTCTCCTTTGCATTATGATTATATGAGTTTGAATATAACTGTTAACTCTTCGGCACGATTATTCTATCCTATCGTTTTGATATTTACAACACTTATCCGCCAATAAATACTCCAATGAAAATGTCCGTTTGTATTTGACACACAAATTGGCCGATGGTAAGATGAATCCTGCTTATCCGCGCCGATGTTGGAATTGGCAGACAAGCAGGATTTAGGTTCCTGTACCTATGGGTGTGTGGGTTCAAGTCCCACTCGGCGCATTGCCTGTTTTTCTTTTATTCCTGCCGTCACCTAAGGCATCCTGGAGATTCTTTATGGTCTTCCCCAGTTTCTCATGATCATATGCTCCGTCACCGAAGCTTATAACTCCGCGAAGAGGTGTGTAACGCAGCATCTCCTCCTCCATTTTTTCGCTTATGGCATCCGTTTTGGCCCTGGGCTTGTCCGATCTGTGCATATACGAATCTATCACCGGCTTCAATATCTCGGAAAGTGCAGGATCTCCCATCAGATCCCCGAAGCAGGTGTTCTCGCTTACGGTGCAGGGGAGTCTGTACGAAGCTTCTATATTGATCTTCTTTGTATACTTTATATCTCTGGATGAGCTTCCCACCTCTACCTCATAGTCTCCCGAAGGGACATACCAGTCATGTATGGATGTCTCCCAATAAGCAAAGGCCCTGCTGTCAAGCTCAAAGGTAACGGTCTTTGTCTCGCCTGCTCTCAGGGAGACCTTGTCAAAGGCCTTCAGCTCATGCTTTGGTCTTGCGATCCCGTCTGCGGGCGGTGCCACATAAAGCTGCACAACCTCCTTGCCCGCCATCCTTCCGATGTTGGTCACATCCACGGAAACGGTAAGGGTGTCGGTGGACTTTATCTTCCTCTTGGATACCTTGAGGTTGGAATACTTGTATGTGGTATATGACAGACCGTGTCCGAAGGGGAATAGCACATCCATTTCCTTCGTGTCATAGTATCTGTATCCTACAAAGATACCTTCCGAATAATCGACTTTATCCATATATCCGGGGAAATCCAGATATGACGGATTGTCCGAGAGCTTCACCGGGAATGTCTCCGGAAGCCTGCCGGAGGGATTCGTCTTGCCAAAAAGCAGGTTGTAGGCAGCACTTCCCACATTCTGCCCGCCAAGATACATCTCAAAGACACCCTTGACTTCGTCTATCCAGGGCATCTCCACAGCTCCGCCGTTATGCAGCACCACCACTACGTTGGGCTGCACCTTGAGTACCTCCTCTA
>JAEEGL013560478.1_pt1 | contig 12756 bp, 11 predicted proteins | sample 9134231 | NCBI WGS metagenome assembly JAEEGL01 (sample SAMN16246548, study PRJNA631951) | gut metagenome | biome: gut microbiome; feature: rumen; material: fiber-attached | host: Bos | place: Iran: Karaj | collected 2018-10 | reverse complement strand
TATTTTTCCTCCATACGGTTAAATTATAGCATATACAGGCTTCAGAAACTCCCGTGTACCTGATACAGAATTTATAAAAAGTTTACTTGTCTGTTTTGGAAACTATTTTTATAATTCTAGTATCCGAGAACATGTTATTCCCGTTAGGGAGCGTTTAGATCAAAAAGAAGGAGTAGTATGGATTACGATGACAGAAAGAAGCTGATCGACGAACTTGCCAAGCAGATGACCGGCAAGAGTACCGAAGATAATGCCAAGGGACAGATCATTGCCAAGGTGGATTCTGCAACGAATACACTGCATTTTATGTTGTCGGGCACCAAGTACAATATCGAGGATATGCAGAAGGCAAAGAAGCATCTCCAGGAAGAACTCAGAAGACATCCCGAAGCAGATTCGGAGATAAAGGTGTACTGTGAGATCGCAATAGTATGCATAGATACAGTGATCAGACAGTTTACTGAACCTGTTGATAACATCATCAATTCCACCGCTCTTTAAACTGATCTTCTTATATATTCAAAAGGTCCGGATCCGTGAGGATTCGGACCTTTTGTGGTATAATCACTTTGTATGCGTTCATATCCGTATGAGAGGGATCATATGAAAAGTAACAGTTTAAAGAAGATATCACAGATGAAAAAAGGAAAGGGATGGCTTTCCCTTATCCTTTATCTGCTCATATTTGCAATAACCGCAGGAATCCTTTCCTACAGTTTCATAATGCTTGGCTATTATCTTATCCAGGCTAAGCTGTCATCTGAGTATGAGTCCATTGCATATATGGCAAGGATCTACAGGGATAATGCGGAATCTGAGGACGGATCGATACGTGCGATCCTGGAGGCATCCGACAAGGAATACATTGTCCGTGACGAATTCGGAGAGGTTATCGAAGGCAATGTGGACAATACCTGTGGCGAAAAAGCCAGGGTTGTCAGCCTTTCCGGAGTGCGTGATAGTGTATATGTATATGCGGACAGTAAATATCCCTTTATAAGCGGTTCACAATATGGTTTTCTTACCATCGACTTCCCCGCAGTGCTGGGAAAACTCTACGGAATGGATGAGGGCAATGTGGATCCCGAGATCGTAACCCTTACAGATGAGGATGAGGATGCGGGGATCTTTGAAAATCCCATATTTTTCATGACTCCCGGTTCCGATTTTCTGATCAAACTCCCCGTATGGATGGGTGTTCCTTTGAGCGATAAAGAAGTATTCATAGGTAAGGGATATCTTGCCTTTAATATGGGAGACTTAAGCGTTCTGATCTTCGTTGTGATGATGCTTGCCGTTTTGTTTGTCATCATCTTCGCTTCCTTTATCATCAATATGATAGAGGGTATCAGAAACCGCAAGAAGGCTCTTAAGATGCTCTTCATGGACATCGTTACCGGCGGAAAGAACAGGACCTGGTTCTTCTTCAAGGCGGACAAGATACTGAAGAGTTTTACCAACAGGTCCTATAATTATGCCATCGTTAACCTGATCTTCGTAAAGTACACCACTTACTGTGTATGCCATTCCGTATCGGAAGGTGAGGCGGTGCTGAGAGGTATAAGCAACTGTATAGGAAAGCATCTTACGAAAAAAGAGATCCATGCCCACGGCTCACCCAAGGAATTCATGCTGCTCTTAAGGGCTGCCGATACAGACCAGCTTACCGCAAGACTTCAGAATCTGATCTCAGATCTTGAGAGGATCAATACAGAGCATGCCTTTACCTATCAGGCCGGCGTTGTCATGCTTCCTCCCGTAAGGGATGCAGCCGGTAAGATCGTAAGACGTAAGAACATAGATCCCGAGGAAGAATACAACAATGCATGTACCGCCAGGGGAACCCTCGGAGATAAGGATGATTCAGGCATTGCTTACTTCGATCTGAAGCTTGTGGAAGAGAAGAAGTGGCAGGATCAGGTTGAGGAGCATTGCAGACTTGCTCTTCAGAATCAGGAATTCAAGGTTTATTACCAGCCCAAATACGATCCCGATACGAAGGGACTCAGAGGCGCGGAGGCGCTGGTAAGGTGGGATTCACCTACCCTTGGTTTTGTTTCTCCCGGAAGATTCATTCCGATCTTTGAAAAGAATGGTTTTATCGTCAATATCGATCACTATATGCTGTCCCACGTGGCTCAGGATCAGAAGAGATGGCTTGATGAGGGACTTTCACCCGTACCCGTATCGGTGAATATCTCCAGAGCCCATTTCATCGAATCCGATCTTGCGGAGCAGATAAGGGATACCGTGGATTCCACCGGAGCACCCAGAAATCTTGTGGAGATCGAGCTTACGGAGAGTGCTTTCTTTGATGATAAGAATGCCCTCATAAGGACCATAGACAAACTGAAGGAGTACGGTTTTGCCGTATCCATGGATGACTTCGGATCCGGTTATTCGTCACTGAATTCACTGAAGGATATGCCGCTTGACGTGCTGAAGCTGGATGCGGAGTTCTTCCGCGGCGAGAATGCAGACGAAAGAGGGCAGATCGTTGTTTCCGAGACCATAAAGCTTGCAAGAAAGCTTAAGATGCGTACCGTTGCAGAGGGTGTCGAGAAGGATGAGCAGGTGGAATTCCTGAGAGAGCAGGGCTGCGATATGATCCAGGGATTCATTTTTGCCCACCCCGTACCCTCCGAAAAGTATGTGGATATGATGAAAAATCCCACTGTTCAAAAAAATGAGGATTCGTGATAAAATATGTGCGGTTTTGTGCAACTAACTCAGGAGAATAAATTATGGAAAAAATAGCCAGCTTTACCATTGATCATATCAAGTTACAGCCCGGTGTATATGTGTCCAGAAAGGATCATATCGGAGCTGAGACCGTTACAACCTTCGATCTCAGAATGACCAGCCCCAATGAGGAGCCCGTTATGAACACCGCCGAGATGCATACCATCGAGCATCTTGGTGCCACGTATCTCAGGAATCATGCCGAGTGGAAGGACAGAGTCATCTATTTCGGCCCCATGGGATGCAGGACCGGATTCTATCTGCTCCTTGCGGGAGACCTTGAGAGCAAGGATATTGTTTCTCTTGTAACCGGAATGTTTGAATTCGTAAGGGATTTTGATGATGAGATTCCCGGAGCTACCGCAAAGGACTGCGGCAATTATCTCGATCAGAATCTCGGAATGGCAAATTACCTTGCCAACAGATATCTTAAGAATGTTCTCTATGACATTAAGGAAGACAGACTTATCTATCCGGAGTAAGAGGGAGGGCTTATGGCAAAAGTAGGTATCATCGGAGCAATGGAGCTTGAGGTCAGCACACTTAAGGGCCAGCTCGCAGGAAAAAAAGTCACCAGGAAAGCCGGAATGGAATTCTGCGAAGGACAGATCGGCGGAGTTGATACCGTGGTAGTACGCTGCGGCATCGGAAAAGTCAATGCGGCTCTTTGCGTACAGATCCTCTGCGATGATTTCAAAGTAACCCACATAATCAACACCGGTGTTGCGGGATCGCTGAACAACGATCTTAACATCGGAGATATCCTTATATCCAGAGATGCGGTTCATCACGATGTGGATGTGACCATATTCTCATACAAGCTTGGAGAGGTTCCCCAGCTGGGTATCAGGGAATTTCCCGCAGATGCACATCTTATGGAAGCTGCGGAAAGCTCCATTAAAGAAAACCAGCCCGACCTTAATTACCGCGTGGGCAGAGTTGCCAGCGGTGACCAGTTCATTTCCAGCTCTGAAGTAAAAGACAGGATCATCAAGAATTTCGAAGCGGACTGTGCCGAGATGGAAGGCGCTTCCATCGCACATGGTGCTTATCTGAACGGAGTTCCTTTTGTTATCATCAGAGCCATTTCCGATAAGGCAGACGGTTCTGCCGAAGAGGATTATCCTACATTTGAAAAAGCAGCCGCCGCACACTGCGCAAAGCTTGTTGCGGACATGCTTCCCAGAATATGATCACAGAAAGGAAAAAAGAATGGAACAGACTATTGAATTTCGTTATGACACCCAGCTTCTTATCGAGAGCGAGAACGAGGATCTCGACGAGGATGAGATCAGGGATTATATCACTGCCAATTTTGTAGGAGACAGCCTTGTCGCCGCGGGCGACGAGGAACTCATCAAGATCCACTTCCATACCAACGAGCCCTGGAAGATCCTTGAGTACTGCAGATCCCTTGGTGAGATCTACGATATTGTTGTTGAGGACATGGACCGACAGGCAAGAGGCCTTCACGGTTAAATGAGCATTATTAAATCTGCAAAGATAGTAAAAGAAAAGAAAGTATCCTATTCCCTGACAGCTTTTTTGATGACGCTGTATTTTTCGTTATCATTCTTTTTCATGGAGCTGGTCTTCAAGTATTCTGTGTCGGCAAGGACCATAGACACATCACTGCTGTACATGCTGATGGTCTCCTTCGTAACCGGAAGTATCGCGGCATTCATTGTTTATATACTTCCGTCTGTTCTTGCGCACATTGCGGCATTTCTTGTGCTGCTGGGATCAAGCATTTCTTTTCTCGTAGAGTTTTTCATTCAGAGAGAGTTCAGTGTTTTCTATGATATCCATACCATCCGCAATGCTGCGGGTGATGCCCTCAGAGGATTTGCGGGAGATATCAGGGCACTGATCTTTTGCTTTGACGGTATTTCCCATATCATTTTGTTCCTGCTTCCTCTTGTTATCTGGCTTATCGCAGGAAGAAAGCTGGTTTCCGGAATACGCCGTACAAGACTTATCGAAAAATCCTATCCTGTTCCCAAGGAGGAAAAGGGTATCGAGATGATAGATCTTGCGGAAGCTGATCTTGATGACGAAGGTCCCAAGACCATGGAAGAGCCCTGCGGCGGTCCTCTCTCAAACAGGGGAAGACGTCTCGTAGCAGGCCTTGTGGCATCGGGCGTAGGACTTCTGTTTGTTTCAGCGATCATCATCTTGATCTCCGAAGGTGTCATTGACAGTGAGCCTCTCGGAGCAAAATACAGTTTTCAGAATTCCGTTTACAGTTATGGATTAGCCGGATCTCTTGCACTGGATCTGAAGAATCTGGGAATGGAGCCTATTCAGGAAGATGAATTCCTGCTGGTGGATATGGGTGAAGATTACACGGATCCCGTGCTGACGACGGAAATTCCCACTGTTGTCGAAGAAGGTACTGAGGGTGAAGTTACCGAAACGGTAACGGAAGAACCGGTGGTCTATGGCGTCAATGCTTACGATATAGATTTTGCAGCACTTGCCGAAGCGGGCGGACAATTTTCCAATCTTAATACCTATGTGGCATCCCTTACTCCTTCATCCAAGAATGAGTACACCGGACTGTTTGAAGGAAAGAACCTGATCGTTATCTGTGCGGAAGCTTTCTCAAGCAGCATAATAGATCCTGAACTCACCCCCGCACTTTACAGACTTACCACCAAGGGTATCAATTTCAACGATTACTATGAGCAGGCAACTGCGGGAACCACCGGAGGAGAGTTTGAGCTGATCTTCGGACTCATGCCTCTTGCGGGCGGAGAATCCATGATCAAGATGACTGCCCAGGGTTCGTATACCAATATGGGAGCCATGCTTTCCCAGGAAATGGGTTATTACGGAATGGCATTCCATAATAATGATGATCTGTATTACAGCAGAAACATCACTCATAATCTTCTCGGTTACAGCGAAGGATTTATGGGCTTCGGAAACGGAATGGAGCAGCTGATCTCGAGACACTGGCCTGAGAGTGATGAGGAGATGATGGAAGGAACCCTTCCTCTTTATTCCGATCATCAGCCCTTCAATATTTATTATATGACTGTAAGCGGACACAGCAGATATGATTTCCATTCAAATGCAATGTCCGTAAGAAACAGGGAAGTCATTGAAAACTGGTGCACCGAAAAGGGTCTGGATTATTCAGATCCCGTCAAGGCTTACCTTGCCTGCAACATGGAACTGGAGTATGCCCTTGAATATCTGTTACAGTATCTGGAGGACAATGATCTTGCGGATGATACCGTTATCGCAATGGCTCCCGACCATTTCCCCTACGGTCTTACCGACGGCGGATATCTCGGAAACCTTCCCTATCTTGATGAACTCTACGGATATAAGGTTGAGACCCAGCTTGACCGTGACAGGAATAAGGCTATTATCTGGTGCGGCGTTCTTGAGGATATGGATCCCATAATCATTGACAAGCCCACATCACCCCTTGATGTACTTCCCACTCTTCTCAATCTCTTCGGATGCGAATGGGATTCCAGGCTTTATATCGGAAGGGATGTTCTTTCCAATGCCGAGGGTCTGTATTTTGACAGCGGATATAACTGGAAGACGGAAGTAGGAAGCTACAGAGCTGCCACCGGAGTATTCACACCCAATCCCGGATATGAGGAAGTGGGCGAAGCTTATATCAGACGACACAATGCCATCGTAGCCAACAAGATCGCATTTAACAGAAGCGTTATCAACAACGCATATTTTCCTTATGTGTATTCTCTTTTAGCTGAAAGCAAAGCTACAGAGAGTCAGGATACGGAAGAAACATCGGATTAATGCATGAAGATTCAGACACGAATGATAATAACATTTGTGGCGGTCGCATTCATTCCTCTTGTGCTGATCGTTTTCATGTTTCTCATGGTGAAGATAACCATGGGAGGACCCTTTTCGGACCAGTATGATACCATAAACGATCTTTCGGGATTCGGTCTTGACGCAGAAGAGATCTTAAACGGAGTTGAGGAAATCTACGACGAACTGTCGGAAAAAGCTTCCTCCGGTTCTTTCGATATCGAAAACAGGGACTATCTCAAGGATGTGTCATCCAGAGCCTCAAATTTTTCCAGCGGAATAATAGTTAGAAAAGACCGTATTCTTTACTACACCTCCAACTCGCAGATGAGCAGGGAGGTGTGGGGCAGACTGCCTGCCTACGGGTATGTAGGACCCGGCAGGGATTCCGCAATCTATTACGAGGATCTTAACGAGTATATAAGGCAGATCGATTTCAGATTTTCCGATGGCAGTGCAGGAACTGTTTTTATTGTAGTTAAGACCAATTCCGGATTCAGCAAAAAGCTTAAGATGGATGTGGCCGTTGCCATCATCCTCATAATGCTCATAACTGCGCTTTTGGTAACCCTCTGGAACAAGAAGGGAATACTTGATCCCATGACCGAGCTGTCAAAGGGACTGACGCAGGTCAGGGAAGGTAATTTCGACTACGTTATAGAAAAGGGTGACAGCAGAGGCGAGGTCGGTGAGCTTCTCAGAAATTATGAAGACATGAGAATGCGTCTTCGTGAGAATGAGGAGAAAAGTGCGGAGCAGGAGAGAAAGAACAGAGAGCTGATCTCCAACATTACCCATGATCTTAAAACTCCCATTACATCCATTAAGGGATATGTGGAGGGAATTCTCGACGGTGTTGCATCAACTCCGGAAAAACAGGAAAAATATCTTAGGACAATATATACTAAAGCTACCAGCATGGACCAGCTCATAAATGAGCTTACATTATATTCCAATGCGGAAAATGACAGGATAAGGTATAATTTCCTTAAGATCAATGTCTCGGATTATTTCAGGGACTGTATTGAGGCCGTGGGTCTTGATATGGAGAACAGAGGTATCAGGTTTGAATATATGAATACCACCGCCCCGGATACCGAGATCATTGCTGATCCCGAGCAGCTTCGAAAGGTCATTAACAACATCGTCGGAAACAGCGTCAAGTATATGGATAAGGAGGACAAGTACCTTTCCATTAACCTTCTGGACGGCGGCGATGAGATCATCATTGAGATAAGTGATAACGGAAAAGGAATAGCACCCGCTGATATCCCCAGGATCTTCGAAAGATTTTTCCGTGCGGATTCCGCCCGCAATACATCCGAGGGTGGAAGCGGCATCGGACTGTCCATAGTTAAGAAGATCGTAGAGGACCATGGCGGACATATATGGGCCACGTCAAAAGAGGGTAAAGGCACCTGCATGCACATCGTGATGAGGAAGTACAAGGAGGAGATACATGGCTAAGATTCTGATCATTGAAGACGAAAAAGAGATTGCTGATCTTGAGAAGGATTATCTCGAGATGAACGATTATGAAGTTGAAATGTTTGACCGTGGTGACACGGGACTTGAAGCTGCGGAAAATAACGACTACGATCTCATTGTATTAGACCTTATGCTCCCCGGAGTTGACGGGTTTGATATTTGCAGAAAGGTCAGAGCCGTGAAGGATATTCCCATCATTATGGTATCCGCCAAGAAGGATGATATCGACAAGATCAGAGGACTGGGACTGGGAGCTGATGACTATCTCACCAAGCCCTTCTCCCCCGGTGAACTTGTGGCAAGAGTCAAGGCTCATCTTGCACAGTATGAAAGACTTGTAGGTTCCGGCATCAAGAAGCAGGACAATGATATCGTCGAGATCAGGGGCATCAAGATTGACAAGACAGCCCGCAGAGTATTTGTTGAAGGCGATGAGAAGATATTCACCACCAAGGAATTCGACCTTCTCTGCTTCCTTGCGGAGAATCCCAATAAGGTCTACACCAAGGACGACCTTTTCAGGACCATCTGGGGAATGGAGTCCGTTGGTGATATTGCAACCGTAACCGTACACATTAAGAAGATCCGTGAGAAGCTGGGTGATGTCAGCGGAGATTCCAAGTATATCGAGACTATCTGGGGTGTAGGATACAGATTCAAGCTCTGATTTATTTGTCTGAATGGAAAAAAAGAAGTTTTTAAAAGAATTAACCGGATTTATCATAATGGAGGCAGTGATCTTAGTGATCACTGTTTTTCCGTTTTTTAAACATGGACTTTCCGGGTATGCGCCTGATCTCCAGTACCATCTTCTGAGGATCGAGGGCGTAAAGGAAGCGATACTTTCCCATGATTACCCATGCAGGATATATCATTTTTTCTATGCAGACTACGGGTACGGAAGCCCCATGTTTTACCCGGATATCTTTCTGCTTATACCTGCTGTATTCCGCATTGCAGGTCTGTCGCCGCTGGGAGCATATAAACTGTTCTGTTCCCTTTTGTGTATCCTGATAGCTGCTTCAACTTATTTTTCGTTTCGTTATATTTCCCGCAACCATCTGTACTCCATGGTGGGAACGGGACTTGTATGTCTATCCCAGTTTTATCTTGCGGATCTTCATGATCGTGTGGGAATGAGTGAATATCAGGCTTATATTTTTCTGCCTGTTCTGGTTGCAGCTCTGTATGATCTTTTTGTTCTGGAGGGAAAAAAGATATATTTATTCGGCATCGCATTCTGCGGCCTGATCTTTTCTCACGCGATAATGACATTTTTGTCGGCTGTATTTGTGATTCTGATTTTTTTTACTGCCGTACTGTTTAAGATCTTCAGGAAGAAACTATCCTTGAAAAAGATCCGATCACTTATTGTATGTGCGGTAATATCATTTGGAGTTACGGCATATTACCTGGTTCCTATGGTTGAACAGCTGAACTGGAACACTCTTAAGGTCAGCGTGCCATGGGCACATCCCGGAGATTATATGGAGCCTGCATCCGTCCTTTTCAGGATGACGGGGTATTTTAACTATATTGCTTATGTTGGCATCGGACTTCCCATAATTATGGGAGCGGTGCTGTTTGCAAAGGATTTATTTTTTCCGGAAAAAAATCCTATGGCAAAGCTGTTTCTGATCCTTGGAATTTTACTGTTTGCAGTAATGACTCCGGTGTTCCCCTGGAAAAAGCTGGATGATACCATTTTTAGCATGATCCAGTTTACATACAGGATCTATCCCTTTGCCATCATCTCCACAGTGACGTCTGTCGTGTTGTTTGGATCGGATGCTCTTAAGACAAAACACCGTAATCTGTATGCATGTGCAGGCATAATACTTCTGGTGCTGTCATGTGCTTTCGGGATCATTCAGAACAGGACTGTTGAAATATCGGAGGATTCTCTTTATCTGACGGAAGAATATCTGTCGGAGAATGACAACATTACGGGATCCTTTGAGTGGCTGCCGCTGGATATCGATGAGCATGTCTTGTATATGACTGCACCTGCGGATGTAGTCGTGGATTATATGTACCTGCTTCCCTTTTGTAATAACGGACATGGTAATTATTCTTTTGTTACAGCGGACGGAGAAAGGCACTGGTATCTTGTACCTCTTGTTGCATACAAAGGGTATAAAGTAAATATCACCACAGCTGACGGAAACAGTAAGGAGCTTCCCATCGAAACCGAGCTTGGAAAGATCTGCTTTACCAATGATACGGGGCTTTCCGGAGTGATCACTGTGGAATACAAGGGAACTCTGATCCAGAAGATCTCCGATGCTGTCTCTGTTCTTACGGTGCTGGGGCTGGCAATGTGCTTTATAAAATTTCATCGTAAAAATATGAAAAAGATATCGGAATGATGCTGTCGGGTTGACACGGCGCTTGACACGGCCTTTTGGCCGTGTTATTTTACTGTTACAAGTGTATTAAATGTCTTAATACACTTCGAAATGGAGGGAAATATGTTTGCACTTGATTACAGGGATAAAAGGCCTCTGAACGAACAGGTTGCGGAAAAGATAATGAATCTCATAGCTCAGGGGGGATTAAGCCCCGGGGAGAGGCTTCCCAGTGTGCGTAATCTGGCCATGGATCTATCCGTCAACCCCAACACGGTTCAGAGAGCCTATGCGGCACTGGAAGAAAAGGGCTATATAACCACCATCACGGGCAGGGGGAATTATGTCAGTGAGGAAGCCCGGTGGAAGAACAGCCTGAATGAGGAGATGCTGGCAGAGTTAAGTGCCACGGCTGACAGGGTAAAGACTGCAGGCATCGGAAAAGAAGAAGCCCTTAACTGTGTTAGGGAAGTATACGAGAGGGATGTGAAATGATAGAGATAAAAGGCGTAAGCAAAAGCTATGACAATATAAGCGCTCTTTCGGATGTTTCCTTCGATATGCCCGAAGGCCAGGTATTCGGTCTTGTTGGAACGAACGGTGCCGGAAAGAGTACACTGCTCCGCTGCATATGTGGAGTATGTAAGCCTGATACGGGAGAGATCTTAATAGACGGAGAACCGGTATACGAGAATCCTTCTGCGAAATCCAAGGTATTTTTCCTGTCGGATGACCAGTATTTCTTCCCCGGCGGAACTCCCCTGGAGATGGCCGGATACTACAGGACCATGTATCCCGAAAAGTTTTCCATGGAAAGATTTGAGCAGCTCATGGAAAAACTGGATCTTGATAAAAAGCGCAGAGTCCAGACTTTTTCCAAGGGAATGAAAAAGCAGCTTTCCATAATGCTTGCCATAGCATCGGGCTGCAAATATCTGCTCTGTGACGAAACCTTTGACGGACTTGATCCTGTTGTAAGGCAGGCTGTAAAGAGACTGTTCATACATGATATGGAAGAATCCGGTATCACTCCCGTCATTGCAAGCCACAACTTAAGAGAGCTTGAGGATATCTGCGAATATGTGGGACTTCTTCACAAGGGCGGCGTTATCCTTTCCAAGGATCTGGGAGATATGAAGCTTGGAATCTACAAGGTGCAGGTTGTATTTAAGGATGCAGCGTCCCTTGAGGCCGTAAAGCAGAACTGCACGGTCATTTCCGAAGATCACAGGGGCTCACTTGTGACCCTTACCATCAGAGGACAGAAACCCGAGATCGATACTATCATCACGTCACAGGTGCCGGTATTCTATGAGGTTCTTCCTCTGACTCTTGAAGAGATATTTATTAGCGAAACGGAGGTGCTGGGATATGACTTCGCAGGAATCACCAAATAAGGGTATAAGCTTTGTGAGTCTTCTGAAGGAGGATCTGAAGCATAGAAAGTGGATGCTGATACTTTCCTCCGTTGTACAGTTACTTTTGGGACCCGTTGCCATACTGTTTGCATATTCCAATGGTGTATCAAGGTATTCGTATTATGCATACGAATATTCCGCAGCAGACATGGCTCAGTATATGCAGAAATATGCCGAGGAGATGGTTGAATCCGTATCCCAGAACTATATGCCTGTTCTTCAGATCATCATTGCCATTGTAGGCGCACTGATCGTGGGCCTTGGCGGATACAGGCATCTGTTTAACAGGCGAATGACCGACATGGTCAATTCCGTTCCCGTAAAGAGAGAAAAGCAGTTTGCGGTGATCTTTACCAACGGATTTCTGATCTGGCTTGTGCCGGCATTGATCTCAGTCCTTGCATGCTTTGGTATTGTGGCTGTACAGGTTGCTCAGTACGGACTTGTGGGAATTCTCTGGGAGGGATGTTTCAGATCGTTCCTTGCTGCGGGATTTATATTCCTCCTTTTCTATGCACTGGTAGTATTGTCGGTATGCCTTGCGGGAACTGTTTTTAATGCATTGTTAAACATTGCATTCATAGGTTTCGACCTTATCATATGTGCCGCACTCTATTACCTGATGTGCGAGTCCTTCTTTGATAATTTTATGGGGCTGCCCATAGATTTTGAAAACTTGCTGTGGCTTTCTTCTCCCATATCAGCTGTAATGTGGGGAGCTGAAATAGCAACCGTAGATGCGGATATCATAAGTGAATTTACGACCATGACATGGGGAGTATTCTCCTGCATCGCAACAGTACTGACCGGAATCTTCAATCTGGTCATGGCCCTTGTGATATACAAGAGAAGAAAGAGCGAAGAAGCGGAAGCCGGAGTATCCAATAAGCCCTACAGATTTATGGTAAGAACCTTCAATTCCATTGCGGCGGGATTGTTTGTGGCTCTGATCCTTGCGG
>JAEEGL011313362.1_pt1 | contig 12756 bp, 13 predicted proteins | sample 9134231 | NCBI WGS metagenome assembly JAEEGL01 (sample SAMN16246548, study PRJNA631951) | gut metagenome | biome: gut microbiome; feature: rumen; material: fiber-attached | host: Bos | place: Iran: Karaj | collected 2018-10 | reverse complement strand
TATCATCGAGGCGATCTCGGCATCGATGTCGAACGACAGCTCCTTCAGCACGGGATTGAGTATAAGTTCCGAAAGAACCACCTTTGCCGGGTCCGCATGTCTTACGACACATATTGCATCGCCTCTGTTTACCGAATAAAGGCTGCATCCGTCCACGCTGTCCGACTCGATGAGGCTGAGCATATCAGCGCTTGGCTCTATGTGAGGCTGTCCTGCCAGGAACGCCTCCCTGTATCTGTTGTATGTCTCCGCAGGAATTCGCTTAAGGTCTATCTGCGCTCTGAACGGCGTAGGATCAGCCCCCTCTATGTCCAGATCAAACTCGTCGAAGTCGTCAAACTCCTCAAGATCGAACTCAGGCGACATCGCGGCTCTTTTCACCGCAAGGAAATGCGGTTCGTAGCCCAGTCCTGCATAGTAGGATACCAGCGATGGTTCTGCCGGCGATAGTATTGAAATGCCTCCGGCCTCCGCCACCTTATCTCTTACGAAGGATGTCAGCATAGCAGCAAGTCCCTGCCCGCGCTTTTCCTTACGGGTGCAGATCGCATAGCTTACATATACCGGCCTTCCCCTGTAGGTGCCGCATGGATGGCAGGTAACAGCAGAGCACACTTCACCGGTTTCATCGACCGCGGCGTAACCCTTGATGTCATCGCCGAAGTTTTCATAGAAAGTATCGACATACTCAGGAGTGTCGTCGAAAACTTCGCACCACAGAGCCCGCAGTTCCTGATAGTCGGGCGAACCGTATTCGATTTCTTTGATAATAACGTCCATGGAAATATTACTTTTCAATGGCGAAATATTTCATAAGCAGGATATCGGGATGATAGCTCAGCTTGGCCTTGCGCAGTCCCTCGATACCCATGTCTTCCTCACGGTTGAACGCCACAATATCGGGATATTCAGCCCTTACCAGTCTTGCAAACTCGCGGTTCACCATGGTGTACGCGCCTTCCACTCCCGGCAGAGCCTTTTCGAAATGCGTGTCGAACACCTCATCGTCCAGCTTTGTGCCTGCGGTGAAAGCCACCGGCTCACCGTTCTGGTAAAGCATGCCTCCGAGGAATCCAAGCGTCTCGTAGTGTTCGAACATCTCCTCTATCGCTCCGGCCTCATCCGCCAGATCAGGATCATTCTTTTCCTTATAGAATTCATCCACGAAAGCTTTCGCCTCAGCTATGGATGACAGCCTGCCGCATGTGCCGTCTTCGCACGATGTGAACACACCGCATGATCCGGCTGCTATTTTGTGGAACTCCCACGGGCCGTTGCGCTCAAAGTGCTTTATGTGATTGCGCTTTGAAGAAAGGTGTCTTCCCGGAAGGTCGCAGAGTTTGGCTGATGTATAAATATAATCTGCGTTATCGCGGTCCTCGATTATCTCAAATCTGTCGCCGTAAAGAGGCAGGAACTCTTCAAGAGTTTTGTCCGTAAGGCCCCTGATGCGGAGCTTGTTTCCGAGTGAATGCGCTTCATCGAGCAGCAGCTCAATGGAATTCCTTATCTCTCCGTCCCCTTTCGGATATGCGTAGACATTCCACTGCGGCATGCCGACCAGCAGGCGGTCATCACAGAATGCGATTTTGGGCCTGTAGGCTTTACGCCATATGAAGAGATTTGCGAAACCGTAGTCTGCCCCGTGGCAGCCGCTTGCGCAGATCTTCTCTTCAATGCGCGCCTTATCTTCTAATGTTATATCTCTCCAATCTATCATATAGTCCCTTATTCGGCTTTTTCCGCCTCTTTAACTTCAGCTTTCGGTGCCTCCTCCGGCTCAGCTTTCGGTGCTTCTTTTACCTCAGGCTTTGGCATTTCGCCTGTTTCTTCCTTAGGTGCTGCTTTTTTACGGGACTTTGGAGCTTTCTTTGTTTCAGCTTCAGGAGTTTCTGCTGCCTCAGTCTTCGGTTTGTCGGATGCAGGCTTTTTGCTGCTTCTTTTGCGGCTTCCGCTGCTCTTGCTTCCGCTTTTACCTGTACCGTCGGCTTTCTTTCCGTCTGTTTCTTTGGCATCAGCCTTCGGAGCTTCTTTTTTCTCTGCCTTCGGTTTGTCGGATGCGGGTTTTTTGCTGCTCTTCTTACCGCTGCCGCTTCCGCTTTTGGCAGCCTTGTTTTCTTCCTTGCTTACGTTCTCTTTAGTGCCGTCAGCTTTTTTCTTCTTCTGCCCGCCCTGATCGCTCTGGCTTTTCTGATTATTCTGTTTTGGTTTAGCCTCACCGGATTTCTTCTGTCCGCTGTTCGTCTTTTTGCGCGGAGCCGGTTTTGCGGCCTTGTTGAGCTCTTCATCCAGGCTTCTTACAAAGTCTTCTTCAACGGATAATTCAGGAGTTACTGCAGCTGCAGCCTCAGCTTTCGCTGCGGCAGCCTCTTCGGCAGCTGCTTTCTTTGCAGCCTTCTCCTCCTGCCTTGCGATCCTGGCCTCCTGTTTTGCTGTCTTTGCCTGCTCTATCTCCTCGTCACTGAGGTAGTATGCAGGATTGTTCTTCCTTACTTCATCGAGAATGAACCCCAGCATGAAGAATATCACTGTGTTGATCAAAGGCTCAAAAGCGGTCTGCATTATATATGAGAAATATTCCGACGGCTGAGCCTTCATGTCGTACTGAGCATAATACTGGTTGATCTGAGCAACAGTATTGCCTACCAGATAAACTATATAGAACATCAGCAGCAGCGCGATAGCATAGCATACGATCGACAGTACTGATCTTCTGTATTTCTTTCCTTTTTCTTTCATTAATGATTCTCTCTTTCCTTTTGTTATATACCCGCATATATTAGCAAAATATCCGCGGATTATCAACCGCCGCAAAATGCGGAAGCCGTTCTAAAGACGCCAGTCTACGGGACTGACCCCATTGTCTTCAAGAAAATAGTTGCAGCGCGAGAAATAGCTGCCTCCGAAGAATCCGCGGTACGCGGAGAGCGGGCTCGGATGCGGAGCCGTTATGATAAGATGCCTGAGTCTGCCTTGCTGAGATCTTACTATAAGATCCTTTTTTGCTCCGGCATTGGCTCCCCAGAGTATGAACACCATCGGTGTCTCCCTTGCAGCCAGCAGTTCTATCACTCTGTCGGTGAATCGCTCCCATCCCTTGCCCCGGTGAGAGCCTGCCTGATGCGCACGCACAGTCAGCACCGTATTGAGAAGCAGTACTCCCTGCCTTGCCCACGGGTCAAGAACGCCGCGTGAGCTGTCAGGGCCATCCGGCTTGTCATCCATAACGATACCGAGGTCATCTTTGAGCTCTTTGAATATATTTACCAGCGAAGGAGGAAGTTCGGTTCCTTCACGCACACTGAAAGCGAGCCCATGCGCCTGCCCCGGCTCATGATAAGGATCCTGCCCGAGAATCACCACCCTGACATCGTCATAGTCCGTGAGCCTCAGCGCATTATAAATGTCCGCCGCCGGCGGATATACGGTCCCGTCTCTGTATTCATCAATAAGAAACGAGCGTAACTCCTGATAATACGGCTTCTGCCATTCGTCAGCGAGCAGCTCGTCCCATTTGTTTCCTATGATCTTTTTCACTTTTCTTTCTTGTTTTTCCCGGGCAGCCAGGTGTCCATCATTCCGTGTCTGTCTTCTATCCTGAGAATGATCCGGTATACAGCTGTCGCAACGATCATGCCTATAAGCAGTCCGCAGACAACATCCGAAGGGTAATGCATGCCCAGATATAGTCTCGAAATACCGATCAGCACCGCAATCACGACAGCCGCTATGCCGAATTTATGCATCGTTTGCGGCGAAGCGCCTTCACCTTTCCATCCCAGACATCTGACTTCATCATAGCTTCTGCCCCCGGCAGTCTTAACAGACATCGTTGCAAGGAACATGGCCCACGCCGGGCCCATGGCGTTTGCGGAGTGCCCGCTCGGGAAGGAAGCATCGCCGGGAGGCGGGAGCATCGGATTCACCAGCTGGAAGGTTATCCACGGCCTTACCCTGTCGACCGCAGGCTTGAGGCACAGATTGCATACTATAAAAGTGCACAGCAGCGAAAGCGAGCATATGACGCCGAGCCTTCTGGTCCGTTTGAACAGCAGCAGAACTATACATACAAGGATCCAGAAGATCCCGTCTTCACCCAGCATGGTTATTGATTTCATTATCGGAGTAAGCCAATCGGCATTCAGCGCGTGCTGGATGCCGATCAGCAGATTACCGTCAAATTGTGTAAAAGAATCCATCAGGCCTCTCTATTTGCACATTCCTTCAGGGTAGTTGATATATACCTTAGGGATCCTGAGGTCGAAGCAGCATGTGATCTCATAGTTGATCGTTCCGTTGATTGCAGCCAGATCATCTGCGCTGATCTCCTGATCACCCTGTTTTCCGAGTACGACTACTTCGTCTCCGAGCTTTACATCAGGAACTGCGCTTACATCGACCATGCACTGGTCCATGCAGATGTTGCCTACTACCGGGCACTTGATGCCGCCGACCAGAACGCTGATCTTTCCGCTGTTGAGTCTTGAATAGCCATCAGCGTATCCGAGGCCGATCGTAGCGATCTTAGTCTCTTTTTCAGTAGATGTGAACTTGCGTCCGTAGCTGACTGATGTTCCCGCAGGAACAGTCTTGAGGTTCACGATCTCTGCCTTTACAGTCATAACCGGCTTGAGATCGAGGACTTTGCCCTTGAGGTATCCGGATGGAGCCAGACCGTAGAGGATGATTCCAGGACGGCACGCATCGTAGTGGATCTCAGGGTATACCATGATCGAAGCGGAGTTAGCGCAGATCTTCTTAGGATCAAAACCTGCTGCATTGAGTTTCTCAAAGAAAGCCTTGTAGTTGGCGATCTGCATTCCGGTGTATTCTCTCTGCTCCTCATCAGCTGTGGAGAAGTGTGTGATGACTCCGGCGACCTTTATGCCAGGCAGCGCAGCAAACTTCTTGTACTGCTCTACCGCATAATCACGCTCTTCATCAGTAAACACTCTGAAGCCTACTCTGCCCATGCCGGTATCAAGACCGAAAAGGACTCTTGCAGGTTCAGCACCCTGTGCCATGACTTCATCACTCAGAGCTTTGACATAGTCGTAATGCATGACTCCAGGGATCAGGTCATATTCGATCACAGTGTCTACGCATTGTATCGGTGTCAGGCCGAGGATGACGATATTTCCCTCGATGCCGTCCTCGCGGAGATTGATAGCTTCCTCAAGAGTAGCTACAGCATAGTTCTCCACACCGTTGTACTTAAGAACCTTTGCGCACTCTGTAGCGCCGTGCCCGTAGGCGTTCGCCTTGATGACACCGATCATCTGAGGGCACCTCATCTGAGCCTTGATCTGCTTGACATTGTGGTCAAAAGCTGACATGTCGATCTCGGCCCAAACCTGTCTTAATGTCTCTTTATACATATTATTTCTCCTTACATGAAACTGCAGTTTATAAGGTCACTAAAATTTTACTACTCAGCAATTGTCATATCAAGATTAAGAGTTTATTCAGGGATCATATGAATTGTTATCTTACCTTTGGTATCATTCTTTTGTCGCCTTCCGCCTTGATATGTAAAGCAATCTGTGTTATCATACTCGGGCACGCAGCAGATACTGCGTCATGTATGTCTCGGTAGCTCAGGGGACAGAGCACCGCTCTCCTAAAGCGGGTGTCGGAGGTTCGAATCCTCTCCGGGACACCACAACTGACCTATTCGAACTTTTACTTCTATCGCGGCGGATTCGCCGTGAGAGTACAGTTGAATCAGGTAAATTGAAAAACGGCCGAGGCCGTTTTTCTTTAACTGTAATTATGAATTATTCCTAATGCTCATATTATTCATAAGAGTTTTAAGCACTTCCCATATATCTCCGTCTATGCATATCGACTGTGCTGCAAGCTGCTTAGGCGCGTATGCCTCCCTGTAGTTGATGCATGCATAGACCGCACCGGGGTTCTCAGATACCATTACCCAGAATGGGAACTTGATTATCACCGGAGTATTCGTACCTACTCCAAGCTCCAGATACAGCACATGCCCTTTTTCGTGGTCCTTGAGAAAGCGGGCGTAGTTTGCTGAAGCCTCATGCCACCCCTCGTCCTGTACGAATGTCATATCAGCTCTGAGGTTGTTAGTGACAGCCTTGCCATCCGGAGTCTTTGGGATCAGTTCTGCCGGTATGCGCATGGACACGCTGCCGTCTTCCGGGATCTGAAACACTCCGTCTTCATCTCTGACAAAGCCCTGAGCTTCCATTGCCGACATGACCCAATCTTCGTTATCGTAGGTCATGCCGTTTCTGCCATCGACAGTCTGGAAGAGACCGTAATCACCCTGCGTGTAGAACATCCTGCTCTTGTCAAAGCCGGCTTTCTGGAACTGATGATCCACATTCGTCGTTATAACAAAGTAATCTTTATTCTTCACAAGATCCAGCAGATCATTGTAAACAGGCTTCGGCGGATCGATGTAACGATTGTAGTATATGTGCCTCGCCCACCATGCCCAGCGCGTCTCCTCGTCAGGGAACAGATAGAATCCGCCGGAATATATATCTTCGATACCATATTTCTGCGCAAAGTCCGAGAAATACCTCTCGAATCTTTCTCCGCTGTATGTGAGTCCGGCAGAGGTCGACAAACCGGCTCCGGCTCCGATGATGACCGCACCAGCAGTCTCTATTTCTTTCTTAAGTCTTGCAATATCGGCATCTCTATCACCGCTGCCGTAGTACACTCCGCCGCGGAATCTGCCAAGTCCGACCTGTCCTTTTCTTATGCTTTCCATATAGCCGTCAGGCCTGTAAGAATTCTTCATAATATTTCTTATCCTCGTCCTTAAATACATTGAATATTACTCTTTCGATGCTGCCCGGATTCTCATCGAGCCATTCTGTTACAGTCTGAACTGCGATCTCAGCAGCACGTTTATTAGGGAAATGGAACACTCCGGTAGATATGCAGCAGAACGCAACGCTCTTCAGTCCGTTATTCCTGCACATATCCAGAGTATTCCTGTAGCAGTCAGCCAGATCATTTTCAAGCTGCGGGGTCAGTTCATACTGCACGATCGGACCGACGATATGTATCACCTTCTTCGCAGGGAGATTGTAGGCATCTGTCAGCATAGGGACTGCCGTCGGCTGCTCGTAGTCGTCACCGAATTCAAGCCTGAGCGACCTCATGCGTCTGGCGCATTCTTCACGGAGCTGCACTCCGGCATATGTATGGATGCAGTTGTCTATGCAAGTGTGCATAGGAATGAAACAACCGAGCATCTGGGAATTTGCCGCATTGACAATCGCGTCTGCAGCTATGCGGGTGATATCTCCCTGCCAGATCGATATACTTTCTGCGAATGGATAGTTGCTTCCAATGCTCTCTCTGACTGTTGGCATTTCTGATATGTTGACTATGCCCTTCTCAAAAACCCGCCCTCTGAGATATATATCCTGTACGGAAAGAACTTCGGAAGATGCCGGCTTCGGCATCCTCACATTCATCAACGATCTCAGCAGGCGCTGCTTCCCTTCTGTATCATTAGGGATCCTTACTCTTCTGTATTCCGCCGCTTCATTTTTGAAGCTTTCCACCAGATAATCAAGTCTCTGGCTCTGATCCATGTTCTCTCTCATAGCCGGTCACCTTCTTTCCACAGCTCCTGCAGGGCATACGTTTATACAGTTACCGCAGTGCAGGCAATGCTGCTGCTCTATTGTAAACGGAACATCGTCAGTCAGAATGCAGCTCTGCGGGCAGACCGAAATGCATCTGCCGCAGCCAATGCATTGATCCGTGATAAAATATCCCTCTAGGGTCTCATCATTTTTAATATTGTCTCCGAATGTAAATGAAGCTCTTTCGATCGGTTTCTTCGACAGATCGAACCACTCGCCTCTGCCCTCATAGATCTGAAAAGCTGTGAGTGCCTTCATTGATTCTTCCGTTGGGTATATCTCCTTCATATATGGATTCTTCTCAAAGAGCTGCGGAATCATTTCCGGACCAAGCTCTCTCACCCTGCCGTGTACAGTCAGCGCTTTTCTGGTCATGGTGGTCTCGCCCTTAAGCGCGGTAAGCGATATGAACGGTTTTGCCGTCAGCCTGTCATAAAGACTTTTGCCCCTGGCTGTGAGAAAATACAGGCTCTCTCCATCCGTATCCATCATATCTATCGCAGCGGTGACGGGAAGCCCTCCGCTGTCCACGGTCGCCATTATTGTTGTGTGGATCTCATCCACAAGATATCTGAAATACCTTTCCGCAATTCCCATTATACACCTCTCTTACTGCTGACTTCCCTTAAGCGCAGGCCTCAGTTTCTTATAGGTAAGCATAGTTATGAACGTTATTACAAGTCCCTTCAGGACATTGAACGGGAATGCATTATACAGCACTACATCCAGCTTTGTCTTTATGAACGGTATGAATGTCCCGAATGATTCGATGATTTCGTCTATCGGCATAAACTGTTCAAACAGGGGAAGCAGGATATAGTAATTGGTTATCGCTGCGACGACTCCCATAACCAGGCTGCCCGCGATCCCGCCGATAAGAGCCATGCACTTTGTCTTGTTAGCTTTGTATATTGCTCCCGCAGTGAAGACATATGAGCTGCCCATGATGAAGTTCGCAAGCTCACCTACCCCACCTGTTCCCGATGTCATTAGCCCGAGCAGGTTCTTGACCAGTTCTATCATCACTCCCGTAATCGGTCCGTATGCGTATGCACCTATAAGCGCAGGCAGATCCGACAGATCCATCCTGGCAAATGAAGGTGACAAAGGTAATGGGAACTCAATGAACGCCAGTAGGAATGCAACTGCCGATAGAACAGCTGTAACTGTAAGCCTTCTCGTTTTGCTTATATCATGATTCACAATCTTCGATTCCTTCCATTACAGCTGAGACCGGGTCAAAGTGCCCGGTCTCACTGTTACTTGCTCAAATCCTGCTTTTCCGTTATTACTATTAGCTGACCAGCCACTCTGCTATTTCGTCTGCGGCCTTCAGCGCATCCTCTTTTTCCATTACGCTTCCAGGCACATTGGCATCTCCTGCTACGTATGCCTTGTATTCTGTGAATCCGGCTGTTGCGAAGCTCTTGATGTTGGTCTCGACCATGTTAGTATAAACATCTACAGGACCGAAGCCCGCAAAGAAGTATCCGCCGACCTTCTTATCCTTGCGACTTGCCATCGAGAAGTCTGGCTGCGTAAAATCCATAAAGGAGTATGTTCTGTCAAGAAATGCCTTGAGCTGTGCAGGGAACTGATCCCAGTGTACCGGTGCGAGAATCAGCATCGCATCACATCCATCGATTTCAGGGATTAGTGCGGTAAAGTCATCCTTCTGGATGCAGTTAGGTGTGTGCTGCCTCTTGCATGCGTCACATGCAAGGCATACTCTTACGTCTTTCTCACCGATATTAAATGCTGTTACCTCAGCTTTGTCTTCGAGCTTCTCTGCCACATATTTTTCAATTGCATATGAATTGCCGTTTCTTCTTTTGCTTCCATTTACGATCAGTACTTTCTTCATCGTTGATCCCTCCGTGTCAATATCCGTTCTGTTGCTGCATCGTTGTAACCTTATTGATTACAACGATAATTTACCAGAGCTTTGTTGTAATGTCAATCATTACAACCGGCAATTCTTGTTCTCTTTTTAGTACGTTGTAATCGTTGACATTACATCTTTGAGTAATTATGTTTTACATATCACGAAACCGAAAGGATCATTAAGATATGCAGTACTCATCAAGACTTGCAATAGGTACACACATCTTGCTTTGCATCGATTATTTCAAAGATGAATACAAACTTACATCCGACTTCATTGCAGGAAGTGTTAATGTCAATCCAGTAATAATAAGAAACACTCTCGGCATGCTCAAGAAAGCCGGGCTTGTAAATGTGGAAGCCGGTGTAGGTGGTGCATCGCTTGCAAAAGGTCCTTCGGATATTACCCTTCTGGATGTTTTCAAAGCAGTCGAGAAGGACGAAGAACTATTCCACTTCCATGAGAATCCTAACCCGAATTGCCCTGTAGGCCGAGCCATACATCCTGTTCTCGGACACCATCTTTCGGATACACAACAAGTCATGGAGAATCATCTTGCAGGGATCACTCTGGCGGATCTGCTATCCGAGATACCACAGTAGTATTTCTGTCATCATTTGAAAGCCTCGGAGCTTGATTGGCTATCTTTCAAGCTGACGTTCTTTATCCTGCACCAGTGTTCTGCCTGCAACTCTTTCTGCGCAGAAGTTCATGAGTTTCACCAATGCTTCACCCCATGCCTCTGCCCAGGTCTCACGCCCATATTTATTCAACGACCGGCACATTTCTGTGATAATAAGTACAGCTTTAACAAGGATGCTGTCGTACTTATCAGGATCCTTCCTGCCGTCGGATTGTTTGATCGACTCTGCTACAGGCTTGGTTATCAGCTCACTTTTGACCGTCAGCAGGCTTTCGGGTGGTGCGCCGCGCTTCAGCGCATAATCCACCTGAACGTTCCATCGTCTCCTGAGGTCATTGGTTCTGCGTATCTCATCAGCCTTTGGATTGTTCTTCCCGATCTTTTTCGTAGCCAGATAAGGACTGTTCTTCGGGAACACCTGCAGCTTCTGATCATCCCTCAATGGCTGGTTCATCAGATCCGTGAAGAAACGCTTTGCCTGCGCAGTGAAGTTTTTCTGCTTGAACACCGGACTCTTTTTGTCGAAAAGGTGCTGTTCGTAAACCTCTCCCTTGCGCACCATCGTATATCCCGGCATCAGTTTTCCATCTATAGTCGCCTCTTTTTTCGTCCTCAGGTGTCTGCCATCCGGGTCGAAATACATGTTTCTGGTCGCTATTTTTATCACCGGCTTTTCCAGTTTTTCTCTCTCTGAATAGATCAGGTGGATGTGATAATTGTTCATATCATGGTTATGATGGAGTGCGGCAATGCACTCGGCGCCATATTCTTTCCTGAAAGATTCCACAAAATGCTGCAGTACTTTATCAGGATCCCAGCCGTTTTTATAGTAGGCTTCCGGCAATGCGATGATGAATTCTCTGGCCTCGATGCACGTTCCACTTGTGCCGGATCTGAAGAAACTGTCACGATTTTCTTTCACAAGTTCTCTCCAGTATTCCTCCGGCTGAGTCTGATACACCGCGTAAAGATGCTCCTGTTCCTCGCCGCTGCTTATATAATCTATCCTTCCCATAAGGTCAGGCAGCTTCTCATGTCTAATATAACTTGCTCTCATATTCTTTTTTACCTCCATTTTCTGTATCGCCAGCGCCGGATGGCGCCGCCCCGCGAGGCGAAATACACAGAGTACGAACCGTCAGGTTTGTGCGATGGGTGTATTTCGCTCTCAATCGGCGAGGCCTCTTAAGGCGGCAAGATGGCAACATTGCAATATGGCAATAACTCTCTTGAAGACAACCGGTTGATAATGTTCCTGCAAACATGCCGCCTTACCATCTTGCCATCTTCTCCTCAGAGATCAGACCGCGTAGCCAGTGAACCACCTATCTGCTTCCTTATGGGATGTGATACCGAGATCCTTCATCGCATTCCGCAGTGTCTTCTCCGCGATCTTCTTCTCTTTTGCCCTCTCAAACAGTTCAACGCTTGGGATATAATCTCCCGGTTCCGGAAGCTCTGCGGCAAGGAATTCTTTTGCCTCTATCGTCTTCTGTCCTTTGACCCTTGTGTTCTGCAGCAATTCCTCTGCCGTGATGTCGTAAGCACCTTCCCATTCGAAGCCTCTCTCCTTGCTCAATCGGAACGCCACTGGGTCTGGCGGATAAGTAAGTGAGCACTTTGTTGATGCCAGCACTCTGACATCTCTGTCTCGCGGAGCCTCTGCACACAGGATCACGCTGCGCGCCGCAGCAGTGAAGTCCATCGAACCCAATCCTCTGTATTCAGGCTTAGCGGTATCTTTCTTGTTTAGATGTCCAACCAGTACCATGCCGCACCTGTTTTCGGCTGCCATATCACCAAGACGCTTCAGTCTGGGTCTGACCTCATTGGCTCTGTGCATATCGACATTCTCTCCGAGGTATGCCTGGAGCGGGTCAAGTACTACCAGCCCTGCCTCAGTCTCTCTGATTGCCCAGACCAGTCTTTCATCTGTCATGCTGAGTATCTTTTCCCCTTCATCGATGACTGAAACTCTGCTGCAGTCTGCCCCGGCTGCAACAAGTCTTGGCTTGACAGTATCAGCGAGTCCGTCTTCAGCTGTCTGATATATGACATTGATAGGTTCTCTGATCTGTGGGCTTCCCGGCGGGTCAAGCAGAGCCCTGCCTGTTGTAAATGCTGCGATCAGGTTGAGCATCGCCATGGTCTTTCCTTTGCCCGGATCTCCATGCAGCATCGTCAGCTTGCCAACCGGGATAAAGCCCTCCCAAAGCCATTCGACCTGCTCTATCTCCACGTCGTCCATATTGATAATCTTGTAATTGTTTTCCGTCATTCGTTATCCTCCTGTTCATGTGTGTTCTTTCCATACCCCTTTTAAAAACTGCTGTCTCAGGGGCGTATTTCGTAATAAAGTGTTAGCTATCTCGACTTTTTTGTTCGCAATTATCCTTATCGATATCTGCATCCTTTGCCGGACGTTTTCCCATCCTGTACGGCCATAGTGGGCATCTCTCGATTGGACACAATCTGACTTCTTTCTTCTCGCCGCAGCTGCAATCGAGACATTTCGCTCTTATTGCCTTTATAGGTGTCATTTTCGTCATACGCTTTCCTCTCTCCATTGATCTTTCATTTACGCTGTCCTT
>JAEEGL010504756.1_pt1 | contig 12756 bp, 11 predicted proteins | sample 9134231 | NCBI WGS metagenome assembly JAEEGL01 (sample SAMN16246548, study PRJNA631951) | gut metagenome | biome: gut microbiome; feature: rumen; material: fiber-attached | host: Bos | place: Iran: Karaj | collected 2018-10 | reverse complement strand
GCTGTAATCATTGTTCTTATTTCTTCATTTGATAAAGCTCTATCTAATCTAGCTTTTTCTACATTAAGTATTTTACCTCTTAAAGGAAGAATTGCTTGAGTCATATAATCTCTACCTTTTTTAGCAGAACCACCTGCTGAATCTCCCTCGACTAAGAATATTTCTGATTCTGCAGGATCTTTACTCTTACAATCAGTTAATTTTCCATAGAAATTAGTTATTTCTAAATCACCTTTTCTTCTAGTTAATTCTCTTGCTTTTTTAGCAGCAATTCTAGCTCTAGAAGCTGTCATTGATTTTTCGATTATTACTCTAGCTTCATTAGGATTTTCCATTAGAAATCTTTCTAATCCATCTCCAAAAATTTTACTAGCTATTTGTCTTACTTCTATATTACCTAATTTTGTCTTAGTTTGTCCTTCAAATTGTGGATTAGGATGCTTACAAGAAATTATTAAAGTAATACCTTCTTTAACATCATCAAATAATAATGATTCATCTTTATCTTTCAATAAGTTATTATCTTTAGCATACTTGTTGATAATTCTTGTTAAAGCTAATCTTACACCTTCTTCATGTGTTCCACCTTCAGGTGTATTTATGTTATTAACAAATGAATAAATACAGCTATTATAAGTTTCATTATATTGCATTGCTACTTCTATAGAAATATCATTTTCTACTCCATTAACATCCACAATTGTTTCATGAATAGGACTTCTTGAAGAGTTTATTAATTTTACATACTCTGCAATTCCACCTTCATATAAAAATTCATCTTGTGTATCAGTTCTTTCATCAATTAACTTTATCTTTAATCCTCTATTTAAAAATGCTAATTCTCTAATTCTTTGTTTTAAAATACTATAATCAAATATTGTTGTTTCTTCAAAAATAGTTGGATCTGGTAAAAAAGTTACTATTGTACCTGTATCACTATTATCACAGTCCCCAATTACTTTTAAATCTGTAACAGGATGTCCACCATTTTCAAATCTCATTTGGTAAATATGACCATTCTTGTGTACTTCAACTTCTAACCAACTTGATAAAGCATTTACTACACTAGCTCCAACTCCGTGTAATCCTCCAGATACTTTGTATCCTCCTCCACCAAATTTACCTCCAGCATGAAGTACAGTATAAACTGTTTCTACTGTTGATTTACCAGTTTTTGGATGGATTTCTGTTGGAATACCTCTACCATTATCTGTAACTTTTACAGTATTCTCTTTTCCAATAGTTACTGTTATAAAATCACAAAATCCTGCTAAAGCTTCATCAATAGCATTATCTACAATTTCCCATACAAGATGATGTAATCCTCTTTCACCAGTTGTACCAATATACATTCCTGGTCTTTTTCTAACTGCTTCTAATCCTTCTAATACTTGAATTGCAGATGAATCATACTTTTCAGATCCTTCTTCTTTTTCTTTTATTTCCATTAATTGCTCACCTTCTCTATAATGTTTATCTTTCCATCAATTATTTTAAATATTTTTGATCTATCTAATAATTTTTTTGATATTCCCTTAGTATCATTAGTAGTCATTATTACTTGAAGATCATCTTTTAAATAATTAATTAATTTATTTCTTGTTTTAATATCTAAATCACTAAATATATCATCTAATAATATTATTGGATATGTACCTGTTATTTCCTTAAAAATTAAAATTTCAGCTAATTTAATAGCTATTATAGCTACTTTTTGTTGTCCTTCAGATCCATATATTTTTATATCATCAGTATCTAGATAAAATTCTAAATCATCTCGATGTGGACCATACAAAGTCATTCCATTTTCTATCTCTTTATTTTGATTATTTTTATATTTCTTTAATAATCCTTCTTTTAATTTATCTACATCGTCAATATCTAGATCTATATTAGTTTTATATACAATATTAAATTTTTCTTTTCCTGTTATATCTTTATATATAGGTTCAATATATTCATTTAATTTATCTATGAATTTTTTTCTTTCTATATATATGTCAATTTCTCTATCAATTAAATTGTCAGTTAAACTATCAAGATATCTTAAGTCACTATTAGCGCTTTGATACAACATTTTTAGGTAGTTATTACGTATTTTTATTATTTTGTTAAACTCAATATATTTCTTAACATAATTTATTGATAACTGACTTAATTCAATATTTAAAAAATTTCTTCGATCTGCTGGAGAACCTTTTAATATATTTATATCTTCTGGACAAGTAAGTATTACATTCATATTAGTTATATAATCAGATATTTTTTTTATTTCATTATTATTTAAATAAACCTTTTTATCCTCTTTAGTAATAAATACTTCTAAATTTCTAAATATATTATTATCTCTTATTTCTCCTTTTATTTTTGTAAATTCACTATTCTTTTCAATTAAGTTAATATCTTGTGTACGATAAGATTTAGTTAAAGCTAAAGTATAAATACTTTCTAATATGTTAGTCTTCCCTACTGCATTATTTCCTATGATTATATTTATATTATTATCAAAATCTATTGTTAATTTTTTATGATTTCGAAAATTTAATAATTTTATCTTTTTAATTTTCATTTTTTATAATAAACGTCCATATTTTTTATTTTACCTTTAACTTGTATTCCTATACATACGTATATATTATATCACTTATTTGCCATTTAAACAAAGAAAAAGAGAACTTAGTCTCTTTTTTTTAATTCAATTCTCTTTTTTATTGTTGAAGAAAGTTTTGTTGAACGATAAATTTGATTATTAAGTGATAATTTTGAAATATCTACTATCTCAGATTTACCATTTTCAAAGGTAATTTTTGATTTAGTTCCACAGTTTTCTACCTTTTTTATTGTATCTAGATTAATCCAAGAACAATCTTTAAGTAAAGATGATTTTATTGGAAAGAAAACTAATCCTGAACTTTCTTCGATTAAGATAGGTAATTTATAACTACAATCTAATATATTTTTAGCAGCTTCTAATCTTCCTTTATAGCTACTACCATAATATTTACAATTTTCATCCATTACTGAATAAGCATCATTATCAATACTATATTCTTTTTCTTTTTCAATTACCCTAGTCTTTCCATTATTACTTCCTATAATAGCGTATGTTTCTTCATTTATTTCATAATTTTCCATATAATATACCCCCTCGTTTTTTGAAAATTACGAAACGATAATATCATATAGAAAAGGTCGAACTTTGTCGAATTTCGTCGAACTTTTAAAAAAATTAATAAGTTCTAATTGGTACAACTAATTGAATTAATCCATCATCTTTAGTATTTTTTAGTACAATTGGTTTAATTTCTCCTACAAATGATAATTCTACTTTATCTGTACTTAAAGCATTTAAAGCATCAATCATATATTTAGCACTAAAGGCAATAGTTATATTTTCATCATTATTTTTCTCAATTTGCATCTTCATTTCAGCTTTACCTTTTTCATTAGATACAGATTTTACTATTAATAAATCTCCATCAGTTGATAAAGATACTACATTTTTCTCTTTATCTGAAGTTAAAATACTAGCTTGTTCAATAACACTCTTTAATTGTAATAAGTTAGCCGTTATCTTTAAAATAGAATCTTCTGGTATTAATTTAGAAGTATTTGGATAGCTACCACTTATTAATCTAGATTGGAATAATAAATCTCCATCTTCAAATAAGATCTTATTATTAAATATATGAATTTTAATATTTTCATTATCAACATCTAATATTCTAGTAAATTCAATAACATTTTTACCAGGAATTATAATATTATAAGCATCATTAACTGGTTTCTTTAGTTTAATTTCTTTTTTAGCTAATCTATATGAGTCTGTAGAACTTCCTTCTAAGATATCACCATTAATTTTAAAATTAATACCTGTTAATACTGGTCTAGATTCGTCAGTAGATATAGCAAATCCTATTTCTTTTATTATATTAAAGAATTCATTAACATTAATTTCTACAAAATTATCACTTTCTTCTAATTCAATATTAGGATATTCATTTATATCTATAACATTTAAATCATATTTAATTTTTTCATCATCTGTATAAATTAATACTTTTACTTCATCTACTACTTCTATATTAATTTCTTCATCAGGTATTATTCTTACTATATCTAATATTTCTTTTCCTTGAATAATTACTTTTCCTTCTTTTTCCACTTTTATGTTCTTATCTTTTATTACAATTGTTTTTTGAATAGTAATATCATTATTAGATGCAGTTAATACTAATCCTTTTTTAGTAAGATCAAATTTAATTCCAGCTAATGTAGGTATTAAATTTTTAACAGATATTGCTTTTGATACTTTGTTTAAATTCTCTAATAATACTTCTCTTTTAATTTTTAATTTCATTTTATATTCCTTCTTTCTTTTTTATTTAATATTAATAGTATTGTTTATAATGTTAATAACTATTTTTAACCTTTATTTAAGCACTTTTTATTTCTATTATACTGTGTATAATTTTATACTAATATGTTAATTTTTTATATCTCTTTCTAATTTATCAATAATTTCTGCAAAATTTTTCTTTAATTTTATTTCTTGTTCTATCTTTTCACAAGAATGCATTACTGTTGAGTGATCTCTTCCTCCAAATTCCATTCCTATCTTTGGATAAGACTCATCTGTTAGCTTTCTACATAAGTACATAGCAATTTGTCTTGGGAATGCTATATCTGCATTTCTTTTTTTAGATTTTATATCTTCTATCGATATTTTAAAGTAATCAGCTACTATTTTTTGAACTCTTCCTACGTTATTATTTTCACTAATTCCTTTATTTACATAGTCTTTTAAAGCATCCATAGCTAGATCCAAATTAATATCTTGTCCCATCATTAATGAATAAGCCATTAACCTATTTATACTACCTTCTAACTGCCTTATATCTGTTCCTATGTTAGAGGCCATGTATTCGATTACTTCATCAGGTATTTTATTAGATATATTTTCACCAGAGATTTTTTTCTTTAATATTGCAACTTTTAAGTCATAATCTGGTGGAAAAATATTTACTGGTAATCCCCAACAAAATCTTGTCCTTAATCTATCTTCAAATACTTTTAAATCGTTTGGTGATCTATCTGAAGATATGATTATTTGTTTATTATCTCCATATAAGTTATTAAATGTATGAAAAAACTCTTTTTGTGAAGATGGTGCACCAGCTAAAAACTGAATATCATCTATTATTAAGACATCTACGTTTCGATATTTTTGTTTAAAGTAATCTATATATTCAAAATTACTTTTATTTTCCTCTTTAATTGTGACTTCTACAAATTCCGATACAAAAGTTTCACTGGTAACATATAGAACTCTTTTATTACTATGTTCTTCAATATAATTACCAATTGCATGCATTAAATGTGTCTTCCCTAGCCCACTATTTCCATATATAAATAATGGATTATAAGTATCTCCTGGTTTTTCTGCAACTGCAAGTGCTGCAGCATGTGCTAATTTATTACTATTCCCGATTACAAAATTTTCAAAAGTATATTTTTTATTAAGATTAGATTCAAATTTTTTATCAAATTCTGTAGTATCTTGAGGTTCTTTAATATATTCCTTCTCTTTTTCCTTTTCTTCATCAGCTACTTCTTCTTCTAGTAAGAATTCTAATTCAAATTGTTCTCCTAATTCTTCTATAAACGCTGATGTTATTAACTTTTTGTAATTATCATCATTTAAATGATCTTTATGTATAGGATAAGGAACTATTATTTTAGCAACTCCATTATTTAATTCATAAAGTTTAGTATCTTCAAACCAGGTTTGATATGCTAATGAATTTACTACTTTTTTAATTTTTTCTAAAATTTTTGACCATAAAATAGAATTGTCCATTTGTATATCACCCCCCGGTAACTCTCAAATATACTTAATATTTTAATCTATTAACAATGAAATGTGAATAGAAAAATCGTAAAAAAATTAGTCCACAACTTATTCACAATTTTTTCCATAATTAATTTCTTTTAATTATTTATTAAATCATACTTTTCCACATTTTCCACAAATTTTTATAAACATAGGTAAAAAAAGTTATTAACAAGGTTGTTAATTATGTTGATAAAAAAAAATATTAATGATAAGATTTTAATTGACAAAGGGCCTTATTACTTATTATAATAATGGAGATTTTTAGTTTGGAGGTGGAATTATATGAAGAGAACTTATCAACCAAATAATAGAAGAAGAGCTAAAAAGCATGGTTTCTTTGCTAGAGCAAAATCTAAAATATTAAATAAAAGAAGAAAAAAGGGACGTAAACATTTAATTCTAAAATAAAAATTCCACTTATCGAAGTGGCTTTTTTGTTTTATATTATATGTATAAGGTGGTGATTTTTTGGATAAATTACATACTGTTAAAAAAAATCAAGATTTCTATAATATTATACATAATGGATATTTTGCAAAAGATAATATATTTACTATATATAATAAGGTTAATGATCTACCATCTTATAGATTTGGAATTAGTGTAAGTAAAAAAATAGGTAATAGTGTAGAGAGAAATTATTGCAAAAGACAAGTCAGAACTATTATTGATAAATATAAAAAAAACTACCAAAATGGTAATGATTATATTATAATAATAAAGAAAGATTTTATAGGTGTGGATTTTTCTAAAAAAGAAGAGTCATTCATTAAATTAATTAAAAAAATAAATAATCATTATAAAGGAGCAGTAAATGAAAAAAAATAAATACAAGTTAATAATATTATTAATGATTGTTTTCTTATTTACTGGTTGTACAGAACCACTAAGAGGTAAAGATAAAAAGCCTGTAGTAAATGAAGTAACTGGTCAAAGTTTAACAAAAAATATTATTTGTCAACCAACTGATGAAAAAACAATTGAGTTATATGAGAAAAATGGAGTAGAAATAGAAAAACTACAGAAATGTTCAAGTTATAGTCTTAAAAAGGGATTAAAAGAATATGATGGTTTATGGTCTACTGTTTTTGTTAAACCATTATCTTGGTTTATCTTAAAAATAGGTAGAGTAGTTAAGAGCAATGGTTTATCTTTAATAATTGTTAGTATTTTGATTAGATTAATTGCTTTCCCAATTACTAGAAAAACTGCTATGCAGTCAGAGTTAATTGCGCAAGCTCAACCTGAACTAGATAAATTGGAAAAGAAGTATGCAGACAAAAATGATCAAGATTCAATGATGAAAAAGTCACAAGAGATGGCTGCTATCTATAAAAAATATAAAATTAATCCAGTAATGGGTTGCTTGTTTGCATTTATACAATTACCTTTATTTATAGCATTCTTAGAAGCTATTAATAGGGTTCCTGCAATATTTGAAGAAAAATTCTTATTATTTGAACTTGGTATAACACCTGCAACTGCTTTAAGTCATGGATTCTATTTATATTTGATTATTTCAATATTAGTAGCAGCAACAACATTCTTCTCTATGAAGTTAAATTCAACAGCTAATCAAAATAATCAACAAGTAGCTATGATGAATAAAATAATGTTTGGTATGATAGTTATTATGTCATTTGCTATGACTACAGCATTAAACATTTATTGGGTTACTACTAATGTATTTACTATAGTTCAAAATTTATTAGTAAAAAGAAAGAAGGATTAGTTATGAAAAAGTATACATATGTTGGAAAAACAGAAGAAGAGGCATTAGAATTAGGATTAGATGAGTTAGGTCTTACTAAAGATGATGTTCTTTATAGTAAAAAAGAAGAACAAAAAGGTGGATTATTTAAGGCTAAAAAAATTGAAGTAGAAATAGTTAAAAAGAGTGATATTAATGAATTTATTAAAGAATATTTAATTAAATTAACTACTGATATGGGATTTGAAGTAAATGCTGAATCTAAAGAAAGCGATGGTATACTTAATATAACTTTATTCAGTGATAAAAATAATTTATTAATTGGTAGAGATGGTAAAAATATGCATGCTTTAACTACCATTATGAAACAAATATTATTTAATGAGCTTGGAGTATATTATAAATTTAATTTAGATATTGGAGAATATAAATTAAAGAAACAAAAGAATTTAGAAAGATTAGCTTATAAGTTAGCTAAAGAAGTTGGTAAAACAAAAGTTGATGTAAAGATGGATCCAATGAATTCTTATGAAAGAAGAATAGTTCATAATGCATTAAATGATAATAGATATGTGTATACTGAAAGCTTTGGTGAAGAACCAAATAGATATGTTGTTATAAAACCAAGAAATGATTAGGACGTAAAGTCCTTTTTTTATACTAAAATTATAGTAAGTGAATTATAATTAAATTTACTGAAGTAAGTAATATTACAAATATTATAGTTAAAAATCTATAGTTAATCTGTATGATTTTTTTTACTTTTATGGTATAATCTCACGTGTTAGGGGAGTGATCCTAGTGAATAATGATATTATAGTATCAATTTCTACTACTTTAGGAAAAGGCGCAATTTCAATAGTAAGACTGTCTGGAGAAGGTTCTATAGAACTTGTTAATAGTTTATTTAAAGGTAAAGATTTAACTAATGTAGATTCTCATACGATTAATTATGGTCATATAATTGATAATGATAAAGTAATTGATGAAGTATTAGTTTCAATTATGAAAGCACCTAAAACTTATACTAGAGAAGATATTGTAGAAATTAATTGTCATGGTGGTATTGCTGTTACAAATAAAGTACTAGAATTACTTGTTTCTAAAGGAGCAAGATTGGCACTTCCTGGAGAATTTACTAAAAGAGCATTTTTTAATGGAAGAATAGATTTAGTTGAAGCAGAAGCTACAATGGATATAATTAATTCAAAAAGTGATAAAGCTTTAAATGTTGCAATTAATAATCTATCAGGAAATTTATCTAATATGATTAGAAGTTTTAGACAAGAATTATTAAATCTTTTAGCTAATATTGAAGTAAATATCGATTATCCAGAATATGAAGATGCTGAAGATATAACAGTTAATTCTATTAAAGAAAAAACAGAAAAAATGAAAGAATCATTAGAAAATATTCTAAAAGAAAGTCAAAACAAAAAGATAATTAAAGAAGGAATTAATGTTGCAATTATAGGAAAACCAAATGTTGGCAAGAGTAGCATTTTAAATATGCTACTTGGTGAGAATAAAGCAATTGTAACTGATATAGCTGGTACTACAAGAGATATAGTTGAAGGAACAATTTCTTTAAATGGAATAATATTAAATTTTATAGATACTGCAGGTATTAGAGAAACAGAAGATGTAGTAGAAAAATTTGGTGTTCAAAAAAGTCTTGATAAGATGAATGAAGCTAATTTGGTATTATTGGTATTAAACAATAATGAAGAAATTACATTAGATGAAGAAAAAATTATTGAGAATATAAAAAACAAAAAATATATTATTGTTGTAAATAAAAAAGATTTAGAAAAGAAAATTAATTTAAAAAAGTATAATTTGGATAATATAATTTATACAGATACAGTTACTAATGATGGAGTTAATCCATTAAAAGAAAAGATTATTGAATTATTTAATATAGATGATTTAGAAAATGATAATGATGCATTTTTTACTAATGAAAGACAAATATCATTAGCTAAAGAAGCACTAAATATACTAAATGATGTTAATAAAGGTGTTGAAAATGAAGTTCCAGTTGATTTAATAGAAATTGATATTAAAAGAATATGGAACAAATTAGGGGAAATACTTGGAGAAAATTATGACGAAGAATTAATAGATCAGTTATTTAGTAATTTTTGTCTAGGTAAATAAGTTTGGAAGTGATTTTATGTATGATGTAATTGTTGTTGGTGCTGGGCATGCTGGTTGTGAAGCTGCTTTAGCTACAGCTAGATTAGGAAAGAAAACGCTTTTAGTTACAGGAAATATAAAAAATGTTGCAGATATGCCATGTAATCCTTCAATTGGAGGTCCTGCTAAAGGTATTATTGTTAGAGAAATAGATGCTTTAGGCGGAGAAATGGGTAAAAATACTGATAAAAGTTTTTTACAAATGAAGATGCTTAATACAAAAAAAGGACCAGCCGTTAGAGCATTAAGAGCACAAGGAGATAAGGTTACTTATCATAAAGAGATGCTTAATACTTTAGAAAATACTGAGAATCTAGAATTACTTGAAGGTATGGTAGAAGATTTATTAGTAGAAAAGAAAAAAATAAAAGGAATTGTTTTAAATAATAAAGAAAAAATTAAATCTAAAACAGTTATATTAACTACAGGAACGTATTTAAAAGGAATGATTCTATATGGATCACATAAAGAGAGTGGGGGGCCACATGGAGAGAAACCTTCATTATTCTTAAGTGATAAACTAAGAGAATTAGGTTTTACTATTAAGAGATTAAAAACTGGTACTCCTCCTAGAATAGAAAAATCATCTATAGATTATTCTAAAGCTCTAATACAGCCAGGTGATGATGTATGTAGAAATTTCTCTTTCTCTAATAAATTAGAGTATGATGTAGATAAACAAATACCATGTTATTTAATATATACAACTTTAGAGACTCATAAGATTATTAAAGATAATCTAGATAAATCTAGTATGTATGGTGGTTATGTAGAGGGAGTAGGTCCAAGATACTGTCCATCAATCGAAGATAAAATAGTTAAATTTGCTGATAAAGAAAGACATCAATTATTTTTAGAACCTGAAAGTTTATATTACGATGATATTTATTTACAAGGTTTTTCAACTAGTATGCCTCATGATGTTCAAGAAAAGATGGTACATAGTTTACCGGGTTTAGAAAATGCTAAGATACTTAAATATGCTTATGCGATTGAGTATGATGCTATTGATTCAAAACAATTAAGACCAAGTTTAGAGACTAAAGTAATAGAAAACTTATTTACTGCTGGCCAAATTAATGGAACTAGTGGGTATGAAGAAGCCGCTGGACAAGGCTTAATGGCTGGAATTAATGCAGTATTAAAAATAGATAAAAAGGAACCATTGATACTTAAGAGAAACGAAGCATATATTGGAGTATTAATTGATGATTTAGTTACTAAAGGTGTTATTGATCCTTATAGATTATTAACTTCTAGAGCAGAATATCGTTTATTACTAAGACATGATAATGCTGATTTAAGATTAATGGATTATGGAAAAAATATTGGGTTAGTTGATGATAATATGTATTCTAAATTTACAGATAAAAAGAATAATATAGACAAATTAATTGATAAATTAAAAACAACTAAGATAACTCCAAAAGAAGAAATTAATAATTATTTAAAATCTATTAATAGTACTCCTTTATTCGATAGTATTACTTTATATGATTTATTAAAAAGACCAGAGATTGAATATGAACAAATAGATAGATTTATTGATGATAAATATGATGAAGATGTAATAGAGGAAGTAGTTATTAATATTAAATATGAAGGTTATATTGCTAAAGCAAATAAAGAAGCTAATAAAATGATTGAATATGAAAATATTAAATTAGATGAAAATATGAACTATGATGATGTTCCAAATTTAGCTAAAGAAGCAAGACAAAAATTAAATGAAATTAAACCAATATCTGTTGGTCAAGCTTTAAGAGTTAGTGGTGTTAATCCAGCTGATATTACAATGTTATTATTATATTTAAAGAGAGCAAAACATGAATAAAGAAGAATTTATTGTAGAAGTAGAAAAATTAGGAATTAATCTAAATCAAGATATGCTAGATAAATTAGATAAGTATTATAAATTACTAGTTGAATGGAATGAAAAAATCAATTTAACAGCAATTACTGAAGAAAATGAAGTATATCTAAAACATTTCTATGATAGTTTAACTTTAGCAAGAGATTATGATTTTAATAAACCAATATCTTTATGTGATGTAGGTACAGGAGCTGGTTTTCCTGGAATAGTATTAAAGATAGTATTTCCTAATTTAAAGATAACATTATTAGATTCACTTAATAAAAGAATAGTATTTTTAAATGAAATTATTGATAAATTAGAATTAAAAGATATTGAGACTGTTCATGCTAGAATGGAAGATTATTCTATAAAAAATAATGAAAAATTTGATATTATAACTGCTAGAGCAGTGGCATCTCTTTCATTTCTTTCAGAAATATCAATTAGATCTTTAAAAGTTAATGGTTTATTTATATTTATGAAAGGTAATCAAGGAGAAGAACTAGAAATAGATAATTTATTAAAAGAATTATCTTTATATAAAGAAAAAATAGATTATTTTAAATTACCAATTGAAAATAGTAATAGAAGTATTATTGTTTTGAAAAAAATAGATAAAACAAATAATAAATATCCTAGAAATATAACAAAAATAAAAAGTTTTCCATTGTAAAACTTTTTTATTTTGTATATAATTATTATATACTAGGTAGTATATATAAAAAGAATAGAGGGAATATATATGGAAGATAGTAAGAACGAAGTAGTTTATTTATTTTTAGATGATATTATACCTAATAGATTTCAACCAAGAGAGGTATTTGATGAACAAGCTTTAAAAGAACTTGCTGTATCTATTAGAGAACATGGTGTAATTCAACCAATTATTGTTAGAAAAGTAGATAATAAATATGAAATAATTGCTGGTGAAAGAAGATATAAAGCTTCTACTATGGCTGGTCTTACTAAGATTCCTGCAATTATTAAGAATTTAGATGATAAAGAAAGTTCTAAAGTAGCTTTGATAGAAAATCTTCAAAGAAGAGATTTAACTCCAATTGAAGAAGCTAGAACTTTCCAAAAAATCTTGGAATT
>JAEEGL017138353.1_pt1 | contig 12757 bp, 12 predicted proteins | sample 9134231 | NCBI WGS metagenome assembly JAEEGL01 (sample SAMN16246548, study PRJNA631951) | gut metagenome | biome: gut microbiome; feature: rumen; material: fiber-attached | host: Bos | place: Iran: Karaj | collected 2018-10 | reverse complement strand
TGCCCCGTCCGGAGCCCGCCATTCCCTTCACGAACCGCATCCCGCCCCTTCCTCCGGAAGAACCCGTTCAAAAACGAGCGATCTACTGTCGATTTGCCCGGTCGGATCAGGCGCCCCGAAATGCGGCGCTTGCCGACTGTTGCTTTTTCCCCGTGCACGAATTTTCCGCCCATCCCGATGCGCTCGCCGCATTGCGTGACGCAGGGGTACGGCTGGGCGCAGCCCTGCCGCGCGCCGCGCGTGACAGGGACTTTCCCCGCATCCGGCAGCAGCTTGCCGCAGCCTGTCAGGCAGGGGCTCAGCGCGCCCTGATCTACAATCTGGGGCATCTTGCACTCTGCGGAGAGTTCCGTCTTCCTGTCGTGGGAGATCTCGGGCTCAACGCCTTCAACTCTCAGAGCGTCGCAGCCCTCAAAGAACTCGGCCTTTCCGCCGTGACCGCCTCGTGCGAGCTCAATTTTGCCCAGCTTCGCGCCCTGCACAAGTGCCTGCCAGTCGGCATTTTCGCCTATGGCCGACTCCCTCTTATGCTGAGCGAAACCTGTCCGATGCGCAACGAGTTTGGCTGTTCAGGCGCCTGTCAGCTCCCCCTCCCCCTCACCGACCGTATGGGGGAGAATTTGCCCATTCTGCGCGACGGGGACAGCTGCCGCACGGTGCTGCACAACGCCAAAACGCTTTGGCTGGCCGATCGGGAGGAGTATCAAACGTTGCCCATGCATTTCTCGCTGCTCTCCTTCACCACCGAAACGGCGGACGAGGCAGATCGCGTGATCGCCGCCTACCTGGGCGGGCCGGATGCGCGTCCTGCCGACTTCACCCGGGGGCTGACTGTTCGCGGGGTGCTTTGATCAAAAGCAGGCCGTCGTTTTCCCTGATTTGCTTTCTCCCCTTTCTCTGCACGACTTCCTGCACACCCTGCAGGGCCACGGCAAATTCAACCGAGGAGGAACCCTGATTTGAATTGTTCTCTGCCGATCACCCTTCTGCGACCCGGCGCAGTGCTTCCCACCTATGCCACGCCCGGAGCTGCGGCGCTCGATCTCTGCGCCGCCCCCGATGTTTCGCTCACGCTGAATCCGGGCGCCTCTGCCCTCGTTCCCACAGGGCTGGCCGTCGCCATTCCTCAGGGGTATGTCGGCTTGCTTTTTGCGCGCAGCGGGCTCGCCGTGCGGCAGGGACTCTGCCTTGCAAACGGCGTCGGCGTGATCGACAGCGACTATCGCGGGGAGCTCTGCGTTGCGCTCTTAAACCTAGGCATGCAGCCGATCTCCATCACGGGCAAAATGCGTATCGCCCAGCTCGCACTGCTCCCCGTGGCCCAAGCGGCGCTCGACCTGCGTCCCTCGCTCGACTCCACCCAGCGCGGCGCAGGCGGATTCGGCTCAACCGGTCTCGCTCCGCTGGAGCCGGAAGGCGCCTCCTCCGGCCGGAAAGGGGGCCTTTAATGGCAACGCGAAGCAAAAAGAAACCCCTCACCCCCACGGGTGTTTTGATCTTCCTCTCCGGTATCGTGCTCGGCTCCTTCGTGACCGAGCTGACAAAGGGCTTTGAGCCGCTCTCCTGGCTTTCCTACGGATGCACCTTCGGGATCGGCACCCAAAACCCCGTGGTGCTCGACCTTTCGGTCGTCTCTCTCACCTTTGGATTGTCTTTTCACCTGAGTATCGCCATCCTGCTTGGGCTTGGCCTATCATTCTATGTTTGGAGGAAATGGTTTTGAAACAGCGAATCGTACTTGCAAGCAATTCTCCCCGCCGTCAGCAGCTGCTCACCGATCTGGGGCTGGAATTTGAAGTGGCTCCCTCGAAAATCAACGAGCTCGACTATGCCATGAGCTCCGGAAAGGCGCTCGCCGCCATCCTGTCGGTCGCAAAAGCACAAGACGTGGCCGAGGACTTCCCGCTCTCTATCGTCATTGGCTGCGACACCGTGGTCGAGGTGGACGGGATGCTGCTGGGCAAGCCGCAGAATGAATCCGAAGCCCGAAAAATGCTGGAAATGCTCTCGGGCAAGACCCACACGGTCTACACCGGCATCGCGATTGCCTGCCGCGGACAGGTGAAAAATGAAGTGGTGATCACCAAGGTCAACTTCAAAGAGCTTTCTTCCGAAGAAATCGATCGCTATATTGCCAGCGGAGAGCCCTTCGACAAGGCCGGCGCCTATGCCATCCAGGGCAAGGGCTCTACCCTGGTGAGCAGCATCGAGGGGGACTATTTTGCCGTGGTCGGCCTGCCGGTCTTCACGCTCGCCCGCATGCTGGAGCAGCATTTCGATCTCCACGTGCTCTGATCTCTGTCCTTTCACGCAGCCAAGAAAGGGGGTTTCTGCCTTGACTGCGAAGAACCGCCGCTTTTTCCTGATTCTTGCGGCGCTCTGCCTTTGCCTGCTCCTATTCATGTATACCGTGCAGCAGCGCGGAACGACAGGACCCCTCTCGAGCATTGTCGGCGTAGTTCTCACACCGCTGCAGAAGGGAGTGACAACCCTTTCCAATTTCGTCTCCGACAAGCTCGGGTATTTTACCCGCTACGATGAGATCGCACAGGAAAATGAAGCCCTGCGCGGGCGGGTGCTTGAGCTCGAGCAGCAGCTTCGTGATTTTAACCGCTATAAAAATGAAAACGAGATCCTTCGGGAGTTCTGCGGCGTGATCGAGACCGAGCGTCCCTTTGAATATGCCTTTGCACAGGTGATCGCCCGGGACCCCGACAATCTGTTCTTTACCTTCACCATCGACTGCGGCAGTCTCGACGGCATCGAGCGGTATGACGCCGTTATCACACTGGACGGACTGGCCGGTCTCGTCACCGAGGTGGCCCCGACCTATTCCAAAGTGACCTCCATCCTCGACGATCTCACCCCCATCGGAGCTGTGATCTCCCGCACCAGAGACCTCGGTCTGCTGGAGAGCGACGCCGAGCTCTCAAAACAGGGGCTTTGCCGCGTCAACTACCTGCCCAGCAGCTCCTCGGCTGAGACCGGCGACATTGTGGAGACCTCCGGTCTCGGCGGCATGTTTCCCGCGGGCATTGTCATCGGCACGGTCACCGAGGTGCTCTCTGAAAACCACGATATCTCCTCCTATGCCGTGCTGACCCCCGCCGTTGACTTCTCCGCAGTTCGCTACGTGATGGTGGTCAAGCAATTTCTCCCCGTGGAGGCATCGGCAGAGCTCGCGGAGCAGCCGTGACCCGGGTTTTTCGCCCAAACGGAGCCGCAGCTTCTCACAAATGGAGATTTTTCAAAAAACCTCTCCTGCAAGCGTCTCCTCGTCTCCTCTGGCGGGCTGTCTCAACAGAGGTCCGAACAGAAGGATTTTTGCGTCGGGAGCGACTCCCGGAGGTGTTACCGTATGATTCTTGAAAAGAGTCGCCTCAATCAAATCGCCGTCTACGGTCTGCTTGACCTCGCCGTTTTTCTGCTGCAGACCACCCTGCTCTCCGACCTTCGGCTCATGGGCGTCGTTCCCGTGATGACAGTCGCGGCGGTGGTCGCCGTTGCGATGTTTGAAGGCGAACTGACCGGCGGCCTCTTCGGCCTCTTTTTGGGCCTGGCGATGGACGCCACCGTCAGTGCGGCGGCCGGCCGTTCAGCGCTGACTCTTCTACTCATCGGCGCACTGTGCGGCTTAGTCTCTCGGCTCTATATGCTGCCCGGATTTTTCTCTGTCTTTTCGCTCTATTGCTGCTCCTATGCCGCAATCCTTGCGGGCGATCTGCTGCTGCGCCTCATCGTAACGGCTGACTTCTCGGGCTTTTTCGCTCATGCGGAGTCCATCGTGATGACCGCCGTTACCTCGTTTTTTTATCTTCCCATCTTCTACCTCATTGCCCGCCGCATCCACCTCACCTTCAGCGGCGAACAGACACAGGAGTAATCGCCAATGGAAAACCGTGACGCCAGACTCTATGAAAACAACAAGCGCCGGTTCATCCTGCTCGGAGTACTGGTTCTTGTGTTTGCGCTGCTCTTCGTCGGACGGCTTGCCAATCTGCAGATCGTCAACGGAGAGGCCTACCTTGCTCAAAGTCAGCGCCGCGTTTACCGCACCGTTTCGGTGCCGGCCCCCCGCGGCGGGATCTACGACCGCTACGGTCATGCCCTTGTGGCCAACCGCATGGTCTTTTCCGTGCAGCTCGACGGGTTTTTGCTCCCCGCCGACCGTACCAACGAAATCATCGCCGGTCTTCTGGCGGTTTTGGAGGATGAAGAGCTCGCCTTCTCCGATTCACTGCCCATGACCAACACCCCTGTCTCCTGGCTGGCCGACGCCGAGGGAGAATCGGTGCAGCAGACCCGAAAGGCCGCCCTTCTCAAGCGCCTCTCTCTACCCGAGGATACATCGGCCAAAGACGCTTTTGCGGCGCTGGTGAAGCGCTATGACCTTCAGGACTATTCCGAGGCCCAGCGCCGGCTTCTGGCCGGCATCCGCTATGAAATGGAGCTCAGTGATTTTTCTGCGCTCACCCGCTTCAAGATGGCCGACTCGGTCAGTGTGGCCACCGTCACAGCCATCAAGGAGCGGCAGGAATTCTTCCAGGGCGTTGAGATCGAAACCCTCCCCGTGCGAGAATATACCACCACCCTTGCCAGCCACATCCTCGGACGTACCGGCCCCATCTATCGGGAGAACGCCGAAAGCTATCTGGAGCAGGGGTATCAGCTCTCCGACACCGTGGGAATCGACGGCATTGAGAAAACCATGGAATCGGTGCTGCGCGGAACCTCCGGCGAAAAGCAGGTCGAGCAAACGCTCTATGGAAAAACGCTCGACGTGATCTCCTCCAAGGAGCCCCAAGCCGGCGGAAACGTGATCCTCTCGATCGACCGCAGCATCCAGCAGGCCGCCGAGTCGGCGCTGTCCGAGACCATCTCTTCGGTCGCACGGGCGGGCCGAAGCCGCTCCGATCGGCGAGGGGCCGACGCAAATGCAGGCGCAGCCGTCGCCATCGAAGTCAACACCGGAAAGATTTTGGCCATGGCTTCCTACCCGAGCTATGACCTCTCCTCCTTCCGTGCCAACTATGCCGAGCTTCTGGCCGATCCCGACCAGCCGCTCTTCAACCGTGCGATCTCGGGCATCTACGCGCCGGGTTCCACCTACAAAATGGTTTCGGCCATTGCAGGACTGGAAGAGGGCGTCGTGCGAACCAGCACCGTCATCGTGGACCGGGGAATCTATACCTACTATGCACCCTATACGCCCCGCTGCTGGATCTACGGAGACTATGGAACCACCCATGGCCCCCAGACCGTGATTCAGGCCCTGCAAAACTCCTGCAACTATTACTTTTATGAGGTGGGCCGTCTGGTCGGCATCGATGCGCTGGAGCGCTGGTCGAAAGACTTCGGACTGGGCAACAAGACCGGCGTGGAGCTGCCTGCTGAAGCCGCGGGCGTGGTCGCCGGCCCCGAAGAGCGCGAAGCCAAGGCCCAGCGCTGGTATGACGGCGATACCATCCAGGCCGCCATCGGCCAGAGCGACCATCTCTTCACCCCGCTTCAGCTCTGCAACTATATCGCAACCCTCGCCAACGGGGGCACGCGCTATCAGCCCACCCTGATCGAAGGGGTCAGCAGCTATCACGATCCCTGGAAGATCGAGCATACCAAGCCGATTGTGCAGGATCGGCTCGAGATCGGCCCTGAAAACCTGGCCGCCGTTTTGGCCGGCATGCGCGCCGTTTCGGAGGTGGGAACCGCCTCCAACGTCTTCGGGAATTATCCCATCACCGTTGCAGGAAAAACGGGAACCGCCTCGGTTTCAAAGGGCACGGCCAACGGCGTCTTCGTGTGCTTCGCCCCCTATGAGAACCCTGAAATCGCCATTGCCGTGGTGGTGGAGCACGCAGGCAGCGGAAATGGCATCGCCCCTATCGCCCGTGCCATGCTGGATGCATACTTTGGCGAACAAAACGACGGCTCGGATTCTCCCTTTGAAGAAATGACGCTGATCCATTGAGGAGAACGGTCTCTTTCGGGGATAGACAAAAAAGAAGGGCTCGAAAAAACCCCCATATGCAACAAGGCGGAACTCCTTTTCATCCAAGGAGCTCCGCCTTTCTTCTTATGCTTTCTTCTTCCCTCAGCCCAGTGCTTTCTTCTTCCCTCAGCCCAGCTCCATCAGCATGGGCAGGATCATCGGAGTGCGTTTGGTCCTCTTATAGACCGTGGAATACACGGCGTCCCGCAGTTCGTTTTTGATGGCGCCCCATTCGGTGACGCCGTTGCTGCAGCAGCGCTCCAGCGCCTCCTTCGCGTCGGCGCGGAGCTGCTCCATCAGCTCGTCCGACTCCTTGACATAGACAAAACCGCGTGTGAGGATTTCCGGCCCCGTCAGCAAACGGCCGGTACTCTTCTCGATGGTGGCCGTTACGACGATGAGCCCGTTTTCCGACAGATTTTTTCGGTCGCGCAGCACCACATTGCCCACATCGCCGATCCCGCTGCCATCGACCAGCACCTGTCCTGCCGGAACGGTTCCGCCAAAGCGCCATCCCTCTTCGGTGAGCTCGATGACCTTTCCGATTTCGCTGAGCACAATATTCTCCGGCGCGATCCCCATGGTCTGCGCGGTTTTGGCATGCGCGAGCATGTGCCGCATTTCGCCGTGCATGGGAATGAAGGTACGCGGATGGGTCAGCCCGATGACCAGTTTGTGCTCTTCCTGCGAGCCGTGCCCCGAAACATGGATGTCGGCCTGCTTGTTGGTGATGACTTCTGCACCCCGCCGCATCAGCTCGTTGATGACGTTGCTGACCATCTCTTCGTTGCCCGGCACCGGGGAGGCCGAGATAATGACCAAATCATTGTCGCCGATGGCCACGTTTTTATGGTCTGCAAATGCCATGCGGTAGAGTGCCGAAAGCGGCTCGCCCTGACTGCCGGTGGTCACGATCACCAGCTCCTCCGGCGGGTAGTTCTTCACTTTTTGAATGTCGATCAGCACGCTGGGTGAGATCTCGATCACGCCGAGCTCCATTGCCGCATTGACATTGTTGACCATCGAGCGTCCCGAGATCGCCACCTTGCGCCCGAATTTTTCCGCTGCATCGATGATCTGTTTCACGCGGTGGATGTTGGAGGCAAAGGTGGTCACGATGATCCGGCATTCGGTGGTGGCAAAGAGCCGCTCAAGCGCAGCGCCTACTGTGCGCTCCGACTTGGTATAACCCTCCCGCTCGGCGTTTGTGGAGTCGGAAATCAGGGCCAGCACCCCTTCCTTTCCCAGCTCGCCCAGGCGCGCCAGATCCATCATTTCACCGTCGATGGGAGTGGGATCGATCTTGAAGTCGCCCGTGTGGATGATGTTGCCGAGCGGCGTGTTGATGCAGAGGGCGCAGGCATCGGGAATCGAGTGGTTGCTCCGGATGATCTCAACCGAAAAGCAGCCCGCCTCAATCACGTCGCCATAACGGACCTCGTGCAGGGTGGTCGTGCGCAGAAGATGGTGCTCCTGCAGTTTGTTTTTAATCAACCCGCAGGTCAGCCTGGTTCCGTAGACCGGCGCATTGATCTGCTGCAGCACATAGGGCAGCGCCCCTGTGTGGTCTTCATGGCCATGGGTGATGAAAAATCCGCGTACGCGGTCGGCATTCTTCACAAGATAGCTCACATCGGGGATTACCACATCGACCCCGGGCATGGTTTCGTCGGGAAAAGCCATGCCGCAGTCGACCACGATGATATCCACCCCGTATTCGATCACGGTCATGTTTTTTCCGATCTCATGCAGACCGCCCAGCGAGATGATGCGCACTGCCGCGCCGCCCTTCTTCTTGGGCTGACGTCGCCTTGCGCCCGCTTCGGGCGAAGCAGAAACGGTCGGCGCCGGCGTAACCGGCAGCTTGGTCTCCGGCGCGGCGGATTTTCCTTTGCGTTTTTTCTTCTTTTGCTGAGGCGCAGACTCGGTTCCCCTGCCGGACGGCTCTGCCTTCGGCATTGCGGGAATCGGCTCCATGCCTGCACGTCTGGAAAAGAGCGAGGGCATCACCTGCCCCGGGTAGGGGGAGGTGCGCCGCTTTTTGGGCGTGGGCGCCGTCGGGCTCTGTTCATGCCCCTTAGCCGGAGCTGCCTCCGCATGCGCTTCGGTTTCTTTGCGCCTGCGGTGCGGCTTTGCCTGCCTCTGCTTCTTCTCTTCCTTCTCTTGTCGTTCTTGATGTTCCAGTTGGGTTTTCAATCAGGCACCTCCACTTGATTCGATCCGGCTTTGCGCAGTCCCTTTTGCGCAAAGCCGCATGGCCGCGCCGCATTCGGCAGAGCGCAGCCGGGTTTTGCTTTTTCATACGGCCCGCCGGGCAATCCCCGCGCAAAGCCGGTGCGTTCTTCTTTAATTTTCCCGCCCCGTTTTGGACGAAATGCAGACAGCTGCAGCTTCTGTGGCCGAATCCCCTCAGCCTGCGCTTTGCTGTGCCCTATTCCAGTCCATAGAGTAGCCGATATATGCTACGATACAACAGCACTCTGCGAATATGTGTTTTCGTCTCTTCAAAGGGGATCTGCTTGAGGGTGCTTCCATCCTCACTGTAGCGCGAATCCGCAAGCCACCCCTGCACTCTGGCAGGTCCGGCATTGTAGGCCGCCAGCGCGGCCTCTGGATTCGAGAATTTCTCGAGCAGAAAGGCGAGATACGCGCTGCCGAAATACAGGTTGTTCTCTGCGTCGGTCAGCGAGCCGGGTTCACATCCCAGCCGATTGCTGAGCCATATATGGGTCTCGGGGGTGAGCTGCATCAGCCCGATCGCCCCCGCAGGGGAAACGGCCGCAGCGTTAAAATGACTCTCGGCAAGCGCCAACCCCGCCACCAGAGATGGAGCAAGCCCAAATCGGGCAGCTTCCCGCTCCACCGCCTCACGATAGGGCAGTGAAAACAGGCTGCGCAAACACATCACGCCGCAGGCCAGCAGCAGCGACAGAACGACCAGTCCCGTAAGCAGACGGAACCTTCTCCTCTTCACTCGCACAGTGCAAGCTCCCGCGCGATCTCATGGACACGCTTTTGCAAGGCCTCTTGATCGCTGTCGTTGATCACCACATAGTCGGCATTTGAGAGAAAATAGCTCTCCTCTTTTTGTGCGTTTAAACGTTGGCGGGCCTGCTGCTCCTCCAGCCCGTCCCGCTCCATAATGCGGTGCAGCAGGAGGTCATAGGGGGCGGCAACTGCAATCACGGCCTCGCCCTCGAGCCCGCTTTCAAGCAGGGCGATGGCGTCTACCAGAAGGGCCTTGGTTCCCTTTGCCTGCTCTTCCCGCTCGATTTCTTCAATGGCCAGCCTCACATATCGGTGTGTGATCCGGGAGAGCTCTGCCAGCTTTTGCGCATCCGAAAAGACGATGCCGCCCAGGATCTTTCGGTTGATGCTGCCGTCTTCATTCAGGATTTGTTCCCCAAAGTGTGCGGCAAGCTCGGCGGCGCAGGGCGTGCCAGGCTCATAGATCCGGTGCGCTACCTTGTCTGCGTCAACATGGACCACCCCATAGGGTTCAAACAGGCGGGCTACCGTGCTCTTGCCGGCGCCGCTTCTTCCCGTGATTCCAAAGCGAAACATCGATCCAATTCCTCCAAACAAACCGCTGCGCGGTTTTTCCCACCGTCCGCGGCGGGCCTTGCTGCAGCTGCCGCGGCCCCTAAAGCTCGACCACTCTGTGACCCGCCGCCTTGAGCAAGCGGTTGCGTACGGCAAGGCCGATGCCCTCCATCTCCGGCAGCGGGCCGAAAATCGCCGAAACGCCGGTCTCGTCAAAGCTGCGCAGCGCATCGAAGAGCGCATGGGCCTGCGCTTCCAAATCATCCCGTCTGCCCAGGCTTACCACATGCGCGGCCTGGGGAAAGGCCGCGACATCTTCTTCATAACAAAGGATCCCCACATTTTCCTGCTCGCTGCAGGCAATCAGCCATTGCCGCAGCGCGGCGGGATCCCCATGACCCAGCGTAAGCTGCGCCTTTGGAGCATAGTGACGGTATTTCATGCCGGGCGCCTGCGGACGCTGCCCCTCGGCAAGCTGCCCTGTGACGGCTCGATCGACCTCTACTTCGCCGAGCACCTGTTCCAACATTTTCAGCGAGATCCCGCCCGGCCTCAGCAGTACCGGTCTTTCTCCCGCAAGCGAAACCACAGTAGACTCGAGTCCCACTCCGCACTCGCCGCCGTCGATCATCAGATCGACCAGTCCATCCAGATCCTCCACCACATGGGAAAGCCTTGTTGGGCTGGGCCGCCCTGATCGATTGGCCGAAGGCGCGGCAACCGGAACCCGCGCTTCACGCAGCAGCGCCGCAGCCACCGGATGTGAGGGGATCCGAATTGCAACCGTATCCAGCCCGCAGGTGACGGCTTCCGGCACGCATTCGCGCTTCGGAAGAATCACGGTCAAGGGGCCGGGAGAATACGCTTCAAAGAGCTCATAGGCTTTTTGAGGTATGAGACGGCACAGCTGCTCCAACCCTGAAAGGTCGGGCAGATGCACAATGAGCGGATTGTCGGCAGGACGGCCCTTCGCCGTATAGATCGCTTTGCAGGCCTCGCCATCCAGCGCATTGGCTCCAAGTCCGTAGACCGTTTCGGTGGGGAACACTACCAGTTTTCCCTCTCGAAGCAATCTTCCGCCTTCTGCCAACTCCTGCTGAGAAAAGCAAAGCGGGTTCACATGTATGATCTTCGTCTTATTCATAGCATGCCTCGCTTAATGGAATCATGCCTCGCCGCCGGTCACTTTTTCTGGAGTTTTGCCTGGATTTTTGGAGATCTCCCGCCGAAACGCCCTGTTCTCCGTTGTGAAACCGCCTGCGGCGCAGACCAAACAGACCTTTCCCGAAAGGCAGACGCCTGCGTTCTCCGCCAAGGCTTTGAACTTGGCGGAAGCCTCACTGCTCCTTCCCGGGAAAAGTCTCATGTTCTATTGTTTTTCATCTGCCCCTGTTCCTTTGCACAGCCAGGTTGCAGCACAATCTTCTCACATCTTTCACGGCGCTCTGCCGCTTTATCCGCACATTCCGTTGCTCTTTCTGCTTTTCGTCAGACAGCCCGGTCAGGTCGCCTCTCCCGACTTCAGCTTTTCGGTCTGTGCTGCCGTGATGAGGGCATCGATCATCTCATCCAAATCTCCATTGAGAAAGGCCTCGAGCTTATAAAGAGTCAGCCCGATCCGATGATCCGACACACGGCTCTGGGGATAATTATAGGTGCGAATTCGTTCGCTGCGGTCTCCGGTTCCAACCTGAAGCCGCCGTTCGTCGGCGCGTGCCGCATCTTTTTCTGCCTGCATCGCCTCATAGATACGCGAGCGAAGGATCTTCATCGCTTTTTCTTTGTTTTTGTGCTGGCTCCGCTCATCCTGACATTCCACCACAATGCCGGTGGGCAAATGTGTAATGCGGATTGCCGATTCGGTCTTGTTGACATGCTGTCCGCCTGCTCCTCCCGATCGAAACGTATCGATCTGAAGATCGGCTGGGTTGATCTGAACCTCCACCTCTTCGGCTTCGGGCAGCACCGCCACCGTCACCGTCGAGGTGTGAATGCGGCCCTGCGACTCTGTTTCCGGCACGCGCTGCACACGATGCACACCCGACTCAAATTTGAGGCGGCTGTAAACCCCGTCTCCCTCAATCAGAAAGCTGATTTCCTTGATGCCGCCCAGCTCGGTTTCGTTGAGCGAAAGTACTTCGGTTTTATAGTGCTTCGATTCGGCATACATGGAATACATGCGGTAGAGATTGGCTGCAAAAAGGGCGGCCTCGTCCCCGCCTGCCCCGCCGCGAATCTCCACAATGACCGATTTGTCATCGTCCGGATCCTTCGGAATCAGCAAAATCTTGAGCTGTTCCAGGCATTGCTCGGCTTTTTCGCGGCTTTGCTGCCACTCCTCCTCCGCCAGCTCCTTGAATTCCGGATCCGGCTGTGAAGCCATCAGCTCCTTTGCCTCCTCGGCCGCCTGCTCCGCCGCCTTGTATTCCCGATACTTTTCAATCACGGGAGAAAGGGTTTTGAATTCCCGCATCAGGGCAGTATATTGCGCTTGATCTCCCATCACTGCAGGATCCATCAAACGCTCATTCACCTGTTCAAAACGCTGCTCGGCGGCTGCCAGCTTTTCAATCATGCTCGTTTTTCTCCTGTATTCTCCATAGAATTCTCCGGCGCGGGAGAGAGAATTGCCTTTTCAAATGCCGTGCGGCTCATCCAGAGCTCTCTTCCGCATGCAATGCACCTCACCCGCACATCTCCTCCGACGCGCAGCACCTCAAAGCAGTTTTGCCCACAAGGATGCAATTTTTTCATCAAAAAGCGATCTCCTACCGAAAGCTGCATGTGAGATTCTCCTCTTCACCTTCAAGCAATGGATAGAAGCGGCAACGTACGGCCTCGCTGCGAACTGCAATGAACCTTTCTGCACTCCCCACTGCTCCCTGACTTGGCGGTCAAAACTATTGTTTATTATATCAGGTCGTAAAGGGCTGCGCAAGCGAATCCCCTCGACGCAAGATCCGCCCCTGCAGGAAACGTGTCTTAGCATAGAAAAACACCCCGCAAAATGCGAGGTGTTTGGCTCCCCCTGTTGGACTCGAACCAACGACCCTGCGGTTAACAGCCGCATGCTCTACCAACTGAGCTAAGGAGGAATATGGAGCAGTGGCTGCGTTTGCAGCCACTGCCTGGTGTTGGCGCCGACTTATCTTTCCGGGCCGTCTCCAGCCAAGTATTGTCAGCACGAAGGAGCTTAACTACCGTGTTCGGAATGGGAACGGGTGG
>JAEEGL015777650.1_pt1 | contig 12757 bp, 12 predicted proteins | sample 9134231 | NCBI WGS metagenome assembly JAEEGL01 (sample SAMN16246548, study PRJNA631951) | gut metagenome | biome: gut microbiome; feature: rumen; material: fiber-attached | host: Bos | place: Iran: Karaj | collected 2018-10 | reverse complement strand
GTTTTTGCGTCCTCCGTATGGGTATGCCAATCCGAAACGGTGAGATAGGTCTGGTGCGCGCTCTCGTTGACCTGCAGCGTATACGCTTTGCTCTCAACGGTTTTGCCGCTGCGACTGCCGTAGGCGTATTCTTCGGCAACGCGCGTACTGCCCACGGTATACGTATTGTTTTTCAGGTGTTCATAGGGCACGGGGACGCTGTGAAGGCAGCGGTCGGCGATCCTGCGCCCCTGAGATTGCTGATAAACGGTGTAGTCCTCGCCGGCGTAGGTGTATTTTACAAACGCGGTGCCCGTGGAATTCGTTGCGAACACCACGGAATATCCGCCGCCGGTATCAAGCACGAGCGGATCGGCAAGGATGCGGTACCTGCAGAGCGGGAAAACGCGGAGGAACAGCGGCACCGTGAACAGAAGGGCAAGGCACACGCACAGCGCCGCTCTCCCCTTCCCCCGCAGGAGCGGAAGCAGAACGAGCGCCGCCGCGCCGAGGAACAACACGGCAAAAGGAAGTTCGCGCTTCAGATACAACAGCATGGCCCGGTTCGTTTCGCTGCCCGCTATAAAGATAATCCCGATGACCGCCAGCACAAACAGCAGCGTAAGCGCAAACACAACGCGAACGGCAATACGGAAGGTCTTTGTTTCAGAAACCGGCCCGCCGCGCACACGCAGGCGGAAACTGCAGGCGGCGAGCGAAAAAAGCCAGAACAGAACAATAAGCAACTGCAGAACGAAAATGCCTGCGGCACCGCCGATCCATTTCAGAAAAGGATCATAAAAGACCCATATAGACCGGTACGAATGAAACACCGCGGCAACAGCCACGGATACGAAAAGCATCACGGCCGGGAACACAGCCGCTGAGATCGTATGCTTTTTCATCATGATCCCCTTTCGTTTTTCAAAAAAAAGTGACGGCGGACGCAGAAGGCTGCGTCCGCCGGCGGGTTGGATCAGTATTTCTTTCTGGGCGTATAGCCGGTGTGCAGAACCTCGTGCGCTCTGTGGGAGAGCGGCGCGCCGAAATACTCGGCATAGATCTGTTTGATATCGGGGTTCTCGTGGCTCTTGCGCACGGGAAGGGCGCGGTCGTCTTCATACAGCGCCTTGGCGCGGATCGCGCGCACGTCGGTATAGTTGCGCAGACGGGCCGGAACGATGGGCTGGCCGCCGCCGTTCACGCAGCCGCCGGGGCACGCCATGATCTCTACGAAATCGTATTCTTTTTCGCCGTTCTTGATCATGGTGAGCAGTTTCTTGGCGTTTGCCGTGCCGCTGCATACCGCAACGCGGATCACGTTGCCCGCGATGGTATAGGTGGCTTCCTTGATGCCCTCGGTGCCGCGGACCTCGTTGAACTCAAGGTTCTCGAGCGTTTCGCCGGTAAGGGTCTCGTAGGCGGTTCTGAGCGCTGCCTCCATCACGCCGCCGGTGGCGCCGAAAATGGTGCCGGCGCCGGAGCCGAGGCCGAAGGGCGCGTCGTAGGTGTCGTCCGGCAGGTCGTTGAAGAGGATACCGGCCTTTTTGATCATACGGGCAAGTTCACGCACGGTGAGAACCACGTCGATATCCGGCAGGCCCTTCACGGCGGTGTGGTCCAGGCGCTCCGCCTCAAACTTCTTGGCGGTGCAGGGCATCACGGACACCACGAAGATATCCTTGGGATCGATGCCCATTTTCTCGGCGTAATAGGTTTTCGCCACGGCGCCGAACATTCCCTGCGGGGATTTGCAGGAAGAGAGATTCGGGATGAACTCGGGGAAATAGGTCTCACAGAATTTGATCCAGCCGGGAGAGCAGGAAGTGATCTGCGGAAGATGGTCTTTGTTCACGTATCTCTGAATGAACTCGTTGGCCTCTTCCATAATGGTAAGGTCGGCGGTGAAGTTGGTATCGAACACTTTCGCGAAACCGAGAGCACGGAGCGCGGCAACCAGTTTGCCGGTTACGATGGTGCCGATGGGAAGGCCGAATTCCTCGCCGAGCCCCACGCGCACGCTGGGGGCGGTTTGCACGATCACGTGCTTGGAAGGATCGTTGAGCGCTGCCGTGACTTTGGCGGTATCGTCGCGTTCGGAGAGCGCGCCGGTGGGGCAGGCCACGATGCACTGCCCGCAGGAAATGCAGGCAGCGTCCACGAGGGGCTTCTCCATCACGCAGCCGATGTGGGTATCGAATCCGCGCGCGTTCGCGCCGATCACGCCCACGCCCTGGTTCACGGCGCAAACGGCCGAGCAGCGGCGGCAAAGGATGCACTTCTCGTTGTCGCGGTACATATGGGCGGCGGAAGCGTCTACGGGATAATGGTTCTGTACGCCGCTGTATACCTCTTCGTCTTCAATGCCGTAGTCGTGGCAGAGTTTCTGCAGTTCGCAGGAACCGGAGCGCACGCAGGAAAGACATTCTTTCTTATGGTTGGAAAGGAGCAGTTCCAGATTGATCTTTCTCGCGGCCACCAGTTTGGGGGTGTTCGTTTTCACCTCCATGCCTTCGGATACCTTTGCAACGCAGGCGGGCACAGGGCCTCTCGCGCCGGTGGCTTCCACCAGGCAGATCCGGCAGGCGCCGATCTCGTTTACGTCTCTGAGGTAGCAAAGCGTGGGGATCTCAACGCCGGCCTTATGCGCGGCGTCAAGAATGGTCGTGCCGGCAGGCACGGTAACGGGGATCCCGTTGATTTTTACATTAACGTCAGCCATGATTGCGTTCCCTCCTTATTTCTTACTGATGGCGTTCTTCTTACAGTTGCCCATGCATACGCCGCACTTGACGCACTTATCGGGATCGATCACGTAAGAAGGAAGTTTGTGCCCGGGAGCGACGTAATCGGTTTTGGTGATGGCGCCGGCGGGGCAGTTTTTGGCGCAAAGGCCGCAGCCGATGCACTCTTCTTTATTGATCGTGTAGGTCAGCAGATCCTTGCACACGCCCGCGGGGCACTTCTTATCGCGCACGTGGGCGATGTATTCGTCCTTGAAGCGCAGATAGGTGGAGAGCACGGGGTTGGGCGCGGTCTGGCCGAGCGCGCAGAGAGAATTGTTTTTGATGTAGTAGCAGAGTTCCTCCATCTTATCGAGGTCTTCCATGGTGCCTTTGCCGGACGTGATCTTTTCGAGGATCTCGTACAGGCGCTTGGTGCCCACGCGGCAGGGCGTGCACTTACCGCAGGATTCATCCACCGTGAAGCCGAGGAAGAACTTGGCGATATCCACCATGCAGTTGTCTTCGTCCATGATGATAAGTCCGCCGGAGCCCACGATGGAACCGATCGCCGCGAGGCTCTCGTAATCGATGGGCGTATCGAGGAATTCCGCCGGGATGCAGCCGCCGGAAGGACCGCCGGTCTGCGCGGCTTTGAATTTCTTGCCGTTGGGAACGCCGCCGCCGATGTCTTCCACGATCTCACGGAGCGTGGTGCCCATGGGGATCTCCACAAGGCCGGTATGGCGGATCTTGCCGCCGAGCGCGAACACCTTGGTGCCCTTGGAGGTCTCGGTGCCCATGGAATTGAAGAACTCGGCGCCCTTGAGAATGATCTGGGGGATGTTGGCGTAAGTTTCAACGTTATTGTTGTTGGTGGGCTTGCCGAACAGGCCCTTTTCCGCCGGGAACGGAGGACGGGTTCTGGGCTCGCCGCGGTTGCCCTCGATGGAGGTCATGAGCGCGGTTTCTTCGCCGCAGACGAACGCGCCTGCGCCGAGACGGATATGCAGATCGAAATTGAAGCCGGAGCCGAAAATATCTTTGCCGAGAAGGCCGTATTCGCGGGCGTCGTCGATCGCCTTCTGCAAACGGCGCACGGCGATGGGATATTCCGCACGGACGTATACGTAACCTTCGGAAGCGCCGATCGCGTAGCCGCAGATGGCCATGGCCTCAACAATGCAGTGCGGGTCGCCTTCGAGGATGGAACGGTCCATAAACGCGCCGGGGTCGCCTTCGTCGGCGTTGCACACCACGTATTTCTGGTCGGCTTTATACTGGGAAGCGAAGAACCACTTCTTGCCGGTGGAGAAACCTGCGCCGCCGCGGCCGCGGAGGCCGGAATCGGTAACCACCTTGATGACCTCTTCGGGGGTCATTTCGGTGAGCACTTTGCCGAGCGCAGCATAACCGTCCATCGCGATGTATTCGTCGATGCTTTCGGGGTTGATCACGCCGCAGTTTCTGAGCGCAACGCGCTTCTGCTTTGCGTAGAACACCGTATCGTTGAGCGAAACGTTGCCGTTTTCGATCACGGCGTTCGCGGCGGCCTCGTTATACACGAGACGCTCCACAACTCTGCCCTTCAGCAGATGTTCTTTTACGATCTCTTCCACGTCTTTTTCTTCAACGCGGGAATAGAACGTGCCGTCGGGATAAACGATCACCACGGGACCAAGTTCGCAGAGGCCGAAGCAGCCGGTTCTTACGATTTTGATCTCTTCCGATAAACCGTTTGCGGCGATCTGTTTCTCAAATTCGGGAATCAGTTTTGCGCTGCCCGAAGAAGTACAGCCGGTACCGCCGCAAATAAGTACCTGAGAACGAACCATAAAATTACCTCCAAATCACTCAAATATTCTTGATGACGTAATCCTCAACGACCTTGCCGCCCTTGAGGTGTTTTTCAACGACTTCTTTCGCCTTTTCGGCCGTCATTTTTACGTAGGTGACCTTTTCTTTGCCGGCCTCGTAGATCTCAACGACGGGCTCAAACTGGCAGATACCGATGCAGCCGGTCTGCGTAACGGTGACCTTATCGGACAGCCCCGCGTTTGCAACCTCTTCAACGAAGGTGTTGAGCACGGGCCTTGCGCCGGCCGCGATGCCGCAGGTGGCCATACCCACGACCACGCGCACGTCGCCGCTGCCTTCACGCATAACAACCTTGCCCTGCATCTTCTCTCTGATTGCCTGAAGTTCTGCTAACGTTTTCATTGTGTGTGTTCCTTTCCTTATGTTATATCAAAAAATTTTTTCAAAGAAAAAATATTTTACCAAAGTTTAACGCGCCCCGGTTCAGCCGGCGCAGCCGGCATACTGCTCGCGCAGATAATCGGAGATCCACGCGATCACCTCGGGGTACGAGAGCGGCACGTCGCCGAGCGCTTCTTTAAGTTCGGCGGTATCCAGCCGCACTTCCCCGCCGGGCTGCGTATGAGTAAAGATCCACCGGATATCGGGATCCGCCTGGATAAGCGTGACCACACTGCTCACAACGTCGCCGAGCGGCGTGTAATCGAGGTGATCTTTGCAGAACGTAGCGCAGATCTCCGTGCCGTGGTCGGCGGGATGCGCGGCGGCGTCTCGCGAGGCGATGGAAAACGCGCCGCCGGTCTGTTCGCTTGCGAGTTTGAAAAACGGGATACCGAGACCAACCTTCCGCGTGGTGCGGGTGGTGGTGAACGGGTCGGCAACGGAGGCGAGAAATTCCGGCGCCATGCCGCATCCGTTATCGCGGATCTCTATGGTGAGCAGCGTGGGCGTTTCGGTGAGCAGGATCTCAATCCTGTCGGCGCCGGCCTTCACGCTGTTTTTGGCGATATCGAGAATGTTGAGCGATAGTTCTTTCAAGGGGTTTGCTCCTCTCTGAGCAGACGGAACAGCGCCGCCGCGGCCGTTTCCGGATCGCTCCGGTCCGCATCCAGTTCAAGATACGCGTTTTTATCCCGGATGCTCCAGAGATTGTGCGCATCGGATGAAACGAGCACGCGCTTTTCCCTGAGGATGGGGTACCGCGCCGTGTATTCCGGGATCGCGGCTTCATCGCTGAATTCGGCGCAGGCGAAACCCGGGGTATCCGGGAAAACGCCGAGGGTCGCGATCACGCCGTTTGCCTCTCTGTCGATATGCGCGGGCCACGCAACGCCGCCATAGCGCGATACGAGCGCCGGGACGGAATCGATGGGGATATCCGCCGCCGAAAGCAGGAACCAGGGCTCTTTGCCGGTAACGCAGTCGTATTCGTTCATAACGAGCTGTTCGCCGAAGATCCGCTCGTTGTTCGGCACGCGCATGCGGTGGGAATCAACGTATTCCCCGAACGCCAGCGCGCCCTCAAGCGTCCGGAACAGGCAAAGAACGTGGATATCCTCGGCCGTGGTGAGTTCCATGCCCGCAATGGGGATAATGCCGTTTTCGCGCGCCGTTTTGAAAAACGCCGGGCAGTTTTTACAGGAATTATGGTCGGTAAGCGCCATGATATCCAGCCCCGCGAGCACACCCACGCCCGCGATATTGTTCGGCGTCATATCGTTGTCGCCGCAGGGCGACAGGCACGAATGGATATGAAAATCGTAGTAAAAGCGGTTCATACGCGGTTCTGGACCAGCAGCGCCGCTTCGTAGGACGAAAGCGCGGTGGAAAGAATATTCACGCCTCTTGCCTCCGCACAGTCCGCAACGGCCGGATCCAGTTTTACACCCTCGGTGAGCAGCACCGCGCTCACGTCGGCAAGCGCACCCACCGCCACGGTGTTTACGTTGGTCATAATGGTGATCCAGAGTTGATCGGGCGCGGCGCGCCCCATCACCCAACTGAGCAGGTCGCCGATATAGCAGCCGCGCACTTCCCTATCGGGATCGGCCGACACCACGGTTTGAAACCCGCAGGCTTCGGCAAGTTCTTTAACCTTCATCGGCGTTCGTCTCCGTTTCTTTCTGTTTTTGCTCCAGCACCACGCAGCGGCGTTCGCTGCCGGCAAGGCCGCGTACCACGTCTTCCGCGAAAGCGCGGCAGGTGGGAGAACCGCAGGCGCCGCAGTCGATCCCCGGAAGGGTCTGCTTAAGTTGCTGGATCTGCGACATCATGCGCATGGATTCGCTCATGGAATCGGCAAGCCGCGTGATGGGCTGGTATTCGGGAAAACCGTCGGTAATATATTCGGACGGCACGAAATCTTCGTCGGCCGGCAGAAAATTGCGGGATACGGGAAGATACCGCCGCACCGTTTGCAGGCGCGTTTTGGCGATAAACGGGTTTTCGATCGTCATCACGCCGCCGACGCAGCCGCCGATGCAGGCGTTGAGTTCAACGAACTCAAGTTGCGGGATATTGCCGTTTTCAATGGATTCGAGCACCTGAATGCAGTTTTCAATGCCGTCGGCGGATAAATAGGAATCGTTGAGCAGCGCGGTGGCTTCGCCGCCGGAAGAGGCCCAACCGATGCCGATCATGCCCGTTTCGCTGCCGATGCGCGGCGGCGTGCCGCGCTTCATGGCGGAGATCAGCATGAAATAGATATCGCTCAGCGACACCACAACGTCCACGTTGCTGCGGAACCCGCCGTAGCCGTTACGGATATAACTGACCTTCGCGGCGCAGGGCGAAATGAAAAACACGCCGACGTCGCCCGGTTTCAGTTCGGGATGCTCTTTGCGGGCTTTTGCCTTCGCCCGGATCGCGGCCACCTCCACGGGCGGCAGGATGGGCAGGATATTATCTTTGAGATACGGGAACCTGAGGGAGATCAGGCGCGAGATCACCGGGCACGCAGATGAAATCACGGGCTTTTTGATATGGTCCGTTTTTAAATAAAGACGCGTGTACGCGGTTACGAGTTCGGCAGCCTTCGCCACCTCGTAGACCTCGTTGAAACCGATGTTCAACAGCCCCTGCAGCACCTCGTCTACGTCTTCGAGCCCGTTGAACTGGCCGAACAGCGCGGGCGCTGGCAGCGCGATCTTCCATTTATAGTGCATATAGTGCTCAAACTTGGAGCACATCGCTTTTTTTGCTTTATGCGGGCAAACGCGGATACACTCGCCGCAGTCGATACAGCGCTCGGGATCGATGTTTGCCTTGCCGTTCAGGATCCGGATGGCCTCCGTGGGGCAGCGCCGGATACAGGTGGTGCAGCCGGTGCATTTATCTTCGTCCAGAACAACGGAATGACGGTAAGAATTCATCAGGGCACTCCATCTCGCAGTTTATTTCAGCAGGATCGTCATCGTGATCTTCGTGCCGAACCCGACCTCGGTTTCGATCGTCATATCGTCGGTATACCGCTTCATGTTCGGAAGACCCATGCCCGCGCCGAACCCGAGCGAACGCACCCGGTCGGTGGCGGTGGAATACCCCTCCTGCATGGCAAGCGATACGTCGGCGATGCCGGGACCGCGGTCGTCGAGCGTGATCACAACGCGGTCTTCGTATACGTCCACGTCGGCGGTGCCGCCGTTGGCGTGTATGACCATATTGATCTCGCCTTCATACATGGCGATGGAGACCTTCCGGATCACTTCGGGCGAAAGGCCGAGTTCACGCAGGTTTTTTTTGACCTGCACGCTCGCCTGCCCCGCCGACACGAAATTTTCTCCGTCTACCGTAAAATGGAAATTGATGTGCTCACTCATGAAGCGCACCGCCCAATCCGTGAAGATACAGCGTGCCGCAGGCTTCGTACATGCGCATATCCGTGGCCAGCAGCACGATGCCGTTATCTTCGGCGATCTCGATCATTTCAAGCGTGGGGCGCTTGGACCGCACGAATACCACGCACAGCATATCCATCATCTGCGCGGTACGGATCACCTGCGAATTAATAAGGCCCGTGAGCAGCACGGCCTGATCCTTCACGTAGGCGAGCACGTCGCTCATCATATCGCTGCCGCAGGCGGAATGCACGTCGGAATCGAGATGTTCCTCAAGGCAAAGGACCTCGGCATGCAGAAGATTCTGGATTTCTCTGATTTTCATGGATCAGTATTTTTTGAGGATATCGCCGATCATGGCGGGCGTAAGACGGCCGTATACGTCTTCGTTGATCATCATCACGGGCGCAAGGCCGCACGCGCCTACGCAGCGGCAGGCCTCAAGCGAATACTTCTGGTCGGCGGTGCATTCGCCGGGTTCGATGCCGAGCGTTTCGCTGATCTTATCGAGCACCTGCTGGCTGCCCTTTACGTAGCACGCGGTGCCGAGGCATACGGAGATGTTGTATTTCCCTTTGGGAGAAAGCGCGAACTGCGCGTAGAAGGTGGCAACGCCGTAAACCTTCTCAACCGGCACGTCGAGCCCTTCGGCGATGGTGCAGAGAACTTCGTAGGGCAGATAGCCGTAGATCTCCTGCGCCTCCTGCATAACGGCCATAAGCATGTTCTTATCGCCGTTGGCCGCCGCGATCGCTTTGTTCAGGCGCTCGGCCTGCGCGGGCGTATCGTTAAACGGAAGTTTGCTGATCTTTTTTACCATGGTTATATTTCCTCCATTCATTATCTGTAAAAGCGTAAAATGACCGTTTGGGCATCATTGTTAATTATATCACAATGTTTTGCGTTCGTAAATAGGAAATTGCAAGAATTTCAGTTTTTTACGGCGGCGCGCGCCGCATAAAGAAATGCTGCCGGGGGCAGCATATCCTTTATATAATGATCTCACCTTCCGCGTTGGCGCCCGCCAGCACGGCGTTGGCTTCGTCGGTATCGATGTGCATGGCAAGCGCGTAGGAATCGCTCACACGCACCACGACGTCGCCGAAAATAAGGCTTCTGTCGGGAGAATCCACCTTTACGCTCACGACCTGCTTATCCACGACGCCGTATTTCTCGGCGTCGGCAGGGGTCATGTGCACGTGGCGCTTGGCAATGATCACGCCTTCGGTGATCTCAACCTCGCCGCAGGGCCCCACGATTTTGCAGCCTGCGCTGCCGGCAAGGTCACCGGATTCGCGCACGGGGCAGGAAACGCCGATGGCTCTGGCGTCGGAAGCGGAGATCTCCACCTGGGTCTGCTTTCTTTCGGGGCCGAGGATGGAAACGGCGGGAAAACTGCTCTTGGGGCCGATCACCTGAACGCGCTCTGTGCAGGCGAACTGGCCGGGCTGGGAGAGATCCTTTTTCCAGGTGAGTTCGTGCCCTTCGCCGAACAGGACGGCAAGATGCTCTTTCGTGACGTGCACGTGACGTGCAGAGGTTTCGACCATAATTTTATCGCTCATACGTTATTTCCTCCGGTTTCAAAAAAATTCCGCAGAAAATTATAACACAAAATAAAATAAATACAAGTATATTTGAGAAAATTGTTCTATATATTCTGTATTATTTTCATCCGTAAACTGTTTTTTCAAGCCGTCCGTTTCCGGTCATAAAACACATGCGCCGGGCAAAAATGATATCGAGTTCACAAAGCGGAGGTGAATGGATGAAAAAATTTTTAAAAACGGCGTATATTGCGTTTGCGGTTCTGTGCGCAGCCGCGCTCGCGGCGGCGTTTTACGGCAGCCGCACGCTGCCGGACGGGCTGCGTACGGTGAACGGGCGCATCGAATTTGAAAGCGCCCTGTTTTCGGCGCAGACGCCGGTCCAGGCAAACGGAACCGGCGGCGCACTGTGCGATCTGAAACTGCTGGGCGTGATCCCGGTGAAAACGGTAAGCGTTCATCCCTACGAACGCAGATACGTGACGCTGGGCGGCGATCTCGTGGGCGTGAAACTGAAAATGCGCGGCGTGCTCGTGGTGGGGATCGAATCGTTTCAGGCGAAAGACGGCGGCGCGGTTTCCCCAGCGGCGGACGCGGGGCTGAAAAAAGGCGATATCGTGCTCTCGGCGGACGGACGCGAACTGCATGAAAACGAGGAACTCACGCAGGCTATCACGCAGAGCGAAGGGCGCGCGCTCACGCTTACGGTGGAGCGCGACGGTGAAACGCTCCAATGCCGTCTGACGCCGCGGCAGACCGCCGCTACCGGGCTTTATAAAGGCGGCCTGTGGGTACGCGACGCAGCCGCCGGCGTGGGAACGCTTACCTTCTGCGACCTGCGGACCGGCGCTATCGCAGCGCTCGGGCACGGCATTTACGACACGGATACCGCCTCGCTCATCGAGGCTTCGGGCGGTGAGATCGTATCGGCAACCGTGGCTTCCGTGAAAAAGGGCGCGGCCGGCGCGCCGGGTGAGATCACGGGGCAACTCGGCGCGAATGCGCTCGGCACCATCGAGGAAAACTGTGAATCGGGGATCTACGGAGCGCTCTCCCTTGTTGAAGGCGCGCCCGAAACGGTTCCCGTGGCCACGGCGGGCGAAGTGCACACCGGCGCCGCGAAGGTGATCTGCACCGTAACGGACGGTGAAAAGCAGAGTTACGACGTGCAGATTACGCGGGTGGAACCGGACGCAAAAGGCGACCGGCACCTTACGCTGCGGGTAACGGACCAGACGCTGCTCTCCCGCACCGGCGGCATCGTACAGGGCATGAGCGGCTCGCCGATCATGCAGGACGGCATGCTTGTGGGCGCGGTAACGCACGTATTTGTAAACGAGCCGAAAAGCGGCTACGGCATTCTGGCGGAACGCATGCTCGACGTTGCCGACGGCGTGCTGAACGTGCAGACGCAGCAACTGGAAAAAGCAGGCTGACAAAAAAAATCTGCGGGCGGAAAAACCGCCCGCAGGTACATAAAACATTATCAGTTGAATCTGAGCAGATTGCGCAGGAACGTAAAGATTCTTTTGAAGAAATCGGTGATGCGCGTCAGGAACGAGGGCTCCGCCGGTTCCTCTTCTTCGGGCTGCTGCTGCGAACCCTGCCCGTATACCGTATCCTCCGCTTCGTCGTAAGTGAGATACTGCGGGAACGAGGGATCGTCGAATACCGTCATATAGCCGTCGTAATTCAGCATGGAACCGAAAAGGATATTCACGCCGTCCGGCATGGAACGGTGGTCGAGCCCGTCGATAAACCAGGTGTGATCGGGCAGGATCCCCGTGGAAGCATCGATATCGCGCGCGGGAGAGAAATATTTCCAAGCGCCTTTGCGGGAGGCCTCGATCAGATACGAGCCCGATAGTTTCTCGCCCACGGGCGCCGTTGTGGCGCCGAGCGTTGCGGAACGCACCGTGGTGAGCATATCGCCGTTTTCTTTCGCGTCTTCCACCACCGGAACCATGGGAACGCCGGATTTGCACACGATGTGCAGTTTTCCGCCTTCCTGCGTAAGGCTGCTGATGATTTCGTCCGCGGGAACGAGCACGTTGTAATGGAACCGGTCGATCTTTTCGATCAGCCCGGCGTAGGTATCCGTGTTATCGCCGAAGATGAGGGTTTTCGCCTGCTCGTAATCCTCGTCGCCCACAAGGCTCCAGAAAGAAGGCATGGAGCCGTACATCTTTACGAGCAACTGCGGGTACACTTTTTCGTATACCTTCATATAGATCCTGTTGAGCGCGCCGACCGGCAGATCGAGCAGATTGAGCCTTACGGAGGCCTGCACGAATTTGAGAAGCGCGGGCATTATGCCGAGATACGCTTCCCCTTCTCCGGGATCCGCCCTGCCGCTCTCCACGTAATACGTCGCGAAGCGCTCAACCGCGTCGGCGTCCACCTTAATCTTGCCTGCAAACGCGCGGCTGAACACCTCCATGCCGTAGAAACTCGGGCAATACATCACCACGTTTTCGAGGTCATCTACGCCGTATTTCGCCAGATACGCCAGCACCACGTTCGCGCCGATGGAACGCCCGATGAGGTTGACTTTATCGCATCCGGTGGCGGCCCTGATCTGCCCGATGTAAACGTGAAGGTCGTCGGCGAGCGCGCAGGGATCGAGGCGCCAATCGTAAAGCGGCGCGTAGGCGTTCAGCGCGTAACTGCCGTCGGCATTGCGGCGCACGTACCTGCCCGAACTGAAATTGACGCCGGAGCCGTTGGAGGCCTCGCCGTTTTCATCGAGCGCCTGCTTCGCGTACAGTTCGGCAACCGCGTCGGTAAGCATATCGCACCAGGTATCCCAGCGGTCGCGGAAGATGCCGTCCGCCAGCGGGCCGACCATTTCTTT
>JAEEGL015353037.1_pt1 | contig 12757 bp, 13 predicted proteins | sample 9134231 | NCBI WGS metagenome assembly JAEEGL01 (sample SAMN16246548, study PRJNA631951) | gut metagenome | biome: gut microbiome; feature: rumen; material: fiber-attached | host: Bos | place: Iran: Karaj | collected 2018-10 | reverse complement strand
GATCAGTAAAATCAAAGAGAATCTATAAAGATAGAAAACAATGGCAATCATTAAACCTTTTAAGGGAATACGCCCGCCCAAAGAATTGGTGGAGCAGGTAGAGAGTCGTCCTTATGACGTGTTGGACTCAGAGGAAGCACGTGCCGAGGCGGGCGACAATGAGAAGAGTTTGTATCATATCATCAAACCGGAGATCGACTTCCCCGTAGGCACTTCCGAATATGATCCTCGTGTCTATGAGAAAGCTGCAGAGAACTTCCAGAAGTTTCAGGACAAGGGATGGCTTCTTCAGGATGCACGTGAGCATTATTATATCTATGCCCAGACAATGAATGGCAAGACACAATATGGTCTAGTGGTATGTGCCCATACCGACGACTATATGAAGGGTAATATCAAGAAGCATGAGCTGACGCGTCGTGACAAGGAAGAGGATCGTATGAAGCATGTTCGTGTGAATAATGCGAACATTGAACCGGTATTTTTCGCCTATCCTGATAATACCGTCCTCGACCAGTTAATCAAGCGCTATGCTGCTACGGAGCCAGAGTATGACTTCATCGCTCCTATTGACGGTTTCCGCCATCAGTTCTGGATCATCGACGATGAGAAGGATATGGCAACCATCACTGCAGAGTTTGCCAAGATGCCGTCGCTCTATATCGCTGACGGACACCATCGCTCAGCCGCTGCAGCACTGGTAGGTGCTGAGAAACAGAAGCAGAACCCTCATCACAAAGGGGATGAGGAATATAACTTCTTCATGGCAGTATGCTTCCAGGCAAGCCAGCTGACAATCCTTGACTACAACCGTGTGGTGAAGGATCTCAACGGTATGTCGTCCGAGGAGTTCCTTGCTGCTCTTCAGGTGAACTTCATCGTAGAGGATAAGGGTATAGAGATTTACAAACCAGCAAAACTCCATGAGTTCTCACTCTATCTTGACCAGCATTGGTATAGTCTGACAGCCAAGGAAGGAACCTTCGATAACACCGATCCTATTGGAGTGCTGGATGTGGATATCAGCAGTCGTCTGATTCTCGACGAGATACTGAATATCGGTGACCTGCGTTCTTCCAAACGTATCGATTTCGTAGGTGGTTTGCGTGGACTCGCTGAGTTGAAGCGCCGTGTGGACAGTGGTGAGATGCGTGCCGCCCTTGCCCTCTATCCTGTGACGATGCAGCAGATCATGGACATTGCCGACAGTGGTAAGATCATGCCGCCGAAGGCAACTTGGTTTGAGCCGAAGCTGCGCAGCGGACTCGTGATACATAAGTTGTCGTAATACCGGCATACCGTTATAACGAAATATGGTAACTGACGAGTTCAAGACCATAGCAACCACAAGCGAGGGATATTACACCGAGAAACGGAGTAAGTTCCTCGCTTTTGCGCATCATGTAGAGACAGTCGATGAGATAAAGGAACTCCTTGCCTCCTATCGGAAGAAATACTATGATGCCCGTCATGTCTGCTACGCCTATATGTTGGGGGCGGGTAGGGAAGAGTTCCGTGCCAATGATGACGGAGAACCTTCTTCGACGGCAGGCAAGCCGATTCTTGGACAGATTAACTCCAACGAACTGACAGACATACTGATTGTCGTGGTGCGCTACTATGGAGGTGTGAACCTAGGGACGAGTGGCTTGATAGTTGCCTATCGCGAGGCTGCTGCCGATGCGATAGCCCATGCTACTATAGAGATGCGACAGGTGGAGGAGGTCATCACCTATACCTTTGCCTATCCGCAGATGAATGATGTGATGCGTATTGTCAAGGAAATGAATCCACGTATCTTGTCTCAAACGTATGATAATACGTGTGAGATACGTCTCTCCATCCGTCAGAGTGAGGCAGAACAGTTGCGTAACCGTCTCAGTAAACTCCTTTGATGTATTTGTTGGGAATATATTTGGCAGTTACTTAAAAAAGTATTACCTTTGCATCCGCAAAAGCGAAAAGGAAGGAAAGGAAGGAAAGGAAGGTTGGCAGAGTGACCGAATGCGCTGGACTCGAAATCCGGTATACCCTTTCCGGGTATCGGGGGTTTGAATCCCTCACCTTCCGCCTGAGGAGTTCTACAAGTAACATTGTGGGACTCTTTTTTTTGCGTCAAATGAGGACTCCACCCCCTGACACTTTGGTGTGAATAATCTTAACAAAGTGTATCAAAAAAGTGGGGTTGGAATCCAGCAACTGCTCTTCTGGTCGCAAATAAGCGAAAAGAGAGGCATTTGGATAAGTGGTTCATACATAGAAAGTTATCGGTTTGGGGACAAAAAAATACGAAAGATAGGGAGTAAAAATGGTTAAAAAGTGCCGTTTTTCCCCCTATTTTAGGGGTAGAAAGATGCCACCTTTCGAGTAGTTTGGACGTACCAAACGGGTAGAAAGGTGGCTTCAAACTACCCGTAAGGTGCCGTCTAACTCATTTTTTGCTCAAAACATGTGTTTTGAAGCCCCGATTTTTTCTAGAATGACAGAAAATCCATACATAAAATCTGGCAAGTTTTCTTTACATTCCCACGAATACCTAAAACCTTTTTTAATGAAAAGTTTGTCTGATAATGAAATAATATGTACCTTTGCAACCAATAAAACGAATAGAAGGAAATGAGATATAATCCTTATAACCAGCAAGGAGAATACGAGCATCTGGTAGTCACGAAGGAACAGCCGTTATTGGAGTTCCTGTTGGAGAACGTACAGCAGAGTCGTAATAAGATTAAGCTAACGCTACAAGGACGTGGTATCCGTGTGAACGGAAAGACGGTTAGTCAGTTTGACTATCCTTTGAAGCCGGGTATGAAGGTGGCGGTTAGTAAGACAAAACGCAATCAGACGCAGTTTAAGAGCCGTTGGTTAAAGATAGTGTATGAGGACCGTTGGCTTATCGTCGTAGAGAAACAGGCTGGTATTCTCTCGATGGCGGCAGGTCATTCTTCGTTGAATGTGAAAACAGTCCTGGACGACTATTTCAAGAAATCGCGTCAGAAATGTACGGCGCATGTGGTACATCGTCTGGATCGTGATACATCAGGGCTTATGGTATATGCCAAAGATATTGATACGGAACAGACCCTGGAGCACTACTGGCATGATATTGTATATGACCGTCGTTATGTGGCGGTACTCAGTGGTGAGATGGAACAGGATGAAGGAACAATAGCCAATTGGTTGAAGGACAACAAGGCGTATGTGACATACTCGTCGCCTGTGGATAATGGAGGCAAATATGCTGTGACACATTTTCATGTACTGAACCGTACCACAGAGTATTCTTTGGTGGAGTTCAAATTAGAGACAGGGCGTAAGAACCAGATTCGTGTACATGCTGCTGATATGGGTCATCCTGTCTGTGGTGATGTTAAATACGGTGACGGTAACGACCCACTGCATCGTCTTTGTCTGCATGCCTTTCTACTTTGTATGGAACATCCTGTAACTCATGAGCGTATGGAGTTTGAAACTCCTATTCCCACAGCGTTTAGACAAATATTCAAGTAGGATTGAAAAATTGAAGTTATGGAGAATTTGACTTATTATATAGCGTTATTGCTTATCGTCATCATCGGTTTCTTTGTGGTGAAGAAGATAGCAGGATGTCTGTTGAAGAGTATTGTGACTATCATCCTTATTATAGTGATGATAGCTCTGTGGTATTTCTTTCTCAGAGAAGGAGCAACCCCGCCGACACTGTAAGTCCGTAGATGAGGATGTTGCGTGCCGTCTCACCCAAGCACTCGTTGAGTTGCCTGCCATGATGGATATGCCGCATTTTCAGCCATGTGAAGACGTGTAACAACAGGTAGATGAATGGCAGAATGAAGGCAAGGACATGAGCATTCATCCAGAAGACAATACCCATCAGACAGGCTGCTATACCGATTCCTAAATACAGCCATTCCGTCGCTTTCTCGCCGATATGGACGACGAGTGTCATCTTCCCGTCACGGCGGTCATTGTCACGGTCACGGTAGTTGTTGACAATCAATAAACCATCTATTACTAGTCCGCAGGCAACAGAGGCAACGAATACCTGAAAGGTGACAGTATGTAGTTGTACGTAATACGTGATGCAGACTGGGACAATACCGAAGAACAGCAAAACGAGTAGGTCACCCATACCGATATAGGAGAGGTGAGTAGTATAGAGGAAACAGAAGACAACACAGAGAATGCCGATGAGAATCATCTCCATTCCTCCGTAATATACCAAAGGAAGACCGATGACACAGGCGGCACATGTGGTGGTGGCTATGGCACGTTTCATGGCCTCAATACTAACCCAACCCTGTGTACAGGCACGTAACGGTCCCAGACGGGTCGCTGAATCATCATTGCCACGGGCATAGTCAAAGAAGTCGTTGACGAAATTGGCATCTATCTGCATGACTAAAGCAAAGAGGATACATAAGATTGCTGCCGTCCAACTGAAGATATCGTCACCATAGAGTGAAGCGTCTGTATATGCTAGTGACAGACCAATCAATACGGGTACGGCAGCACCTGAAAGCGTCTTTGGACGTGCGGCAAGCAGCCAGGCACGAAAGGAGTTTTGCTTAATCGTAGTATCACTCATGTTGCTTTTTGCTTGAAACTTCTTGCAAAAGTAAGGATAATTGTGTATATTTGCAAAAATTTTCAGCATTTTCTGATGATTAACAATACGGCAAGTCTTGATTTGGTGGAATTTGTGGAGACACAGATTCTCCCTCGTTATGCGGAATTTGACAAGGCTCACAACTTGAGTCATGTCACTCGTGTGATTCGCAGTTCCATAGAACTAGCCAAACGGACCGGTGCTGACATGAATATGGTGTATGTCGTGGCTGCCTATCATGATTTAGGATTGAGTGGTCCACGTGCTATTCATCATCTGACCAGTGGAAAGATACTGATACAAGATGCAAGACTGAAACGTTGGTTTTCTCCTGAGCAGATGAAGATCATGAAGGAAGCGGTAGAGGATCATCGTGCCTCTGCCTCTCATGTACCACGTAGTATCTATGGAAAGATTGTTGCCGAAGCCGATCGTGACCTTCATCCGGAAACAGTTATCCGTCGTACTATTCAATACGGGCTTGCCAACTATCCGGAGATGGATACGGAGGGACAATGGAAGCGGTTCTGTCAACATATGGCAGAGAAATATTCTGTGAACGGCTATATTCGTCTATGGATCCAAGGATCAGAAAACGAACGTAACCTGAAAGAGTTACGCTCGCTGATTACTCATCCAACAGAGATGCGAAAAGTCTTTGACCGTATCCTGTCCGAAGAACTTCCTTAGTTATAAAAATTCCACGAAACTCCAAAGCGTAGCACATTGCCGTTGACGGGATAATGGGGAGTCAGGAACATCATTTTATTTCCTGAGCCATTATTGACATGACTCATCATAACAAAGAAACGTGCCCGTTTCAGATGGAAATTAGCATAGACATCCACGAAAGGATAGGATCCCAGTTCCACACGACTGTCAGCATTCTTCTGGATAGCAAACTGTCCTATCTGCGGTACATAGTCAGGAGCATAGTATTTGGTGAAGAAAGTACAGTCACCACCAATTTCAACACTAAGTACTTTGGCAATTTTGAATTTCAAATATAAATTGGTAAAGATATTCACTGCAGGAACAGGAAGGACGTTCTGATTACTAGAATTCTGATAGGTGATGATATTCTCCCAGTTAAGGATGCCGAGACGGAAATCTTGCCGTAACTGTACTGTCAGCAGATTAATATTGCCACTTTCTTGATAAACATCTGCCGTCAATCCAGCCCTTCCGTAATTCGTATCATCAGAGGTCATCTCATAACTGGTCCCGAAATAGGTGTAGTTCTGTATTTCCTCAATGGCAACACGCAGTTGCGTGTGAGTCTTTGGGAAAGAGAAAAGACCTTCTATATGTGTTCGCGTCTCTGCCGACAAATCATTCTCCCACCAGAGGTGTTTAGAGTGGAAAGATTTTTTGAAGAAGCCAGGGATGGTACGATGGAAGAATGCCTTTGCCGCTAATTGCACAGTATCTCCGAAAAGTGGGAAATTTAGATCAGCCTGACCGTCTAAGGCTAAAGCACCTGCGTCATATCCAGTTAGACAACTCTCTACCGATAGGTTATAATGGAAGGTCTTGCCTTGGGTCTTGGACAGTTGTCCACCAATACTCAAACAGTGTCCAGTCCATTTATTCATAAAATAGGTATCATCTCCTTCTTCCAAGTCCGGCATCTGGAAACGGCGGTATTCATAACTGACGAAAGCCTTCAGTCCAGCCTTGACATATTTGTTGAAACCCTCTAAGAGAGCAACAGCAAAGGTATTCTTGATTGACAGGTATTTCGTTTTGTCATAGATGGAGTCATTGCTGTATTTCCTCTCGTCATTATAATTATAATAGGTGTTCAGATAATAGTCTTCTGGAGATTTATATGCCTGATAGATACGACTATAGTTATTGATGTCAAGGGTATGGATGAAACTGGTGACAGGGACGTATTCACGTTTCATGGTAGCATCAATAGAGTCTTGTCGCGCCTGAACGGCAAGCAGACTGTCTAGTTTTTGCTGAGAGTCAACTTGGATACGGGTGGAGTCTGTAGCCTCTACAGGTTTCTTGCCGTCTGTCGGAAGATCTCCTGCAATACGTGCATTGTCTGGTCGTCCACTGGGAATATCTCCAGCAACCTTACCGCCTTTGCGTCCTAGACTATTATCAATATCCTTATCCTTGCTCTCTTTAGCTTTTTTCTCTTTTGCGGAGGCAGCGGCAAACTGACGTGCCTTGATTTCCTCATCAGTCATCTTTATCTTCCGATAGAATCCTATATTATAGCGATGGGATAGGAAAAAGTGAATGGAGTTATTGCGGTTCCAGTTTTGTGATAACACTGTGGGAATCTCCTCTTCGCTAAACTGGTCGTCGAAACTCTCTGGATGGGTAATGTAATTATCACTGGTGATACCACCATTCTCTGAAACCTTGCGGTGATAAGAAGAGAAAAGGGTATGCATCTGATAGCGGTCACCAATATAGGTAGCGAAGAGTGAAGCACGGAAATTCGAGTTGTTTTGATTCTGGTAATAGCCTCTGGCATAATGGTAGTCCAGGTCAAATCCCATACCCAGTCGTTTGTTGGCATTGATGGCAAACTTTGCATCAATATGGTCTTCTCCATTTTGTTTGTTACCGCAATTGTCGTAACTGATATTGGTGTAGGGTGACAGCGTGTTGACAAACAAGAACTGGTCTGGCTCTTTGATGGTATAGTCATATGGATCCGTAAAAATGAACTCACTGGGATTCAGGCGGTCAATGACAATACGATTCCAACGGGATGTATAGTTATTACCGATAGAGTTGTATTCTCCATAAACTCCTGTGTTGAAGATGGTGTTCTGATAAAGGTGAGGCATGGTGTCGAGTTCAGTAGGTCGGATGTCACCATACCGTCTGTCAACAGTCCATGCACGGACGCCACGTGGAATTTCTTTCTTTTGAATAGTGTCACGACGATTGGGATTGAAATTGCCATTGTCGTAATTGTTGCCGTTCTCATCCCTTCGGGTGATATTCCCGCTTTCGTCAATTTGATTATAGACCTGTGCCTGCACAGCAGTTACAATGCAGACAAGAAACATGAGAATATGTGTCTTTTTCTTCAATTTCTTTCTTCCAATTTAAGTAGACGCACGACGACCTCGATAAACTTGAACGCCATAGCGGCAATAATAATATAGGTGCCAGTTTCCTTATGTCCCAGATAAAATAGGGACATTCCAATTAAGGCACCGATAATGAATATTGTATTGAGGATGTTGCGGAGAAGTCTCATTTCAGCAATTCTTCAATCTTGTTGAATAAATAATCCTTGCGATCAATGGTCTTGCGGCGGAATTTTCCCGTAATAGGAAGCAATTTGGTGTTCTTTTTATTGACAGCCTCTTTGTCAGTAATCCATTCCTCCGCCTTCATGCGCTGAGGATTGCGTTTCTCTTCATAATAATATCTGATATGTGACATTTCCACATAAACTTTACCATTTTGACACAATGCTTTCAGGACATAATAGAAACGGGTGCGGTCCAGGGATATGGCATTGTTGTGGAATACCAGCCATTCCTCATAACTGGCAGCCAGTTCATATGATGTGGTGTCAGCTTTTACTAAAGCACTATTAAGCTGATTTTCTTCTTTTGTCTCATCCTGTAAGAATTTTCCAATGATATTGTAAATCTCAAAGGCTGTTTTCCCTGGAGCTTCAAAAGTCTTGCTGAAGACAACTTTCCCGTCAACAACAGGGACAGCTCCCTGCAAATATTTCTGGTCTGGGTTAGGCTTTGTCACCACAATCTTCTCTGGTGTCTCTTCCTTTTGGGGTTTTGTTTCTTTTTGTTCCCAAGTGTTTTGGGCATAGCCCATCATCGGAAAACTCATAAAGAGTACTATCCATGCAAAATGTTTCATAGTCGTTGTATTTTAGTCTATTTTGGATGCAAAAATACAAATTATCAATAGAACTGCCTAATAAATTATGATAATTTATTTTAATTCTAACTCTTTCTGTAGGCGAATGATCTCGTCGCGATACTGGGCGGCTTGCAGAAAATCGAGATTCTTGGCAGCCTCTTTCATCAAACGAGTGGTTTCCGAAATACTCTTTTCCAGTTGCTGACGGGTCATCCGTTGTATGATGGGATCGGCAGCAAATGCACCTTGCTCCATCGGACTGATATAGACTCTCTGAGTATGTTTCTTTTCATCCTCTCCTTCTGTAGATTGGCGTAGGTCACTTCGTGTAAGGGCTTTCTCAATTTGTTTGGGAGTAATATTGTGTTCTTCATTATAGCGCATTTGCTTCATACGACGACGTGTAGTCTCGTCAATGGTGAGTTGCATGGATGCAGTGATGGTATCTGCATACATAATAACCTTACCATTAACATTACGGGCGGCACGTCCTGCTGTCTGGGTCAAGGAACGGTGAGAGCGGAGGAATCCTTCTTTGTCGGCATCGAGGATAGCAACCAGTGAAACTTCAGGAAGGTCAAGTCCTTCTCGCAAGAGGTTGACGCCAACTAATACGTCGTATGTGCCGTTACGCAGATTCTCCAATATCTTAACACGGTCGAGAGTGGTGACCTCGCTATGGATGTAGGCAGTCTGGATGCCGTTATTCAACAGATATTCGCTCAGTTCTTCTGCCATCCGTTTGGTGAGGGTTGTGACGAGCACACGTTCTTTTCGTAGTATTCTGGTCTGTATTTCGTCCATCAGGTCGTCAATCTGATTCTCAGTCGGTCTTACCTCTATTTCCGGGTCTAACAGTCCTGTTGGTCTGATAAGCTGCTCAACAACAATGCCTTCTGCCTCTTGAAGTTCATAATCAGCAGGTGTGGCACTGACATAGATGACTTGATGTGTCATCTGCTGGAACTCCTCGAAAGTCAGTGGACGATTGTCAAAGGCGGCAGGCAGACGAAATCCGAATTCCACCAGATTGGTCTTGCGGGCACGGTCTCCACCATACATGGCACCGATCTGCGGAACACTGACATGACTCTCGTCGATAATCATCAGATAGTCGTCCGGGAAGAAATCGAGCAGACAATAGGGACGTTCGCCTGCCTGTCTGCCGTCAAAGTAGCGGGAATAGTTCTCGATGCCGGAACAATGTCCCAGTTCTTTGATCATCTCCATGTCATATTCCACACGTTCCTTGATACGCTGTGCCTTGATGTTGTCACCAACTTCCTCAAAGAAGGCTATTTGTTTCACAAGGTCGTCCTGTATCTGACGGATGGCGATGTTGGTTTGTTCCTGGGAAGTCATGAAGAGGTTGGCAGGGTAGAGCTTGTATTCTTCAAAGGATGCCATTCTATCCATCGTCATCGCATCCAGTTCCTCAATGGCATCTATCTCGTCGTCCCAGAATGTGATGCGTAGCACTGCTTCGTTATAAGCGAGTGCAACATCTACGGTGTCGCCTTTTACACGGAAACAGCCCCGTTTCAGTTCTATGTCGTTTCTGACGTATAGTGCAGTAACTAATTTTCTTAACAAAGTATTGCGACTGAGTATCTGTCCTTTGTGTATCTCAATGACGTTTTCATGTAAGGCGACAGGACTCCCCATACCGTAAATACAACTAACAGAAGATACAATGACTACGTCCTTTCTTCCTGATAGTAAGGCACTTACTGCACGTAGTCTGAGACGGTCTATCTCTTCGTTGATGGCAAGGTCTTTCTCAATATAGGTATCTGTTGACGGGAGATACGCCTCTGGCTGGTAATAGTCATAATAACTGACATAATACTCGACGGCATTCTTAGGAAAGAAGCCTCTCATCTCCTCGTATAACTGTGCCGCCAAAGTCTTGTTGTGGGAGAGAATGAGGGTGGGTTTGTTGATGTTAGCAATGACATTGGCCATCGTAAAGGTTTTACCGGAGCCTGTCACGCCTAATAGAACCTGTGCCTTATCACCTCTGTTAAGACCGTCCGTCAGTTGTTGGATGGCTTCCGGTTGGTCACCTGTCGGTTTGTATTGGGATGTCAATTGGAACTTCATAATATGCAAAATTACACATTTTCTTCGTAACAAACGTTATAAACTAACGTTATTTGCTAAAAATCGTTCGTTTTCCTTTGGAATTAGCGGAAAAATGACTACTTTTGCACGTCAAATTTGATAATAGAATGAATAAAGGTTGTTTTTTGATGCTCTGTATGGCGACTCTGTTGAGTAGCTGTGCCTCTGAGTTCAATAAAGTATATAAATCTGCAGATAATACTTATAAGTACGAATATGCCAAGCAGTGCTTTGCCATGGGAAAATACCAGCAGGCAAGTTCGTTGCTCCAGGATTTGGTGCTTATTCAGAAAGGAAGGGACAATGCTCAGGAATGTCTTTATCTGCTGGGAATGGCTCAGTATTGCAACAAGGATTATGAGTCTGCCAGTGCAACATTCAAGAAGTATTATTCCAGTTATCCGAAAGGTTTATTTGCTGAACAGGCTTCGTTCTATGTTGGCCAGTCGCTCTATCGGAGTGCTCCGGAGCCTCGCTTGGATCAGACGCCTACAGTTGGTGCTATTAATGCTTATCAACAGTTTCTTGATATTTACCCTGATTCGGAGTTAAGACCATTGGCACAACAGCGTCTGTTTGACCTTCAGGACAATCTGGTGCAGAAGGAGTATCTTTCAGCTGAGTTGTATTATAATCTGGGTGGCTATTTTGGTAATATCAATAATAATACGGAGAGTAATTATGAGGCATGTATCATTACTTCTCAGAATGCATTAAAGAATTATCCGTTCTCTAAGCTTCGTGAGAAATTCTCGGTGTTAATTATGAAGAGTAAGTTTGAGCTTGCCGAAAATAGTTCTGAAGAGAAAAAACTTGACCGTTATCGTGATGCGGAAGATGAATGTTATGGCTTCCTTAATGAGTATCCAGAGTCGAAAGAGTGTGCAACGGCCGAGAAACTGATTGCAAAATGTAAAAAAGTAACAAAAGAATAATAATAAAGAAATGGATTACAAGAAATCAAAAGCACCGGTAAACACAGTGACCCGTAATATTATGGATCTTTGTGATGAGACTGGTAACATCTATGAGAGTGTGGCTATCATATCCAAGCGCGCTAATCAAATCAGTGTTCAGATTAAAGAAGACCTGAGCAAGAAACTGGCTGAGTTTGCTTCCTATAATGATTCTTTGGAGGAGGTTTTTGAGAATCGTGAACAGATAGAGATATCCCGTTATTACGAGAAACTTCCAAAACCTTCTTTGCTGGCTACTCAGGAATTTGTAGAGGATAAGGTGTATTGGCGTGATCCTGCCCATGATCAGGCAATGATGCAGGAGGAGCATCTGTAATTTATGATACAGCGTAAACAATCTATATTCCTGTTCTTAGCGGCTGTCCTGGGCGTATTGGCTATGTGTATGCAACTAGCCACTGTATCGTTTGAAGGACTGACAACCTATCGTGTGTTTAGCCTATGGGCAATAGGGCAGGGGGAGGCAATGTCATTTGTTCCTTGTCCCTTATTTATCCTGATGCTCTTGTCAACCACATTGAGTGTCTGTACCATCTTCTTATATAAACGTAGGCCAATGCAGGCTCGTTTGTGTATGGTAAATATCTTGATGATGCTCTTATGGTATATAGCCATGATAGTGGTTAGTAAACAATTGGCTCCCGATGCTATGAATTTTCGCTTAGAGATAGCCTCTTCATTCCCAATAGTTGTTGCCATTCTTCTTTTTATGGCACGTAAAGGAATTTTGGCTGACGAGAAGTTAGTAAGGGCAGCGGATAGAATCAGATAAAAAAAGAAGGATGTTCAAAACGAACATCCTTCTTTTTTATATACCTTTCATCTATTTTTGAGCACGAAGTGCAGCAATAGATTCTTTCAGTGCAGCAATCTTCTCCTCAGAATCACTTTGCTTCTTCCGCTCTAGGGCAACGACCTGTTCAGGAGCATTGGCAACAAAGCGCTCGTTAGAGAGCTTTTTCATGACACCTGCAAGGAAGCCTTCGAGATGCTTCAATTGTGTCTCCTGTTTCTCTATCTCAGCATCAATGTCAATCATGTTGCCAAGGGGCACGGCATATTCTGTCATACCAACCATAAAGGAACTAGCTGTGTTGTCCTTTTCACTGACAGATGTGACAGCTTCCAGATTTGCCATCTTCACCACGGCATCAGCATATTGACCAGTGAGCTGGGAATT
>JAEEGL010436172.1_pt1 | contig 12757 bp, 9 predicted proteins | sample 9134231 | NCBI WGS metagenome assembly JAEEGL01 (sample SAMN16246548, study PRJNA631951) | gut metagenome | biome: gut microbiome; feature: rumen; material: fiber-attached | host: Bos | place: Iran: Karaj | collected 2018-10 | reverse complement strand
GGGTGGTGCTGGATGGGTAACAGCAAGCGGAGACCGAATCAATTATGATAAGTTGAAAAACTATCAGATTCGATGGGTCGCTCTCTCGCATGACATGTTCAAGCAACATGGCTTCAAAATGGGCGACGTGATTATTGTGGAGAGTGAGTCCACCCCCGCCATCAATGGCGAATGGGTGGTGAAGGACAAGATGGGACCGCGCCTGCGCAAACGCATCGATTTCCTCACTCCCAGAGGTGACAAGTACAACTTCCGTAACGGAGCCGTCACCATTCGTAAGAAGAACGCTGACCGGGCTCAAAAATGATGAGTTCACATTAAAGAAATGAAGATGACGAGACAGATTACCTCTGCCTCGTCATCTTCATTATAACTGTGTCCTAATCCAAATAGATTATTATTGGTGTCTGGTAAAAAAGCAGCATCATGTTTAATTAATTGGAAATAAATTAGTTACTAGAAATTGCCGATTTGGGAACTTGGTTTTATGTCTCGGAGAGACAAGGCGGGTCGAAGGCCCGACTTTGTGTGAAACACCATGCAAGCCCATCGAAGATGGGCGCAGCTTGGTGACCATGATAACCAGTGAATAGTGCATCGAAGATGAACTTTTGCAATTGCAAAATGCCTGGAAATCATAAAGTTCCCCTTCGAGGCACGTTCCCATCTCGTTCAGGGACCAAGCTGCGAACCTCTACGAGGTTCTTGCATGGTCTTTCACATTGAAATCGGTTCTTCGAACCGCTAACATCTACGATGTTTTAAGGGACACTAATAATTAATTATAGAGATATCTGTCAATTTCACTGTCTCTGGCTTGGGTATGTAGTCATGGAATAAGTACCCTCATTGACAATCATTTTATTGTTCCTGGTGGTGAAATGGTCGCAGTTAAAGCGCGGTTTATTCGGTAATCGGGAACGCGGCTTTGTGCCTGCTTAATGCCTTGAGGGCAGCCTGAACAGTGTTATCGTTTCGGTTTACGATGAAGGAATAGCCCTCTGGGCCAAAGATGTCGTGGGCGATGATTGCCTTAATCTTGGTTAAAATCAGATTACGGGACTGGTTGATGTAGAACCATCGCGGAGCTATGCCGTAGGCTGCGGCAAATTCGGCAAATTCTTTGACAATGTCATTATCGATAGGCGTTGTACGCAAGAATTGCTTGTAGTCGCTCATCTGCTCAAGGGTCGCGCGGTTTTTCTCGCAATAGGTAAAGGCAAAACGCTGTAACAGACCGGCATTTTCAACATCAATGTAGTAATTGGTGATTCCTGCCGTGTCTCGTGCAACAAAGATGTCGGGGATGATGCCGCCACCGCCATAGACCGTTCGGCCGTGCAGCGTAGTGAATACCTGGCTCTTGTCAATCCTGAGGCTGTCCCTGTTGTAGAGTTCGCCGTGTTTTAAGCGTTCCAGCAGTTCATCATCATAGTAGCGGGTCTCTTGATGCTTGTAGTTCTTTTGGATGCAGCGGCCGCTTGGGGTGTAGTAGCGTGCCACAGCAAGGCGGATAATACTGCTGTCAGAGAGGATGAAGTCATTCTGCACCAAACCCTTGCCAAAGGAGCGACGACCCACGATGAGAGCACGGTCATTATCCTGGAGAGCGCCTGCAAAAATCTCGCTGGCGCTGGCACTGTATTCGTCGATAAGGACTGCAAGTTCGACATTCTGGAATTTCCCTTTTCCGTCACTCTTGTATGGATGATTGTACTTCTTGCGCCTGCCGCGTGTGGTGACTATCGGTTGCCCTTCAGACAAGAACTCGTTGGCCATGAGTACCGCAATTTCCATATAGCCTCCACCATTGCCCCTTAGGTCTACCATGAAGCGCTTGGCGCCTTGGTCTTTCAGTTGGGTTAAAGCCAGTACAAATTCTTTATAAGTGTTGCGTTCAAACTGGTTGACCTTGATATATCCCGTGTTCTTGTCAAGCATGTAGTAGGAATCAAGGGTTTTCTTTACAATCCGGTTGCGTGTGATTGTAAAGTCAAGAACTTTGGGGTAGCCATGGCGTTGCACGCTCAACGTGACCTTGCTGCCATTGGGTCCGCTCAAGAGTTTGAAGACCTCACCTGAGTTTCTCTTGATGTTGTCGGTTGGTTGCCCGTCAATCTTCACGATACAGTCACCCGGCAGGATGCCGGCTATATCACTTGGGCCTGCTGGAACAATACATTCAACATGAATCGTGTCGTTGAAGATGATGAGGACAGCACCGATGTCAGGAATGACCCCATCGGGATGATTCCGTGAAATCTTGGAATTTTGGGCATCGAAATAACTGGTGTGAGGGTCAAGTCCTCTCAGAATCAATGGGATGCTCCTCTCTATGAGTTCGTCAAAGTTCAAAGTATCCACATACTCCTCTGTGATGAGGTCAAGAATGGCTTTCACCTTAGGGTCGTTGACATCATGTCTTGAAGAGTAATTCATGTAATGACGGTCAATGATGAAGCCTGCCGCAAACGCTATCAGAGCGATGGCGATTGTAAGCCAGATGGGCAGATTTCTTTTCATTGTTGCCGGTCGTGTTACTTAGTCGGTAATGGGAAAGGCAGCCTTGTGCTTGTTCATGGCCTTGAGGGCGGCCTGAACAGTATTGTCATTACGGTTAATGATGGGATAGAACGCCTGGTTGCCGAAGGTGTCACGGGCAATCAGAGCCTTGAGATTGGTGACAATCACGTTCTGTGACAGGCTGATGTAGTACCAGCGTGGAGCAATGCCGTTAGCCGCAGCATAGTCGGCAAAGTCCTTGGTCAGGGCATCATCACTGGGAGCCGTTCTCAGGAACTGGTTGTAGTCCTCCATCTTGTTGAGCGCGTCACGGTGGTTGTTGCAGTAGTTAAAGGCATAGCGCTGCAACAGTCCGGCGTTAGCGACTTCGATATAATAGTTGGTGATGCCGCTAGTGTCGCGGGCGACAAAGATATCGGGGACAATGCCACCGCCACCATATACCGTTCGGCCATGAGTTGTGGTGAAGACCTGGCTCTTATCCACCTTCATGCTGTCGCGGCTGTAAAGCTCACCATGGGTATAGCGGTCGATGAGTTCTTTCTCATAGTTGAGCATCCCTTCCTTGTAATCCTTCTGGATGCAGCGGCCGCTGGGCGTATAATAGCGTGCAGTGGTCAAGCGGATGGCACTGCTGTCAGGCAGTACAAACTCCTTCTGAACCAGTCCCTTGCCAAACGAACGGCATCCAACAATCAGACCTCGGTCGTTGTCTTGCATGGCACCTGCAAAAATCTCACTGGCGCTGGCGCTGAACTCGTCGATAAGCACTGCCACCTCGGCATCCTGGAATGAGCCGTTGCCGTCACTCCACACTTCACTGTCATCGCGCTTGTAGCGCCCCTTGGTGAACACGATGGGCTGGTCGGCAGGTAAGAACTCGTTGACCATGAGCACGGCCATCTCCATAAAACCGCCTCCGTTGCCTCGCAGGTCTATTATATATCGCTTGGCGCCTTCGTCTTCAAGGCTTGCCATGGCGGTAATGAATTCATCGTAGGTATGGCGTCCGAACTGGTTGATTTTAATATAGCCTGTGTTTTTGTCAATCATGTAGTAGGCGTCCACAGTGTTGACAGGAATGTCGCCACGTGTTACGGTGAACGTGAGCAATTTGCTTGTATTCTGGCGCTTGATGCCCAGTTTGACTTTACTGCCCTTGTTGCCACGCAGGCGTTTCATCACTTCACCATTACTCATTTTAGGACCTGTAGCCACCGAATCGTCAATCATGACGATTTTGTCGCCAGCCATGATGCCCACTTTCTCGCTTGGACCACCGGGTATGACTTCAACAACGCCGATGGTGTCATTTACCATGACGAACGAGATGCCGATGCCGCTGAACGATCCGTTCAGGTCATCGGTCGCAGCTTTCAGGTCTTCTACACTGAAATAACTTGTGTGTGGGTCCAGATTGCTCAGTATCTCGGGGATACTCATTTCGATGAGGTCCTTGAGATTGGTCGTATCAACATAGTCCTGAGCAATGAGGTTGAGGATGGCATTGAGTTTACGGTCGTTCTCGGCAACGGGTTTGTTGACGGTGAATCGGCTGCCGATAAAGATGCCCACCACCACCGCCAGAGCTATGGCGAGGGGTAACCAGATGGGTTGACGTGTGGACTTCTGCTTCATTGATTATAAAGAATTTACAAACTCCAAACTTCTTATTCCTGACTTCAGGCTAATTCTTTAGCCACTTCCTGATAATGGCTTTCGCTGTTATGGCTTGTGATTTCAACTAGTTCATACTCGTCTCCATGCTGCCACAGGTGGACTACTTCAATACCGGCACGGCATAGCAGATCCACACCGTCGTGCATACGGTAGTACTCACCGAACACCACGCGCCTGATGCCAGCTTGGATAATGAGCTTGCTGCATTCCATGCAGGGGGATGTGGTGACATAGAGCGTTGCTCCGTCGCTGCTGTTGTTGCTGCGTGCCACCTTAGTGATGGCGTTGGCTTCGGCGTGCAGGACGTAGGGTTTGGAGTGGTCAGCGTCTTCCTCGCACACATTCTCAAACCCTGACGGAGTACCGTTGTAACCGTCACTGATAATCATTTTGTCCTTGACGAGCAAGGCGCCTACCTGTCGGCGACGGCAATATGAGTTTTCGGCCCAGATCTGTGTCATGCGCAGGTACCTGGAGTCCAACAGCAACTGTTTTTTCTCACGAGCTTCCATTCATTTATAGTTTTAATCAGCAAAGATACTTATTTTTTAGGCTACAGATACATTTTATTATCGTTTTTCTTGTTTAAAAGAACAATTTTTTCATCTTTTTTCCGTCAAGGCTACAACACTGGCATGAAATGTGCTAAAAAGTGTAAGATTTAATCGTTTTTGGTTAAATCATTTAAACGGATACAACATTCTGTCGTTTTCTGCGTCTAATATAGATGACAAGAATAACGATTTGATTAAACATCATTAATGATAATAGATTGTATTATGAAAAAGCTTTTTTTGATGATGACCCTGCTGGCGGGTCTCCTGCTCGTGAGCAGCTGTGCCAGCAAGAAGGACTTGGAAGAGTGCAGACAGCGCAACCTGGGAATGCTCGAATCCTTTAAGGAGGTGAACCTCAACTATCAGGAAGCAAAGGAACAGTTGGCTGCAGCCAATGTGCGTGTCTCCTCGCTGGAGGAACAGCTTGCCGAGTCTAAGGCAGCCTATGAGCGCCTGCAGCAGTCACTTGACAAGAGCCTCGTCAATTCCAGTCAGAGCAATGTCTCAATTGAGAAACTCGTTGACCAGATCAATGAGAGCAATCAGTACATCCGCCACTTGACCGATCTCAAGACCAAGAGCGATTCTCTCAACATGGCGCTCACCAACAAACTCACGCGCTCACTCTCTAAGGAGGAACTCAAGGATGTTGATGTCCAGGTGCTGAAAGGCGTGGTCTATATCTCGCTGGCAGACAATATGCTCTACAAGAGCGGTTCATACGAAATCAACGACCGTGCCGCCGAGACGCTGTCCAAGATCGCAAAGATTATCAACGACTATGAGGATTATGATGTGCTCATCGAGGGTAATACCGACGACGTGCCCATACGCCGCGAGAATATCCGTAACAACTGGGACCTCTCTTGCTTGCGTGCATCATCGGTAGTACAAGCTCTGCAAAACAACTACGGTGTTAATCCCAAGCGCTTAACCGCTGGTGGTCGTGGTGAATACAATCCCGTGGCTTCCAACAACACGACCGTCGGGAAGCAGCGCAACCGCCGCACACAGATCATTATCACGCCTAAGCTTGAAGAGTTCCTTGAACTCATCGATGAGGCCCCTGAGGATTAATCCCGGTTACGTCTCACCTGTAGAATCAAGTTCTATAAAGGCATATAAAAAGCAAGTCCTTGACACCAAGTCAAGGGCTTGTTTTTAACTAATTAACCTTCTAATACCATTAACATAAACCTTAAACATTTAGATAAACTTGTTGTCACCTTAAGCATTGATGCAAGCATCAAAAGGCTTTCGGTTTGTCAAGTTTTTTGGAAAAACTACTTGTCTCACGACGCTCGTTTTCCCTCAATCTTAAAAACTAATACCATGAAAACCGTTGCAAATATAAAGCCATTTGCTTTTTACTACCTAATTTTTCATCAAAAAAATGCCTGTTTTTAACACAAATTAGCAAAAACTCCCAAAAATTCATCGAAATATCATAATAATTCATCGATTGATTGCGTTTTGAAATCAAATTTGAAAAACCAATTAAAGAAAGTCCGATTATTTTGGAATACGATTGATTTATGTTAATTAGCCAATTAAATCGTACGCAATTACTTGAAATGGATGTGCATACATTAATCACGTCGTTATAAGAATCCTTTTTTTCAGAAAAAGTTATTACTTTTGCAGTGCGTATCAGAGCCATTCCTTGTTTATTATTCAGCACCTAAATAAGAGAAAATTCTGATGTGTTTGTTTATAGGACAATTGATGTTGTCCAGTTGTTATTCATTAGTGCTGTGCCGTTTTAATATGAGTTCAAAAACATCTGGTTTAAAGAATATTACAAAGATTTGGGCAAATCAGGACTTCTTGATGCTCTTGATTTTTAATCTTTTATCTAATGCCACTGCCGTGGTGACATTTGAGGATGTGGGGTCAATACTCATGATTCTGTGTATCTCAGCACTATCGGCAACGATTGAATCCTGCATTTGCCGTCTTTTTAAAAATAAGAAGATACACAATATTGTCTTGTATTGCTTCATTGCGGCACATCTGTTTACAGCAATCATTGACTCTTTTCTTATAGTCAATTTTAATCTGATTTTTACGAAGAAAGTTGTTGGCATTATTGCTGAAACGACTCCAGAAGAAACCAAATCATTCCTTTCGACTTATTTGACTTTTTGGAATATCTTGCTCATTATCGGTGCTGTATTTGCCACGATATGGATTATTTCATGGCTTGCGCGCAAAATGGTTAACAATAAGCCAATTGCTGTGACATCTATGGTCTTGTCAATATTGGGAGCATCGGTTTATTTGTTTATGGTCTATAAACATGCCACAACGGGTGGGGGAGACCTGTCTGTGTCACAGCTCCATTCCTTCTCAAGATATGGATACTCTTTAGTGATATTTAAAAACGCTTATGAAAATATAAAGACTCTGCGGGATGTCAATGGTGCTGTGGTCGCCGAACGGCAAGAACAAGATGCGCCCACTGTTGTGGTTATTATTGGAGAGAGTTTCAGTATTTATCATTCGTCTCTTTATGGATACCCCAAACAGACCAATCCGCTGTTGTCTGAAAGGGTTAGTGATGGATCGATAGTTGTGTTTGATAATGTGGTTTCTATTAGCGACCATACTGGAGTGGTAATGTATTCTGTATATGAGGCAAATGGAAGCAGCGCTCCGTCAAGTAGTGATGTGCTGTTCCCCGTTTGTTTCAGAAAAGCAGGATATAAGACGGCGTTGCTTGATAACCAGTATTTTGTCGGAAATGGATTGACGTGGATTAATGACGAAAAGCTTTCTGATATCATGTTTGATTATCGCAACAAGGAGAGTGTGGGTTTGGATAACAATTTGATTAAGGAACTGCCAACGGTTTCTGAACCTCAATTGGTTGTGATTCATCTGATGGGACAGCATTATACTTATGAAATACGTTATCCTTCAGAATTCAAGCGCTTTTCTGCCTCAGATTATAGCGGCGACCTGACTGACGCGGAACGTGAGATTGTTGCGCATTATGACAATGCGACACTCTATAATGATTATGTCGTTGATAATGTCATCAAGAAATTCGAGGACAAGAATTGCATTTTAGTCTATTTCTCGGACCATGGAGAGGAAATATATGAGATTGACGATTTCATGGGCCACGGCAATGCTGCACAAAGACCAACCCTCAAGTATCAGATGAGAGTTCCTTTAATGGTATGGACATCTAAAGCGTATCAAACCCTCCATCCAGATGTTGTGCAAAGGCTAAAGGACGCAGAGCATAAGCCGATTTTTACTGACAACATTCCTCATTTCTTATTCGATGTTGCCGGAATCAAAACGGAGTATTTTGCGCCGGAATTGAGTTTTGTCAATGATAATTATAAGCCAGCGACAAGACGCGTTCTGGGCTCCATTGATTATGATAAATACAAGGAGGAATCAACCGTCAAAGCCAGATATTGATTATCGCATTAAGACTTGTCTTTCTTAGTATCGTTGGTGCTGAAGGCATTCCAGCCTTGGGCGCGGATTTCCATTTCCTGGTTGTCACGGGTCACCATGTAAGCACCTAAATCTGATTTTGTGATGTGGCCTATGAGGCGTGCGGTCTTCATGCGGGCCGCCTTTTCGTGGTCTGCCAGGGGAACAGTGAACAGCAGTTCGTAGTCCTCGCCGCCGTTCATGGCTGCTGTGACGAGGTTCATGTTCAATTCCTCGGCCATGAGAGCCGTCTGGTAGTCGATGGGAATGCGGTCTTCATACACGCGGCAGCCAACACCCGAGTCCTTGCAGATGTGCAACAGCTCGCTCGACAGGCCGTCGCTTACGTCCATCATTGCCGTGGGACGTATGCCCAGTTCCCTCAGTTCCTCAATTACGTCACGACGTGCCTCTGGCTTGAGTTGTCGCTCGATGATGTACTCCTTGCCCGAGAAATCAGGCTCGAAGTCCTTGTCCTTCACCTCGGCACTCACACGACGCTCACGTTCCAGCAGTTGCAGACCCATATAAGCCGCTCCCAGATTGCCACTCACGCAGATGAGGTCGGTATCCTTGGCTCCGGTGCGATAGACGATGTCTTCTTTGGCAGCCTCACCCAGACAGGTCACACTGATGATGAGCCCTGTGACCGATGCGCTCGTATCACCACCCACGAGGTCCACCCCGTAATGCTCACAGGCAATGCGCATGCCCTCGTATAGTTGCTCAATGTGTTCCAGCGTGAAGCGCTTGCTGATGCCTAACGATACGGTTACTTGGCGTGGCGTACCGTTCATGGCGTACACGTCGCTCAGGTTCACTACGATGGCCTTGTAGCCCAGATGCATCAGTGGCACATAGGTCAGGTCGAAGTGGATGCCTTCAAGCAACAAGTCGGTAGTAACCAGCGTTTCCCTGTCTTTGCCATAATTGATGACGGCACAGTCGTCGCCCACACCGCGGCGGGTGGACTCATTGCGCACAGGAAATGAACGGGTGAGGTGGTCGATAAGTCCGAATTCACCCAATGTCGATATTTCGGTTTCTTTCATATTCGTGAGTTGTCTGATAAACAAGTACCGCCCGGTCAGGGCGGTCTTGTTATGTGAAAATAGTGGCGTTAGCCCTTTGAGAAATGAAATCCAGTGGTTTACAATTCATCAAAACGATTGATGATTTCCTGTACCAGCATTGCCATGATGGGTTGGGCCGCAGCGGCAGCCTTTTGCACTTCCTCGTGGGAAGCCTCTTCAACGGCACCTTCTACACCCAGGTCGGTGATGATGGAGATACCGAACACCTCCATGTCGCCGTGGCGTGCCACAATGACCTCGGGGACAGTGCTCATACCCACGGCATCGCCACCAATGCGCCAGAAGTAGCGATACTCGGCAGGTGTCTCAAATGTGGGACCCTGTGTGCCCACATAAACGCCTTCCATCAGACGGATGCCTTTCTCTTTGGCAATATCGCGTGCCATCTGAATCAGGCGCGGGCTGTAGGCATCGACCATAGCCGGGAAACGCGGTCCTAACTCCTCGATGTTCTTGCCGTGCAGGGGATGCTCGGGGAACACATTGATGTGGTCGGTGATAATCATCAGGTCGCCCACCTTGAAGTTGGGATTCATGCCGCCCGATGCGTTGGATACGAAGACGGTCTTGATGCCGATTGCCTTCATCACACGAATGGGGAAGGTTACCTGTTGCATCGAGTAGCCCTCATAGTAGTGGAAACGGCCTTGCATAGCCATGATATACTTGTTACCGAGAGTGCCGAAGATTAGGCGACCCTTGTGGCCTTGCACTGTCGAAACGGGGAAGTTGGGAACCTCGCTATAGGGAATCTCGACTTCGATATTAATGTGGTCAACCACGGCACCCAGGCCTGTACCCAGGATGATGGCTGTCTTGGGCAACTTGCCGTTGACGCGTTGCTTAATGAATTCGCTGGTTTCTTGAATCATTTCCAGCAAGTTGTTTTCTTTTGCCATAATAGTCCTTTCTTCTATTGGTTGTCGTTGATTGTAGTTAGATTGCTTCCTTCTTCCTGCTTGTCAATCATTCTGGTCAGTTCCTCGACGAAGTTGTGACCTCCCTCAAGTTCAAGAAATCCCACTCTCATGGGAACATAATAGATGCAATTGCGTTTGGTGGGCGGGAAATAGGGGTTGTTCATGATGCGCACGGCATCTTTCTCGGTCGTGATGATGAACTTGCGTTTTCCTTTCAGTTCCTTCATGACTTTAAAGATTTCACTGAAATCCCTGCGGGTAAATTCATGATGGTCGTCAAAGTGGATTACCTTGAAGTTGGTCGAGAACTGACGCAGGTAGCGTACCAGTGGCTTGGGGGTGGCAATGCCCGTGATGCACAGCACGGCATCATCCTCGTGAAGCCATTGCAGAGAAGTTAATTGGGGAGACTGCACAGGAAAAACCGGAACCGGGTCGGCATAACGGATGTTGCTGAAGTAGAGCTGCTGATACTTGAACAGGCTCAGGTTCTTCTTGATGAGTCTGATATCCATAGCATTGATATCGGTAGGACATTTTGTCACCACCACGATATCGCTGCGTGATACGCTGGAAGCAGGCTCGCGCAGTGTGCCTCGAGGCATGAGTTTGTCCTCATTGATGGGGCGGTTGTAGTCCATCAACAGGATGTTTACCTTGGGTTTCACATAGCGGTGTTGGAAACCGTCGTCAAGCAGGATTAGGTTGATGTCGGGGTCGATTTTCAACAGTTGGCGGATACCCTTGCGACGGTCTTCACACACGGCAAGTGTTATCAGACCAGCAAACTTGCGGTAAATCTGGTACGGTTCGTCACCGATGTCGCGAGGGGTCATGTTGTTGCTGGCGAGAATGAACCCCTTGGTCTTGCGTTTGTAACCACGGCTGAGCACAGCGATGTGGTAGCGGCGGTAAAGGGCTTCGATGATATACTCGACATGAGGAGTCTTGCCGGTGCCTCCCACGGTGATATTACCTACCGAGACCACAGGCACCTCATACTCCTGCTCATGGAGAATGTTCATGTCGAACGCCGTATTGCGCAACCACACGCTGGCACCGTAAACCCATGAGAACGGAGTCAAGACAGCGTCAACAAAGGATTTACGGTGTTCTTTATTCAGTATTTTGGAAAAATCAATGCTCATATTCAGACTCTAGGTTTTAGGCAATAGCGCAAAAACCGAAAAACTGATCATTGAACAATTATTAGTATTGGATTTCGCTTTCGGGCATCAGGCACAAGATACGGTCACGTCCCAAGATGCGCTGCAGCTGTTTGTGCCATTCATACAGCGGACCCATTTCACGCTCCAGACGAGCCTCATAGCTGGTCGATATATACTTTTCGAGCATCGCCATGAAGGGATCCTTGATTTCGGGATAGTTTTGGGTTTCATAGTCTTCACCCATGTTGGCTTTCTTGGCTACCCATGCCACGGCTTCCTTGATGCCGCCGAATTCGTCAACCAGTCCAATCTGCTTGGCGGTAATGGCATCCCACACACGGCCTTCGGCGATTTTCTTGATGGAGTCCTGTGTCACGTGGCGGCCGTCGGCACAACGCTTGGTGAACAGTTCGTAACCCTGGTTCACCATGTTCTGGAGCGCTGCCATCTGTGTGGGTGTGAGTTTCTTGCCAAGGGCGCCCATGTCGGCATTCTCGTTGGTCTTTACCGATGCCATGTGGACACCCAGCTTGTTCTCGACGAGCTCGTTGACATTAGGAATCATACCGAAGATACCAATCGAGCCGGTGATTGTCGTGCGCTCGGCAAAGATGCGGTCGGCGTTGCATGAGATGTAGTAACCACCCGAAGCGGCATAGTCACCCATCGAAACGGCAACTGGTTTGCCCGATGCTTTGAAATCCTGGACAGCTTTCCAAATCTGTTCGCTGGCAAATGCGCTACCACCGGGGGAGTTAACCCTCAGAACCATACCCTTGACATTATCGTCGTCCTTGAGCTTAAGGATGGTTTCAGACAATTCTTGGCCATTGATGCTCTCGATGTCTTCACCCGAAGTGCTGTAGATTTCGCCTACGGCATATACCACAGCAATGTGGTCACCAATGGCTGTGTCCTCAAGAGAGGTCACCAGGTCATCGGGGCTGACGAATTTCAGGTCTTCGGGCTTCTTGGCATCAGTACGGGCCATCAGGATTTTATCCATCTCATTGCTGTAAACCAGTTTGTCAACCAGTTTGTTTTTAATGAGGTCCTTGGGATCGAAAGTCATGACGACACTGTCACACAATGAGTTCAGTGCGTCGGACGTCAATTTGCGGTCGGCAGCCATGGCGTCACGCATCTCTTTCCACAGCGAACCCAGATAGTGCTCTTGCTGCAGACGGTTGGCGTCACTCATGTCTTCGAGCATATAGGGCTCCACAGCACTCTTGAATGAACCGACGCGGACAATCTGCATCTCTACACCCACCTTGTCAAGCATTTTCTTCATGTAGGGTGTAACACTTCCCATACCGTGCAGGTCAACGGCGCCAACAGGATTCAGGTAAATGCTGTCG
>JAEEGL016804951.1_pt1 | contig 12758 bp, 15 predicted proteins | sample 9134231 | NCBI WGS metagenome assembly JAEEGL01 (sample SAMN16246548, study PRJNA631951) | gut metagenome | biome: gut microbiome; feature: rumen; material: fiber-attached | host: Bos | place: Iran: Karaj | collected 2018-10 | reverse complement strand
TCTTCTCTCGTATGATTCAAATAAATCTGCCATTTGTCATTCCTCCTTATTCCTTGCGCGGATCGATGAACTTAACGGCATCGTCAACGCGGCCGTACTTACCGGAAGCCTTCTGAAGTGCTGTAGCGGCATCGTCACCCTTCTTGATGAAGTCCATCATCTTACCGAAGTTAACGTACTTGTAGCCGATGATCTCGTCGTTCTCATCGAGAGCGAGGTCTGTGATATAGCCGTCTGTGAGCTCGAGGTAACGGGGACCCTTAGCGAGTGTACCGTATGTTGTACCGATCATGGAACGTGTTCCCTTACCGAGGTCCTCAAGACCTGCACCGATCTGGAGTCCGTCCTCAGAGAAAGCACTCTGCGTTCTTCCGTAAACGATCTGGAGGAAGAGTTCTCTCATTGCTGTGTTGATAGCATCGCAGACAAGGTCTGTGTTGAGAGCTTCGAGGATCGTGAGACCGGGAAGGATCTCGGAAGCCATTGCTGCGGAATGTGTCATACCGGAGCAGCCGAGTGTCTCGACCAGAGCCTCCTGAATAATGCCGTCCTTAACGTTGAGAGACAGCTTGCAGCAACCCTGCTGAGGAGCGCACCAGCCGATGCCGTGTGTGTAGCCGGAAATGTCCTTGACTTCCTTGGCACTGACCCACTTTGCTTCCTCAGGGATCGGTGCGGCACCGTGCTTAGCACCCTGATGAACAGAGCACATGTTCTTGATCTCTGTTGAATAAATCATGTGTATTTCTCCTTTCCTTTTAAGGAATATGTAGGTGGAATTAATAAAAGTTTCCGAATTGTTATTATATAAAAGCGGGGTATGCTTTTCAACACAAAATCGTTCATCCCCTTATATATAAAAGAATATTTCGGAATGGTCAGGCAGCTCCCGTCACACCCGTAAGAAAGTGCGTGACAAGCCCGAAATAGATCAGGAGCGAGACGGCGTCAACGATCGTGGTGATCAGAGGACTTGCCATGACCGCAGGGTCAAGCTTGATCCTGGAAGCCACCATAGGCAGCGTGCAGCCGATGGACTTCGCGAAAATAACTACAAGAACCAAGGTTATGCAGATGATCCCCGCGATATTCATCGGGAGTTTGTCCAGAAGTATCAGTTTTACGAAATTGGCTGACGAAAGCACCGTTCCGCAAATGGCGGCCACGCGTATCTCCTTCCAAAGGACCTTGAAGAAATCCCTAAACTGGATCTCCCTTAGCGAAAGACCACGGATTATCGAGACGCTTGCCTGTGAGCCGGCGTTTCCTCCGGTATCCATAAGCATCGGAATATAGGCCGTCAGTGTAACGTAAGCCGACAAAGCCTTCTCATAATTGGTGATTATCGCACCGGTAAAGGTCGCAGACACCATGAGGAACAACAGCCAGGGCATTCTGCTCTTAAAAGTTTCCAGGATGCCGATCTTGAGGTACGGCCTGTCGGTCTGGTCAGGGATGATAGCGGCCATCTTCTCGATATCCTCCGTGGCCTCTTCTTCCATGATGTCCATGACGTCGTCGACCGTGATGATGCCGACGAGACGGTCTTCATTGTCAACGACAGGCATCGCCGTAAAGTCGTATTTCTGGAAAACACGGGCTGCTTCTTCCTGGTCGTCCGTCGTCTTGATCGAGATGACGCTGTCGTTCATTATGTCGCCGATGACCTCATCAGGCTGCTTGATGAGCAGATACCTGAGTGCAACGGTTCCGACAAGGAGCCTTCTTTTGTCAAGGACATAACAGATATTGGTCGTCTCGGCATCAAGGCCGATCTCCCTGATACGCAGGATCGCATCGGCTACGGTCATGTCCCTTTTGAGGTCGACATACTCGACCGTCATGATAGATCCTGCGGAATCGTCAGGATACTGCAAAAGGTGGTTTACGTCCTTGCGCTGCTCGGGGCTGGCGTTGGCCAGGATCCTCTTTACGACGTTTGCCGGCATTTCCTCGAGGAAGTCCGCAGCATCGTCCGCCATGAGGTTATCGATGATGTTCGAAGCCTCGTTCGTGGACAGCGACATGATGATGTATTTCTGGTCATCGACTTCAAGCTCGGCGAAAACGTCCGCAGCCATGGTCTTAGGAAGAATTCGGAAAATCTTAAGTGAATCCTCATTCTCCAATGAATCCATGATGGAAGCAATATCAACTTCCATCATCTCTGATAGTTTTAAACGGAGTTCTTTATAGCGCTTCTCTTCAAGAAGGGTTACAAGCTCTTCCTTTACGGATGCCATTTCTTCCATAGCAAATCTCCCTGGATGGTGAATTTTATGGTGCGTAATCGCGATCGAGGATTGTCAGAATCGCTTCGTGTCATAAAATCACCTCCCTTGCCATGGAATTTCCAAAAGATTATAGCATAAGGATTTCGGATTTTGTAGGAAAAAAGCTCATCAGATGACGACTTTGTTGCGGCCGCTCTCCTTGCCCATGTAAAGCTTCTTGTCAGCCTCGTCGATTGCCTGATTTATTCGGTTTTCTATATCGAGCTCGGTGTCGGAGGAAGAAGTCATGACATTAATGTCCGTAACGCCGAAGGTCATGGTAACAGGTATCTTTCCGTCTTTCCAGTTGATATCCAGAGTGGATATCTTCAGTCTGAGGCCGTCCAAAGCCACAAAGGCGTCATCGAGGTTCATATCGTCGAAAACGAACACGAACTCCTCACCGCCCCATCGGATAGCCTCGCCGTACTGGCTCATAAACTCGGCAAACAGCTTGGAAAGGCTCTTTAAGACCTCGTCACCCGCTTCATGGCCATACGTATCGTTGACCTTCTTGAAAAGATCTATGTCGCCTATAGCCACGCTCATGCCCGTGGAGAAGCTGCCGCTCATTATCTTGGAGATCATGTCAGTCATACCGCTGCGTCTGTTAAGCAGTCCGGTAAGGTGATCATGCTCGGCAACGACCTTGAGCTGGCGGTTATACTGAGCAAGCTTTGCCTCGGTTGCCATCTTGTCACGGGTAAAGATAGTCAGTATGACAATAAGCGAAAGGAATATCGAGACGATGTTGATAATCTGGAAAGTAACGGAGATCGGTCTCGACAGCTGTTCAAACGGTTCATGGGTAATATGCCATGAGTAAAGAAGCATTCTTGTCGAGAACACGCAGATGCTCGCTAAGATCTTCTCCTTGTATGAACGGTATGAGCCGACGAACACGAGAACGAGGAGAACAAATACGAAATGCTGGATTCCGCATTCCCATCCCCACTGGATAACGAACCTGAACATCCATATGATGGTGACCGCGCTGTACAGCAACAGCGCCGCGGTATTCTTATTCCTGTAGGTCAGATACGTCGAGAAAGCATAGGCAGACATGCCGACAAAACATATTCCGGTGTTGATGTAACGGGCCGAGATGCCGAAAACGGTTATCCAGATAAGAAAATAAAGACACATCATCAGGGAATTGATCCTGACGATATATGAGACACGGTTCGATTCATTCGCACCGGTTACGTCTTTGAAAATTAACTTAGCTAACCTGCTGCCCATGATAAGATTTTAGCATGTAAAATTTTAATAAAGATTAAATTTTCAGCCTATTCCGTCCTAATTCTTGTCAAAAATCAGTCAGGAAGATCCCGATCTCGATCTTGCTGAAATCACCTTTACGGTCTATTTTCTTTACTTTTGCGGTAAGAAGCTTGCCCGCATCCATAAGGCGCGAGAATATCGCATTGTCCTTCTCGGGAATGTATCCGACCTTGTGCTGATCCTTATCAAGGACCATTACCGCCCTGTCATCAAACCGGTTGTCCTCCTCACGGCGTAGTATCAGCTTGTCATCCGGCGAGAGCGCTACGATCAGCTTTTTGTCAACATATGAAGTGCCCGCGATGAAGGTATCGAACAGGAATATCTCCTTTACCAAAGGCTTTATCAGATCGGTTATACCGTTCTGCTGTATCGTTGTTATCAGTTCGCTTCTCTGCTGGTCAGTCAGTGCCAATTCGTCCATAAGCTTACCCCGTTATTTGATTCCGAGTGATTCAATCTGTGAGTTAAGGTCATCAAGATACTGCTGATATGTCTCGATCTCGGCATTGAGATCCTTTTCCGTCTCCTCGCACGCTTCTTCATCGTCAAGAAGGAATTTGTACTGGTACGGATCGGTACTCTTGATCTCTTCGATCTGTGCTTTGACCTTCGCAATCTTCTCATCAAGATCGCCGACCACGACGGCAACGACATCATCACCGTACTTAGCGATCAGTGCAGCGGCTAATGCCTCCAGTTCCTTCATCCTTTCAAGGTTGTTGGACTTGTACGCAGAAGAGACATCTTCCCAAAGCGACCTTATCTCCTCATGCCCGAAAAGCTGCGGATTGATATCGGGATGAATCCTCGTGGCGATCGACTTGTAGATCTTTTTGATCTGAGCGAGTTCGTATGCGGATACCGTCTCCTTCGATTTTCTTATCTTGGATATGTCCTTAAGCTGTTTCTCATAGGGAGCCATTTCCTCTTCTACAAGCTCTTTAAGTTCATCAAGCGTAACGGAACCTGAATCTTTACCGCGGTTCACCATCTTCATGTATTCCGCGATGATCTTCTTGCATCTGATGCACTCGATCTTGAGCGAGAAAGCCTTCTCAATAAGCGCGCCGAAGCGCCTTATGTACGCGGCATTCAAAAGGGCAGCCTCCTTGGACAGCCTGTCACGTTCGATTATCAGGTCGGTATAGTCCTGCAAAGTATTGCCTTCGCTCATCAGTCATCACCCTCCGAAGTCACCTTTTTGATCGACTTTATCCTGTCTGCCACCCTGAAAAGCTTCATATCGGCCGCCATTCCCTTTACGATGAAATCGGATATCGTCCTGTAGTGCTTTCCGTCGCAGGACACAATGATTCCGTCAGGTTCCTGAACCGACCGGATGATGTATTCATTTCCGAAAAGTGTTATCTTCCATTCCGAAGGAGACTTAAGAAGCACATATAAGTCATAGAAATCGATCTCGTCGTCCCCGACCTCATGAACCCTGTGAATGCTGTCTACCAGCATGGACATTATCGTGAAGTTCCCGAAAAAGTCATCTGACTTCAAACGCTTGACCAGACTTCTTTTCGCAAGCTTGTAAAAACTGTATGCATCGCTGTTCTTGCCCTCATGCTCTTTGACCATGCCCATCCTCGAAGCGATTTCCGGGGTAAGATACTGGATATAACCGTTTTCCTGGCGCCTGTTCCAGAGACCTTGGACTATTGATGCGAATTTATCGTAATCTTTCTCTACGGCATAGCCGTTGCGGTACATGTCAGCTACCTTGTATTCTGACTGAGGATTGCCTAGCCGGGCTGATTTGGAGTAATACTTGAAGGCCTTCTCGTAGTCTTTCTCACCCGTTCGTCCATAGTAATAGATATACCCCAGACCGGCCGCCGCAGGCTCGAAATTATATTCATCTGCCATCAGGTAATACTTCTCGGCAAGATCGAAATGCTTTGCGCCGTAATAGAAGCCTCCGAGCGTCATCATGTATCTGGGATCTTTTGTCTCGTGAATCAGATAATCAAGCGCTTCGGTATACATGAAGACATCATCTTCGGAAGGTTCCGCAATGTCTTCGAATTCATAGACGATCTTCTTTGCGCTCGTAATATCCATATCCGCTCCTTATGAATCCAAAGTAGCGATCACACATAATCATTCTACTACCGGAACGGATACTTTGCGAATAGATCAGACTGCTTCCCCGATCCCCATCTTCGCGGTCAGATCGCCAAGGCTCTTGTCATACTGTGCCTGTGATATCGCGTGATGCTCAAGAAACGTGTCGAGAGTATGCTTCTGCTCGCGATAGAGTTCTATTCTCTTCTGTTCAGGTGTAAGTTCTTCCCACTTTTCTTGTTCCATAACTATCACCTCCCAAACTCTATTGTCATAGTAGCACTAACCGGACGGTCTATTGTGTTAATAACATTTCAATTTGAATGATTTTCGATAACCGCGCCGGAGGCTGAAAAATCAAGGCTTCAGACCTGATATTTCGGCCAGATTCCCTTCTTGTCATGAGTGTGCTCGGGAAGCTGGTACAGATCATGTCCCGGATAATCGTTGCCCTCGACGATGGCCGGACGGTCAGGCGTAAAGCAGACGTCCCAACCGATATAGCCGACCTGGGGTACCACGAGCGCAGCTTTCGTGCACATCTCGCAGACCTCGTCCCACATCGGGAACACAAAGCCCTTAATGGGAGCTCCCGTCTCAGGATGATGGGTAAAGAGATTTTTGCTCTTGTCTATCGCGTAATCGGTTATCTCGCCGGTCTTCTCGTTCATGGGTGCGGTCATGCCGCCGCTGTTGAAGTTATCGACCGTGTGCCCGTGATTGCCGAACCTTACGCATGCGCTGGGAATATGGACTTTGCCGTCCTTTAAGATCGTAACTACCCTTACGGTATTGATGGCATGAGGATAGATAGCGCTGACAGCCGGGTGCTGGACCAGCACCTCTTCAAGCAGATGGGGGCGTTCCTGGTGAAGGAGCCTGTCGTATATCTGCTCTGGAGTCTCCTTGTGGCAGTCGATCATCTCGACCGTCTTGCCGCAGCTTCCCAGGTCAGCCTTTGCGATAAGCTTATCGTGTTCCTTGATGAAGCTTAAGACCTCATCTTTATTGTCTTCCCTGATCGGAAGCCACTTTCTGGCAAGGAATTCGCCGAAATGCTCGTTGAATTCTATCTTGTTGTCGATGAGGTGGGTGTATTTTGGATCATTATAGCGGTTTACGAGATCGTTGCTTCTGCCTCTCGTGATATACGTGTCCCTCTCGGCATCCGTGAGGTTGTACATCTCATAGAGCCAGTAATCCATGTAGCCGGCTCCGAACTTTCTTCCGCAGTGAACCATATCGAAAAATATCCACAAGCGGCTCTTGCCCGACTTCTCATGGATATCCTTTATCTTGGCGTTCATCGCCTTATAGTCCATACGCATTACGCGTCTCATCAGATATTTAATGCTCGGCATGACGATTATTATAATACAACCCTTGTGCTTTTTGTTATAATGTGTGCGTTAAAATCGAGGAGGTATTCATATGTCAATTAAGATTGGTATTTATGGTTACGGTAACCTTGCAAAAGGTGTTGAACTCGCAGTTAAGGCAAATCCCGACATGGAACTCGTCACCGTTTTCACAAGACGTGACCCTTCCACCGTTAAGATCGCCACAGAAGGCGCAACAGTTGCTTCCGCTTCCGACATCGAATCCTACAAGGACAAGATCGATGTCATGATCATCTGCGGCGGTTCGGCAACAGACCTGCCCACTCAGACACCTGCCATCGCAAAGCTCTTCAACTGCGTTGACAGCTTCGATACACACGCTAAGGTTCCCGAGCATTTCGCAAACGTTGATGTAGCAGCAAAATCAGGCAGCAACACCGCTCTCATCTCCTGCGGTTGGGATCCCGGCATGTTCTCCCTTGCACGTCTTTACGGCAACTGCATCCTTCCTGACGGCAAGGACTACACTTTCTGGGGCAAGGGCGTATCCCAGGGTCATTCAGACGCTATCAGAAGAATTCCCGGCGTAAAGAACGGCAAGCAGTACACTATTCCCGTTGATGCTGCTCTTGAGGCAGTACGTTCCGGTTCCAATCCCGAGCTTACAACACGCCAGAAGCACACAAGAGAGTGCTTCGTGGTCGCAGAAGACGGTGCTGACAAGGCTCTCATCGAGAAGACCATCAAGGAGATGCCCAACTACTTCGCAGATTACGATACGACCGTACACTTCATCTCCGAGGATGAGTTCAAAGCTAATCATTCCGGCATGAACCACGGCGGCTTCGTTTTCAGAACAGGTACAACCGGTTCAAACAAGCACGTTATCGAGTACTCTCTCAAGCTTGATTCCAACCCTGAGTTCACAGGTTCTGTTCTCACAGCTTACGCAAGAGCCATCTACAGACTCTCCCAGAAAGGTGACTTTGGCTGTAAGAGCGTTTTCGATATCGCTCCGGCTCTCCTCTCACCTCTCTCCGGAGAAGATCTGAGAGCTCACCTGCTGTAATACGAACCGATTAATATGAGCAATACAAGCAAGACCGGATCCCGCAAGACCACTTTCGTTCTGTCGGCCATACTGGTCTTGCTTGTTCTTTTTGCTCTGACCGTATTTGTCATAATCCCCGCGTATAATCATTACTACATAACGCACATTCAGTATCCTGTCTACGGCGGAATGACAGACGAACTCAAGGACAGTGAATTATATAAAGATCTGCAGAGCGGAAAGACCATCTGCTTTTTAGGCGACAGTATAACCTCCGGAGCAGAAACCAACGGAATAGCGTGGTATCATCCGCTCATTCCATATATTAAGGGAGAAAGATATAACATTTCCCGAGGCGGCTGGATGGTATATCATCTCTTAGAACAAAAAGAGCAAATACCTGTTGCTGATGTATATGTTATCGCTATCGGTGTAAACGACATTGTTTTCTCATGGGGATCATATGCGGCCCATACACCTGAAGACTTCGCCGAGAGGATTGGGAAACTGGCAGAGAACATCAGATCAGCTTCCCCGGATGCGAAAATCTATTTCGTATCACCATGGATCTATTTCGACAAGGATGCCGAATGCAACGAACGCGGTGTTCAGTACCGCGCAGCTCTTAATGACTGGTGCGACAAAAACGGTTGCATCTGTATAGACCCGGAACCGGTCCTGGAATCAATTATCAATAGTGAAAACAGAGATAAGTATATGTTCGATTATCTTCACCCGAACGCGCCTGAAGGCATCGGACTATACAGTTATGCCGTGCTGAAATCAAATCACGACCAAACTTCTTCTACTCTCCCTCAGGATAAATAACCTCAAGCGTCGGAAGTTCAGTGGATACTGTCTGTTCCGGCATTTCGGAAACAGGAGTTATCGTTCCGTCGGGTGCAACTGATACAGGGATACCTTTTCTCGAGACTATTGCGTTTGCCAATTCTTCTACCGAATTGATCTTATTATCGAAAAGCATTCCGCCCAATTCATTGTCACGGTAATAATGTATATCCGAGCCTGCCGTCATGGGCAGATCCAGTTTGGTGCAGTATTCATATCCGAGCGCGTTCATGTTCGCACTGTTGGCTGCATTATAGACTTCGATACCGTCCACCGAAGAGGCCGGTGCGAGCTTAATGTCACTCAAGTAATCTCTTTCCCTGAAAGGATGAGCCTGTATCATGATACCGCCTGCCTTATGAACAGCTTCATAAAGCTCATGTCTGGTCATCTGCATGATGCATTCATTATCAAGAAGCCACTTTTTATCAATACCGTAAAGCAGATACTCATCCTTATTGAAATTGAATTCAACGCCGAACATGACGTTAAAGTCTTTGCCTTCGGCTGCCTTTAACGCTCTTTCATATCCGCTGCAGTATATTTCGACTCTTTCTTTCCATGCGAGATCGGCGGGCACGCAGGTATTGCCGTTAAAGAAATGGTCGGTAACGACCATTCCGCTGTACCCTTTTTCCATCATATAGGGAATGTAGTCTTCGCCGTGGATCCTGCCGCACTTGCTGGCTTCACATGTATGAAGATGCGTCTCGTATAAAAAGCCCATTTATTTCTTCCTTGATTGCACGAATTATAGCACCCGAAAATGCTATCATTCGGCCGGAAGTTAATCAAGACATAAAGAGCTTTTTGACCTTCTCCCTGTATGCGTCATCAATATCATACCGGTAGCTCGAATAAGGCTGAATGACAGGTATGACAGACCAGTATTCCTTGTCGATCCCGCATTCATTAAGTATGAGTTTTGCGTCCTGAACGGTAATCGGATTCTTCATAAGATCCCATATCTCTTCTTCAGTCTTCTCGCGGTTGGTACCGCCCATCATTCCGCATTCATAAGACCCTTCAGCCATCTGCCAGACGTAGATCTCAACGCCTTTGAAAGCATTTAATTTAAAATACTCAGGATATTTTTTCTTAAGCATTTCAATATGATTTACGCTTTCCGTTTTGATCAAGGGTTCCTGCGTCAGCTCTGTCTCACCTTTTGCCGCACTGCATGCTGTAACTGACAGCATCAGTGATGCTGCTAAAACGATTGAAATGAATTTCATGGGTTTTCTCCTTTCTTATCCCGCGTTGGTTATAAGCGTAAAGATGATCACCAATACCAGTAACGTAAAACCTGCAGCCGAGAAAACAGTCATCTTCTTGTAGGACAAAACGTTTTCGATCCTCGTCCTGACTTTTGCTCCGCCGAATGCCGATACAAGCAGGCTCTTGCTCTGCGAACACTCAAGCAGCGTTCTTGCGTATTCTTTTCTTTGTTCAGCATCATATACCGACAGCGCCATCTCATCACAGGCAAGTTCAATATCCGTAAGGAATGCTTTCAGGAAAATCCACGACAACGGATTGAACCAATGAACAGATGCGGTAATGAATCCTATGATCCTCCAAAGATTGTCGAGCCGTCTGATATGTGTCTTCTCGTGCCTGATGATGTATTCAAGATCCATATCCTTATAGGATTCCGGGATAATTATCCTTGGTATGAAAATCCCGTAGACCGCAGGGCTGTCGACTTTGCCCGAAAAGAAAACATTTGATTCAAACAGCCTGGAATCTGCGACAGCCTTCTTAGTTGATATATATATGATCGTCAATGCGATAAGAAGAGCAAGCGCTGCCACTATCCAGACAAAACCTGCTACGGCAAACACGGTTGCGAGGAAATCCGCCTTGTAAGTAATTGGTGAATAACTCTCAGCTGCCATGATAGTGTTGGAGTAAGAGAGCGCGATGTCTTCCGTCGGCTGGTAAACGGTTACGGTCTTTGTTGTCAGTTTGGATACAAGTGTCATCAGACTGTACGGACTGTTGATGCCGACCGGCACTGTCATTCTCAGAAAAGGGATTACCCACAGGAATACTGACACTCTTCTCGGAATGAATCTGATCTTTCTTATGAGCATTACGATCAGCCCCATAAACGAGGCCACTATGCTCATATTGATCAACCAGTAACAGATCTCGCCGAACATTGGTATCACCTTTTATCAATGAGGTCCTTAAGTTCCTGTATCTCTTTATCAGAGAGCTTCTCATCTTCAAGAAGCGCAGAGAACAGAGCTTTCCTTGATCCACCGAAAATCTTGTTCAGCAAAGACGATGCTTCACTTTTCTGTATTTCTTCCTTTGATACAAGCGGAGTGCATATGAATCCGGGTTCGTCACGTCTAATGAAGCCCTTTGCTTCAAGCTTCTTGATAACCGTATATGTTGTGTTCTTATTCCATCCGATCGTATCAGATGCTATCAGGCTGATCTCTTTTGCGGAGACGATGCCTTTCTCCCAGATGATCTCCATTACCTTTAATTCGCTGTCGAAAAGCTTTTCCTGCATAATACGCCTCCAGACTATTCTTATAGTCCATACTACCGCGATAGTCTGAAGTTGTCAAGCAGTATTAAGAGAACACTCGGATCACAGCTTCATGGTCCCCATCAGCCTGAGGAGTTATATACACTTGCTTTCCCACATCCATGCTGCGCAGATCAAGAGCGGAGTCTTCGACATCTGCTGTTAATCTCCAGCTGTAGACACCTCCGTTGCCGTTGATCCGGTACATTGTTTTCGCATCACCCGATCTGTCGACCTTCAAGATATTTACGCTATATCCGAATTCATATTTCATTTCAGAATAGAAACCATTACCGGTCTCTTTATCTTTAACGGCAATATCACGCAAGCCTTTGAGAAAAGCATTAACGTCTTCTATCCTGTCATCGCTCAGATCCTTATCCACAAGAAGAGATATCGTCATGATGCCCTGAGGATTATCGCTTCTCTCAACATCCGTGAGATTATATTTCCGGATAAGGTTTTCCACTTCTTCAGAATAAGAACCGTAAACGGCTACATCATGAAGGATGTTGTAATAATATTTTCCTGTATATCCGCCTTCGCTGGCATCGATCTTAACCTTCTCGGGTCTGACTAATACCTCAAACTCGATTCCTCTTGAAACATCTTCGAAAAGATATGTCTCATCATCTATCTGCCTGATGAGTCTGCAATCAATCCCGGACTCTTCCCTCACGTTCTTTTCGATGGTTGATTTCGAAGGCTTGGGCGGCTGGAACGGAAGGCACGCGCACATGAAAATCGCTGATGCCATGCAGAGCGCAAAAACAGCAAGTTTAGCGGAAAAACTGTTTCTCATAATCAATTCCTCAAAGGCTCTTTCTACAGTAGTGGTTTATCCATTACTAAATGCATTATACACAATAACATGTTTTCGAGCCGAGTAGAAAAAGGCTGCCTCAACTGAGACAGCCTCCTGATGATTTTGTTAATCCTTTTCAGATCAGACCTTGATCTCCATGATCCAACCCTCAGGTGCTTCAACAGTACCCATCTGGATGCCTGTGAGTGTCTCTCTGAGCTTGGTCATAACAGGACCCATCTCCTCCATGCCGGAAGCGAACTTGAATTCCTTACCGTGATCGTTGATGGAACCGAGAGGTGAGATAACAGCAGCTGTACCGCAGAGACCGCCCTCTGTGAACTTGCCGCTCATGATCTCATCGAGGTAGACCTCACGCTCCTCGATCTTCATGCCGCAGTAATGCTCTGCAACATAAACGAGGGACCTTCTCGTGATGGAAGGCAGGATGGAATCTGACTTGGGTACAACAAGTGTTCCCTGACCGTCTGTGAGGATGATGTTAGCGCCGCCTGTCTCCTCGATCTTTGTGCGT
>JAEEGL012631706.1_pt1 | contig 12758 bp, 14 predicted proteins | sample 9134231 | NCBI WGS metagenome assembly JAEEGL01 (sample SAMN16246548, study PRJNA631951) | gut metagenome | biome: gut microbiome; feature: rumen; material: fiber-attached | host: Bos | place: Iran: Karaj | collected 2018-10 | reverse complement strand
TTCATCAACTTGCTCCCGCGTCAATATCCCATACACTTTTATATACTCATCAACAGGAAGTGTGTGGATCCATTCAATGTTCAGACTTCCGTCTTCTTTTAATAGTGCCATAATCAATGTTTTTTATAGTTCAACTTTTTTTATTTGTAAAAACACACTAATTTTCTCTTACAGCAGACTCCTTCGTTCAACTTTGTTTAAAAGCTTCAAGAGTGAATGAATAGAGTGAAAAGGTCAAACCAGACAACTGGGATTCATCGAAGTCGAATGAATCCACGAGCACATTCTTTGTTCTTTGCGTTATGACATCGCGCAGTTCGGCATGTTTGTCCGCCAGATTGTTAATATCAATCCTATAGATTTTTGAATCTTTGTTCCAAATTGTGTTTTCTAGGATAGTCCTTACTTCTTCGACATAGTTGTCCTCAAGAAATATAGGGTACCCTGCTCCATTGAGAAACTCACTTGGATTGTCTGACACCCAAATACTGACATTGGGCATTGGTATGCCCATTTCCTCAAACAATTGATGTGGCCAGAACAATAAACCCCATGGACAATCACGATTAGCCGGATCAACCGTACAATCATACTCTATTTCCTCATAAGACATCTCAGGATCGAGATCAAAGTCAATGTCAGCTTGATTACACAGATCAACCTCTGCTTGATAGAGCTTATCATACAACTCTGGGCTATGTTTCCTAAATGCTAATGGTACAAACCCTATCCATTTCATGTCACGTTGCTTGAACCAGTCATAAATCTGGCCAACCTCATCTGGAGTAAGACTTACCTCAACGGCATCTGTATTTTCACCGTTAATAGTGAGATAACCCTCTGTATAAAACATATAAGTTTTGTAATTTTCCATATTTCTCTATTTTTTATTTACTTTCAGTTTTTCTATGGGCAAAAAATCCTGCCCCCGTCTTCTTTCAATAGTTTCATAGTCAAATCATTTATTCATTAAAAAGCCATTCGAAAGAATCCATTAGGTAGACCTAAAGTCACTTGCACCTCTCCTTCAAATGGCACAGCAAAGATACACCATTTTTTCCAGCATCGCCATTATTATCATATGGTTTTATAAAATCCAAACACCCGAACTCATTAAGCAGGATTAACTCCACTAGTGCTTCTCGGGCGAATGGCTTTTTATCGGGCAACAATTAACGGCAACCAATTGCTTGCCGACTTCCCACACTCAGGATAAGCGCCATAGCCGCCTAAGAAGTTAGTCTTTTTGAGATTGGAATTGCCGGCAAAAGTGTCAGAATCCATAATCTCAACGTACTGCCTTACTGTGATGGTCTCCACAAAATCATTAAGGCTGAAATCGGCAATCCGTTTGACACATTCAGGAACGACATAGTCCTTTTGTGTAGTCCAGCAGCAAAGCATTTCTCCACTGCTATCGTCAATCAAGGCATCGTTCTCGACATGATAGCCTGGCGCGTTGCACACAATGCCTTCAAAACCTTCATGAGCCGTGACAATGCCCCAGCCAATGCGGGTCACGTTTTTTGGAATGACGAGGGATTTCAAGTGCTCGCACCCATAAAACGCGCAATACCCAATCTCTTGGATATTCTCGCCTATCTCGATGGATTCGATGCCACTGAATTGTAAAATTGAGGGCGCAATCCATTCGAGTTTGCTTGGCAACTTGATGTGCTTCAATGACAAGCAACCCGCGAAAGCATTGTCGTCAATGTATTCAATGCTTTCCGGAAGCTCGATGGCTTTCAGTTTTGAGCAACCATTGAAAGCACCTATTTGGATTTTTTTGATGGTTGGCGGCATACTAACGGTTTCCAATTCCTTGCAACACTCACATAAGGATGCACTGATTTTTGTAATCCCTGAGGGAATCTCAATGGACTCAATCGGGCAATGAATGAAGGCGTTGTCGCCCATTTCACGCAAAGTGCTCGGCAAATGGATGCGCCGAAGATTGGATTGACAAGAGAAGGAGTCGTATTCCATGACTTCAACACCTTCAGGTATGGTGTATTCCTCACAAGTGAAAAGGTTGTCGTCCACGCTCTTCAACACCCTGCCATAGCTGCTATAGGTAACACCACACTCGTCGGTTTGCTCCTCATTGATGAGCATTTTCGCAAAGGGCACAATCACCTCTCGCAGTATGGCATTGTTCATTCTGTGTCCTCCGTTGAAGTCGATGATGTGCGGATAGTATTGACGCTGGAACTCTTCCTTGCAATTGACTGTAGTGTCCTCTTTACCGAAGAATCCCCAACACAAGCGACGGCTTTCGTCGGTAAGCCCGTCATACAGATGTTGCTCCATTTCCCTGAAGTGTTGGATAGTTTCTTCCGTGACGGTAAAACTCATTTTGCCCGATGCCGTGGGCTGGAAATAGTCGAATGTGCCGACTTTCAACACCTCGGGCTGCTCCGACATTCGCAGCGCAGGATTCACGCAGATGCGTCGGCATTTCAGCATTTGCATGGCATACATGGCACCCATGCTTGTGCCTATGACCAAGTCCGGCTTTTTCGTATCACAGAGAAACCTCAAATAAGGCAAAGCCTCTTTCGGATCAACGGGAATGTCTGGTGCGATGACTTCGCAATCAGGCATCTGCTTTCTCAGATAGCTCACGGTGTTGCTCAAACCCGAAGAGCCGTAACCGTGAAGGTAAATGATGGTTTTCTTCATATCATTTTCTGTTTTGCGACGCGAGACACGAGACTGCGAGACACGAGAATTAGACTTGTCCCGCGTCTCGTAGTCCCGCGTCCCGTGTCAAAAGTAAATAGTTCCTTCATTTGAATTTTTCAACCGTCAAAGCGAAAAAGATTTTTTACGCTCTGAATCCTATCGCTCTGCGGGAGCACTCCTTGTCGAGCCTTTCCTCTTCGCAAAGCTCAACAACTCGGGTGATGCCAACCTCCTTGCTGAACAGCAACTTCTCCACAAACACCTTTCTCACCACATTCTCAATCTGTCCACCGCTGAAGTCATAGCTTCGGGCAAGTGAAGCGGCGTCGTTTTCCTCCAAGTCGTTGAGCTGCGATTTCCAGATGAATGTCTTTGCTTCAACGGAAGGTTGCTCGAATCTGACTTTGTAGATGAACCTGCGCTCGAAAGCCTTGTCGAAGTTGTCAGCCAGGTTGGTGGTGGCAATCATGATGCCGTCGAGGTTCTCCATTTCCTGAAGCAGGATGTTTTGGATGGCATTCTCAGTCTTGTCCGTGCTGTGCGAGTTGCTTAGATTGGACCTCACCGAAAGGATAGCGTCCGCCTCATTGAACAACAGGATGGGTGTGCGCTTGCTTTGCTTCACCAGCTTTCCGTATTGGACGAAGATGTCCTTGACAATCTTCTCCGTTTCGCCAAACCATTTGTCGCGCACGGTGGAGATGTCAACCTGCATGATGTCTCTGCCCGTCTTTCTGGCAAGTTGAAGCACGGTTTCCGTCTTGCCCGTACCAGGAGCGCCGTGAAACAGACAATTGAAGCCTTGTCGCATACCGTTTTCCTTCAGGTTGTTGCGCACCTCATGCCACTTCGCTTCCGAAAGCAACTCACTGATAACCTCCAATTCCTTCTGGTTTTGCTCGGAGTAGAACAGATGCTTTTCCTTGATGTCCTTAGCCTTGACGACTTTGAATCGACTGCAATCAACTTCTTCCTCCTGCTCCTCCATGATGTCATAGTCCTTCAGCAGCTTCTTCTTGGCGTAGGTTGTCAAGGTGAACATGTCACGCATGAGTTGTTCGCCGCCACTGGGTTGAACCAACTTCTTCTTGATGAGCACATGCTTCCCCTTGGCAAAAGCCCAACCGTGCGTTGAAAAGTCTTCAACCAATTCAGACAAAGTGTCAAGGCAAACATTAGGCTGCGATTCGTAAACAAGTCGTTTGCAGAAATAAAGCAGGAAAACGATGCTTTCATAATCCAATTCAAGGGTTTCTATGGCTTTCACGATGGGCAGTTTGCGATTGCCGTCGATGAGAATCTGTAATTCTTGGTTGAACTCGTCGGGAAGGAGGTGCCTCTTATCTATAAACTCTTCATACAACTCGTTAACCGCCTTCATGAAATCATTCGGGCTGAGGTTTGCCATTGACACCTCACGCAAGCCATGCCCTTCTGTCAGGGCATTACCAGCTTTTTTTGTTAGCGCCAAACCGATAGTCCCATATTGGTTTCTGTGAAAAATATACCTACGATGAACCAGTTGTGTCAAATCCTCACTGTAACGCATAATCGTAGTGGGCGAGCATTCAAAGAAGCACCTGATGTCGCGGTACTTTACTGTCTCGTCGGCATTGGCGATGAATGGCATAAGCAATACCGCCTGTTCCATACTCAATTGGAGATTGACGGCGATGGAAAGAATCAAATCGCGGTATTTGGCAAACAGGTTATCGTCAAGTTTGCTGCCTCTTGCCGCCTCGATGAGCATATCGACGCGATCCAGCAACGGAGCGTGAATGTCGACTGGGAATTGATTTTCGATTGGGGTGTCCATGCTGTGGTTTCTGTAATTGTTAGATTTTGCCATAGTGATATTGTTTTTTGAAGGATTATCGTTTTTTTAGACGCGAGACGTGTCCCTGAGCCTGTCGAAGGGCCCCAGGTCCGTAGTCCCGCGTCCCGTATCAAAAGAATGCGCAATTCATTGTGAACAACTACTTACTATTAGAATCTTTGATTGGATTTTTCAACCAGCGTTTCGTTTTTAAGCGCAAAGGCCATATTCGGGACGGCTCAACCAGGCATGCATTTTTTTCATTCCTCTGTTGCAAGCTTTTCTAGCTCCTTCAATAGAGCAATCCAATTCTTCACCAATACATTCAAGCGTACGCTCATAGAGTCCGTCGAAACCAAAGAGTAAACTCACGGCTTTACACTCCTTGTCGGGCAACTGCTTGACAAGTTTTCTTACCGCCGCACGGGTATTCGCCGACTCATATCTTTCGTAGGGTGTCGGGTGTTCGCAATCGCAAATGTCCCTTTGCGGGTAGTCGTCGTCACCGTCAATCGGGATGATGGGACAGATGTCAAACTCTTCGTCCAACGAGACTGACAGCACCTGATTGATATTCCTCGCAGCCTTTGACATGGCGTTACTAAGGACGATTTTGGCATAGCCCAAGAAAGGCACGCCCAGTTGGGGATTGTAGGATTCGACGGCATTAACCAGTGCTAGACACCCCTCTTGGAACAAGTCGTCACGCAAGTCTTTGCGGTAGCCGGCTCTTTCATTTGCAAGTTTGCTCACGAGTTTCAGGTTTTCAGCGGTGAAGATGTTTTTTGCCATAAGACTATGATTTATAGGTTAATAATTGATGTATTTCAATTTTGATGTTGGTAATATATGAAACCAGAATTAATCTTGATTTATGTTAACACGGTTTTTTTGCACTTATTTCGAGTCAAAAAAGCCTAATCAATTGAAAAACAAATGGATAAAAATAGAAAAAAAAATTCATGGCTGATGAAAAAAAATTTGTCAGCGCCATGAAAACTCTAATGATTGTGTGAATCAACGAAAAAAGTTACTCCGCATCTATTCGTATTCGTCACAAATGCAATCAAGCAACAAGCCGTGCCTCCACAAAACGAAAGTTCATCTAATCGTTTTGTAAACAATCTTGTCACAAGCCTTCGTGAATCCCACTCTTCGGATAATTTCGACGGAACTGAAGTCATTCACGTCAAACCAAAAATAATCGAAAAGGCGTTCACCCTCTTCGTCGCACCCATTCGTGATGCGCGACATGACATCATTAAGTAGGGGCAACAGCCTGTCCGTGTAGCCGTTTTCGCTGGTTGGGAGCAAATCGGGATGGGCATAGAACATCAACACCCGGCCTCCTTTTTCCTTGTGCTCCAATTGGGGAATGTGGATGCTGGGGCTTTCTTTTGTAAGAGCGATATACATTACCATGCGGTTGCCTTCTTTGTTCCAACACTGAATGGAAAGCGATTCTTTCGCCACAGAATAAAAATCGCCGTTTACCAACTCTTTTGGAGTTTGATCTTCAAAAGATGTGATGCTGTTTTCGGGCTTCATTGTTGCTAGTTTATTAAGTATCTGTTCAAAATTAAGCTGCTATATCTTTTGACTTCGGGACGCGGGACTTCGGGACTTGTTGACTATGGCCAATGACGATGACTATGACCACCTTCATGGGAAAGTTGAAATTTCAGCTCTGGCTGAAGTGGTCATTGTCATTGTCACAAGTCATGGTCCCTCAGTCTCGCAGTCAGCATGGATTCAGTTTTCAATCAATTCCACTCCTTCCACCTCATCGATGTCAGTCATGGAAGGGAGAGGGTTCTTGCTGTTCTTGGCGCCAAGCTTGATCAGCTTGTTGGCCGACATTACGATGCTTTGGCCGTGGTCCTCAAGCTTTGCTTTGCCACCTTCGTATGCCTTTTGCGCCTTATTAAGGGCGTCACCGATATCCTCATACTTTTTCACAAACTGTCCTACGCGTTCAACCATTTCGTTAGCCAATTTATAGACTTCCTCATGGTTCTGCGCCTGTTTGATTTGCGTCCAAGTCATGTTGATGATTTTCAATGCGGCATAAAGCGACTGCTCGTCGGCGATGAAGACGTTCTGCTCCATGGCTTTGCGCCATAAATCAGGCTGTTCGTTGAGGGCAGTCCATAAGGCACCGGTGTGAGGCACAAACATGATGACATAGTCCATTCTTACCTTTGGTGCCTGGATATATGACGAATAGTCCTTCTTGGCAAGTTCCTTCACATGTTTCTGCAAGCTATCAATGTGAGCTTTCAGATATTGCTGACGGTCCGATTCATTTTCTGCATTGACAAAGTCGAAGAATGCGGTCAGTGAGACCTTGGAGTCGATGATTACCTCTCGCTTCTGGTCGAGGTGAAGGATGACGTCGGGACGCATGATGTTGCCGTCCTCGCTCTTGATGGTTTCGCCCTTGGCATTGCGAATGGTGGCTTGTGTGTCAAACTGTACACCTTCGGTAAGCCCTTGTGAGGTGAGCAACTCGGTGAGCACCGTTTCGCCCCAGTCGCCCTGAACCTTGCTTTGGTGCTTGAAGGCTTTGGTCAGCTCCTCAGTAGTGGATTGAGTCGCCTTGCTTTGCTCCAGCATTTGCTTCAGGTTCTCCTGCATGGCACTGTTGATGGACACCGCTTCCTTTGAGGATTTCTGCATGGCTTCTTCCATTTTGGCAATGGTCTCTTTCAAAGGATTGACGATTTGCCCGATATTGTTACTGCTGCTTTCTGCAAACTCTTTCTGACGAGCCTTCAACAAATCTTCGGTGGCAGCTTTGTTCTCTGTGACGATGCGCGACATGGTGGAGTCGAAGCGCTCTTGCTGGTCTTTCACGGCTTCTTCATAATGCGCTTTGAGGGTTTTCATAGCCTCTTCGTTGGCTTTGTCTTTGGCTTCCAGTGCCGACTCATAGTGTCGCTGCTCGTCGGCTTTCATGTCAGCCAATCGTTGCTCATAATTGTCCTTGGCTTCTTGCAGGTCGGTCTGCGATTGTCGTTTGGTTTCTTCTAACAGATGGTTGGCACTTTCGAGGTTGGCTTTCACGGTGCTGTTCTTGCTGTTGAAGATAAGGCCGGTAATGACAGCGCCTAAAACAATGCCCACAAGGGCTACGATGATGGTGGTAAGGTTAATGATCATGTAATATAGAATTAGTTAATGTGTCAACGGAAGAAACAGAGAGACTATTGCCTCGTTGTAATTGAATATAGATAATTCAAATCGATTTTTCAACCGGCTTGTTTGTTTTTTACAAAATCAAGGTCTATTACCTGATTATTGATTCATCTTATTATAGTTCTACAATTTCAGTTTTCCAACTATTTGCAAAGCTTTTTCTCCTAATTATGGGTCCTTAGGCAAATATTTCCAAATTTTCCGTTGAAAAAACCAAAAATTCGGTAATGATATACTTGTTGGCAGTAGATTTTTAATATAACGAAAAGAGAACTTCCTTTATTGTTTCCTTTATGATTGAGTGGAATTGTGATTCTGACAAACGATAAACCTTTTTCTTGCGTTTCTTCCACTCCATCATTGGAGGTGTTTCCAAACCAAATTCTTCGAGATTCAAATCTATCCAAACAACTCTAACAAATGTTCTTTCTGAATCGTCAAGAAGGCGAAGACTTATACCCCTATCAAAATGATAGTCATTCCGTCAGAATTCATTACAACATTATCACCATATCCAAATGCAATTGCTCGATTTGAAACATGTTTTTCCACCCATTTTATGTAAGAAAATAACTTAGATAACCCATCTTTGTTAAATCGATTATAATCTTTGATGCTTTCTATTTCGTACATAATTCCATCGGAATACACAACAGGCAACCTTTGGGGTAATCTATCCTCATTTGCCAAATAGCACGTCCCCATTTCTTCTTATTTCATTAGAATGTTATAAACATCATCAATAGTTCCACACCCTTTCGCCAACAAATCTTCCATTTTATAATTAACCTTTACGACTTTTGATGGTGTTTTGGATTCATTAATTGGTAATTTAGAAATAAACTCTTTCATTTGTTTTCTTGTAAACTTACTGATTTCTCTGTCTTTTTCCTCCAATGGTAGTTTGTTGATGCGTTCAACGTCCAAACTACCGTCTTCTTTCAAATATGTCATAATCAATGTTTTTATATAAATAGTTCAAGAATTTCCCTTTTTGCAAACGTACTACAAAATTTTCAAACTTGCCGATATTTATAAAGAAAAAGGCAATTATATACAATTAGTCCCTAAATGTTGATAATACCATCAATCGTCATTACACGCTTCCCATTCATATTGTGCCGCTTCTTGATTAGTACCAACACGCCCTGGCATTGTGGTTGGCGACCTAAACCAATCTTTTACCATCATAACTACATCAACAAAACCATCGTCTTTGCTTCTGTTCCCATAGTTCACCACTTGCCACAACTCCACGTTTTGAATGAAGATTTTTATTTCCCACCCGTCTTGAAGATGACACACATGCATATTTGCGAGACCATGTGGCGAATCGTCTCTTTGAACCCATACTTTATACTTGTCGAAAGGAAAGAGAGATTGGTCACCATCCCTTTTGTTTAATCTTGCCGTCTCGATTCTAATCGACTCCCTTTCTTCTTGCAGAATTTTCCTCAATGCCGTCCAATGAGCTCTACAAGCATTACCGGCTGCGTACATATCATAACGGTACTCCTTTCCGCAACGAGGGCAATACGCCTTGATTTCCCAATAACCACCACTGCCCACTTTTCCAGCCCATTGGGTAATATACGCCTCTGCCCCGCAGTGCGGACATTTGATATGGTATTCCTTATGCTGCCAACTCCTGGCAAGTTCACCGACGGTAATATCATCCGAATAGGCGCAAGCTCCCAACCCTCCAGCAGAAAAACGAGTGATTTTTTCAGCGAAGAGCGAAGGCTTTTCCAAAACAGTCTTTATGTTCTCATGCAATGCAGAAAAGGTGCTTATCTCGTTCATGCCATTGTTATTTTTCAGATTCTTGTTCTTGTTTGTTGACCGGGTTCTCGTCAGCCCATCTCACACCTGCAAGGAAAGCCTGTCCGTAATTGGAAAAAAAAGAATGCGGTGCAACGGCACCACTCACCTGAATCATACGACTGTCCATGTGAAGCATTTCACAAATAAATTCTTCACTGACACTTTTGCCGTTCAACATGAAACGTCCAAAATACCATGTAACAATGTCATTTCCCTTTTCATACCTGTTACCGGCCATGAACTGGTGGTACATCACCCAGCCCTCTCTCTCAAAGGCTTCGTTAACCAGCTTGTAATCTAATGTTTTCGTTTCCTTCATTTTACCTTATGTTTTTAATGTTCAAAATCTGCCTTATTCGCCATCATCAATACCGCTGTAGGCACACTGCTTGACGTACAACTTATGGTACCGCCACAAGAGCACGTCAAAGGCTCTCAGACGTAATTCTTCATCTTTCAAAAACTGCTTATTTTAATGAAACAAAGAACCAAATAATCTTTTCCTTTTAACGAGCTTAGGTGCATTCTCGGTCAGTTTAAATGAGAATGCATCTATTTTCTTGGTTACGTTCAAACCATATTTTTCTTTCATCTCATTGGCCATTCGCATGAATACCCGTCCATGAGACCTAATAACCTTAATTCTATTCCATGCAATGTAATAGTGAATCATTTCGTGAACCATGGTTTCAATGAAATCTTTCTCTGGATAATCAAAACAATCAGACATTTTTATTACCTGATCTCTAATCGGCTTCTTGCTGTTTCTTTTATTCTTATGATATTCAAATTTACCTATGACATTAATACTATTAACCGTTTCAAACCAGGGTGTTGGTAACGAATTGTCAAAGTACTTTTCATTACAATCCCAAAAAGTATTGACCATTGTCTCTTGGTTCGCAATCATATAGTTCACGTTTTTCTTGAGAAAAGGAGGACAATACAAGCTTAACAGCCAACTATTGGTAATACTGAATAATCCATACACATGTGCATTATGCGCAATATAGACAACTTTAAAGTTGTTCTTATACACTGTTATCCGATTTCGACCGGTGCTTTTTGCGCTATTGTAAGTTCGCCCTGTCAAGAGTACCATCCTCCATATACCATCCGCTATTCAACTAACTCATAAGTGAAATTAAGGGTTTGAATCCTCATGTCCAACTCTCGATATTGCTGAGAGCATTGGTTCAACTCTGTGCGTAGCGACTTCGAATCAATCGTTATCACATTCTTGATTTCGTTTCGTCCATACCTGTTTGTCAATTCCGAGACCTGATTAAAAGTGTTTTGCAACACATCAATACGCTTTCTCAGTACATCACGCTCGGCCAGCAATTTCGTCATTGTCTTGCCGCTCTCATCCTTGATGCTCATGTTCGTCATGTTGATACGATAGATGTAGTGCTCTAGATGCTTTAAATGGTTGTCCAATTCTTTCATAAGCACTTCTGGCTCTTCGGTCGGCACATCGCCTTCCTGTACCTTCACAGTACTCTCCAACAGTTTCTTCAATTTTGAGATTTGCATCTCCAAATCCTTGCGGATACTTAATGCTTCTGCTAGTTTCATAGGTTTATTATTACTGGTTTTTCAAATCTTTTGTCTCCATAGTCTTATTTTGTTTTCCCCCAATAGGTCTTTATCTACATATAGTATCCTTTTAATGATTTTTCAACTCCCAAGGTGGAAAATCATCCTCATCGTCAAACTCTTGAATTAAGTCTTGTACCCTTTTTTCGCACAATTCTCTTGATGGATAGATTTCCTTCTCCATTGAAACATATTTTCCCAGTTGCCATCGTTCAACTTGAAAAGTGTTTTCCGAGATTTCCGTACAAACAAAAAGAGGCATTATCCTGGGTATTTCGATTTCGCCCATACCATAAAAAGGCTTGACCCCATTGGCTTCGTTATGCGCCCAATACAGCAACACAGCATTAGGCTCGTTTTTATTTATCATTCGAAACAACACAGGATATGGCGTTTCATTACCTTCATAAATAAGCGTTCCACCTAACTTATAAAACACCAGGATTACTTTCAGATTGCCCAACAATTCTCCATGCTCGGCATGAACAAGGTCTGTAACTACCCAGGTGTTTTTACACAAGTTTGTTTCGTCAACCTTAATATAGTTAACTCGAGAAAAAACACTTTCAATCAATTCAAAAGTACAGAATTGAAGTAAGCGTTGTTTTGTTCTGCTTTTTATTACCAATTCATCCATTTCCTTTTGCAATTGTAAACATGTTGACCTTCAAAACAACTTGACTCTCTCAAACCAACGGCTGATATCAAAATATTCGACATGAGCAACGCCATACTCTTCACACTCGAAGCAATCGATGTAACCTGGAAGAAAAGTCTGCCTTTTAATTGTTATAACTGGGCTTAAGCTCTTCAATATCTCGTATTCGTGTTCCACACAAATCACGCAATACGGATTCTCTATAGTGCCATCGCCCGTACTCATTAAAGCTTCCTCTATCAAACCTCCTTGACCTACAACTTCATTAAGCGAAAGGTCTGAGAGCCTTTCAACAATGTTTTTGTTGGGCTTCAAATAATTAGAATTGGTAACTTTTCCCCTCCAGTAATCCATGCTTAGGGTATCAGGAATAATGCCTTTCGCATAATCCTCCGTAAAGGTGTACCCATAGATCAAGCTTCTCACCTTCTCCGTATCAAAATTGCAAAGCTTGCGCCCGCCTTCTTCAAATTCCTTCAGCAAGTCAGCACTGAAGGAATGTTCGTACTCTGAGTAGTTTACTTTTCTTGGGTACTCGGTATTCATAAAACATTGTGTTTTTTGATGTAACTTAAGTTCTGAATAAAGATATGATTCACGCTGCCTTGGCGACTAAGCTTTTGGCATAACAATAAACCATTTGTTGGGCACGGGTTTTCTGCTCTTTCGAGTTGATAGGCAGATGGTAATAAAGCACTGTCTTGCCACCACATACGAGTGCCAAAACTTCGCCTTGGGTACTCTCTTTGAGGCAAATGGGCAGGGTACCTGGCTGAATGGCTTGCGCCTTCCTGTCAAGCGCCTCTTTGCTCAGGGGACGTACAGAAAGCAACTTGTGACGATACTGGATGTTGTCGACAGTCACTTGCTCGTACATTACGCCATTTTCAATTACGAATTGGCGTGCCGCTTTGCCGTTTTGCTTGACGATAGCCTTGAAGTCGGTTTTGTTCAAATCTTTAATCTCCATAGTTA
>JAEEGL011765375.1_pt1 | contig 12758 bp, 10 predicted proteins | sample 9134231 | NCBI WGS metagenome assembly JAEEGL01 (sample SAMN16246548, study PRJNA631951) | gut metagenome | biome: gut microbiome; feature: rumen; material: fiber-attached | host: Bos | place: Iran: Karaj | collected 2018-10 | reverse complement strand
TCTTGAACATAAAGTTCAAGAATGTATCAACCAAGCCAATTTAAATCGACTTCGTCGATGGGGCTTGGTTGACTCCTGAATCACTTTCTCACGAAACCCGCAGTAAATGCGTGTTTCTGTAATTTCATCTAAGATATCATAGCAAATGGCATCAGGCATATGTTAGCGCTTAACAAGCTGGTCGACTGTGTCAAAGAGCTCTTTGCATTCATCGATCTTATCTGATGTACCGATTACGCACAGACATTCATCTGACATGAAAGCATCTACGTATTCGGAAAGCTTCTTGATCGTATCCTTAGTAGTAGAAAGAAGTTCATCACGATTTCTCTGGATGTTCTCCATTTTTGCATTGCAAAGGAATGCTGTAAGTCCATAAGTTCCCTTGCCTGAAGGTGTCTTTGGTGTATCAAGATCAGAAATCGCACCGATTATATACTGCAGAATTGTTCTGTCGTCTGCCTCAAAGTTCTTAAGATAGTCAGATGCTTTTTCAAATACATCAATACTGTTCTTAAGATTTGGATCTCTGTATGTAACAAAGGCTGCATCACCGTTTTTTGCATAGCTGCTCATACAGCCGTAAGCGCCGCCGAGAACTCTGATGTTTTTCCAAAGGTAATCATATCCCATCATAACCTTGAGAACTCTCAGAGCTCCGTTATACTGTAAACCCTTGGATGCAAAATTGCCCGCTCTGCATACATACTGAACCTGACCTGCAGTCTTGAAGGCTTCGTTCTTCTTCTCCGGCTCAAGCTTAAGAGTTCCAAGTTCCACCTCATCGGTGTAGAGCTTTTCTGTGAACTTAGCAGTTTCCTCAGGAATGCCCTGATACTCCTTCTCTGTTCCAGTGATATCCACAAGAAGATTCTCAGGTCTGAAGATCATTTTACAAAGGAGCTTAAGAGTATTGATAATATTCTCTGCGCCTTCCTTAGTGTTAATTTCCTCATTCATCTTCTCAAGATGCCTGAAATATCCAATTCCGCTTACATTGTCAGAAACCATAGCGGCAGGTGAAATATAGCTCATAGCTCTGAGCGCAGCTGTCTGATGACCTGCTGATGCAAGATCTGACTGAAGTCTTGCATACTGCTCGGAAAGAATCTCTTTTAACCTCTTAACATCATCAAATTTAGTGGTCATGAGAATCTCATGTACAAGTTCAAATGCCTTGGCCAAATTGCTGTGAAGCACTTTTACGCTTACTTCAAATGTAGTCTCAAAGCAGTTAACATTATCAGCATCTGTGTAGGTGCTGATAGAACCTGAAATACCACCTGTGTAGATATTGATATCATTGTAAAGATCGCCGTAGGTATGCGCACCTGTGTCGAGCATACCAAGCATCTTCTTAAGCATTGCAGCGTAGGGAAGATACTTAGCATCAATGTTCTTCATATCAAATATGAAGTTGATGTAGTCTATTCCGTTTGTGAAGACATTGTGGAAAAGAATCTTTCGTCCGTTATCTTCTCTTAATTCATAAATGAATTTCTCAGCGTCCTTTTTAAGGTCTGAGAGTTTAAGAAGCGGAATCTTCTTAAGGTCCTCTGGGTCATCCGGACTCTCCTGATACTCCTTAAGTTCTCTTGTCTCTTTCACAATCTCTTTTATCTCATCAGCTGAAAGAGATGCTCTGTAATCGGAAAGCTTCTTCTTAAGCTCCTCATCTTTTTTCTCTGTAAGTCCCTGTTCAGGCTCAAGGAGGACAACAGTTCTGTGAGTATTATCAAGAAGATACTTCTGAATCAGTTCCTCAAAGTATCTGCCTTCCGCTTCCTTTCGAAGCTCAGCGAAAGTCTCATTTGCCTCCACATTGATCCATGGGCTGTTGTCATCGTAAAGCCATGAATCAAATACCTGAAGACCATAAAGAAGTCCCTTAGGGAATCTACCAAAATCAGCCTCTCTGTACTTGAACTCGTCATAGCTAAGACCTGCTAAAAGAGCCTTCTTATCTATTCCGTTCTTGACCTGCTCAGTAAGAATGCTTCTTATAGTTGAAACGAACTCATCCTTCTGCGCTGCATCTGCATTTTTTGCAACAATTGAGAAAACAGGCTGCTTGATGCCATTGTCGTATTCGCTGTAAACATTCTGTCCGATGCCCTTGTCGATAAGTGCCTTCTTGATAGGTGCTCCAGGAGCTGAACAAAGCGCATAATCGAGAATGTCAAATGCGATATAAAGCTTTTTATCAAGTGTTGATCCAACGCTGCAGTTATAGGAAAGATATGTATTCTTGTCCATTGATTCTGTAGGCATGATGGAATACTTCTTGTGTATTTCTTTTGGCTCAGAAAAAGCTTTCTGAACCGCAATGTCAGAATCAACCTCAAGATAGTCATACTTTGACAGATAGTTCTTATCGATATAATCAAGCTTCTCAGCCATATCCATATCACCATAGAGATAGATGTAGCTGTTTGAAGGATGATAGTATTTTCTGTGGAAATCCAGGTAATCCTCATAGGTAAGCTCAGGAATAAAGTCAGGATCACCGCCTGATTCAAATCCATAAGTAGTTTCAGGGTAAAGAGAACTCTGAATCTCTCTTGAAAGCACGTCATCAGCAGATGAGAATGCTCCCTTCATTTCATTGTAAACAACACCGTTGATGGTAAGTTCGGATTTCTCATCCTCCATCTCATAGTGCCAACCTTCCTGCTTGAAGATCTTGTCTGTTTTGTAGATGTTAGGATAAAAAACTGCATCGAGATAAACGTGCATAAGATTCTGGAAATCAGCATCATTGCAGCTTGCAATTGGATAAACAGTTTTGTCCGAATATGTCATAGCATTTAAAAATGTGTTAAGTGAGCCCTTTACAAGCTCAACAAAAGGATCCTTTATAGGGAATTCCTTCGAACCACAAAGAACTGTGTGCTCAATAATATGGGCAACGCCTGTGGAATCCTTTGGTGGTGTTCTAAAACCAATAGCAAACACCTTGTTCTCCTCATCATTTGAAAGGAGTGTGACTCTGGCTCCGGTCTTTTTGTGTCTCAGTATATAACTGTCAGAATTGAGGTCTTCAATTCTGCGGTGTTCGAGTATCTCATATGTAGATAAATCTTCTAATCTCATATTGTTAGATTGCCTTTCTATAAATAAATAGATGCTTAGATGTCAAAATCATCACCTGGTCTAAACTCTATATCAAATTCGTATTGATATTTCCTTGCAGGACGCTGAGGCTTTTCTTCTGTCTTATGAGCATCGTCTCCAGAAGCCTCTTCAGGCTCTATTTCAGGTGTCTCTTCAACTTCCTCTGCTTCTTTGTCCTTAGCAAGTTTTTCAGCAAGGAGTTTCTCTAAGAGATCTTCCTTCTCTTCCTGCACCGGCTCCTCAATTACAGGTGCCGCTACTTCGGTATTATCTTCAGTATTTACTTCTGTATTTACTTCTGTATTTTCGTCTTCCGAATCGCGGTTAAGCCCGATCATTCCATTAAATACAGGCATCTTCATGTGTGACTCTGCAAGATCCATCTCATCCTCAGCGCCAACAGGAAGAACCATTCCTTCTGGAACAAATCTGGTTGTATAACCATTAAATGCAGTATTGCTGTCATGGATTTCATTTTTTGTGACAACATCCTGCGGCTCTGAATCATAATAGTCATCAGAGTCAAAGTACTCTTCGCTTCTATTATCTGTATTTTCCGTTTTCACTGTATCTACTTCAGTCTCTGTAGCTTCAGCTTCTTCTACCTCTATATTCTCTGCCTCTTTCTCTTGAGTCTCTTCGAATTCTTTTGTCTCAATTTCTTCTGTCTTGACTTCTTCAGCCTCGTCTTCCTCTGCACTTTCATCTGTTTCTTCCGGCATATTTACATTCTCCGGTCTTACTACAAGGTGCTCAGGATATGCCACCTGCTCTATAGCAGGCTTTGGCTCTTCATCTTCTTCGTTTACATCAATTTCAGAAAGAAGAGCGTTTTCGTTGCTCTCCATAGCAAGTAATCCGGCAACTGCAGCAACAACAAATGCAAAGAAAACAGTAAGCATCATCTCGCTGTTGGTTCTGGTTGCGCCAAAGAAAGGAGTAACGAAAAAGGCAATCATAGTGGACAACAGCCATGGTGAGATATTCTCATATCTCCTATTGCGCCAAAAGCCAACGATCACTCCTGTCATAACAATAAAGGTTACAAGATACTCAATCTTGTAGTTGGTATAAGTCCAAAATGTGTTGAAAGTATTGATATTCTTGAAATAGTAGTGGCTCCAGTTATACAGAACCACATCAAAATGCTCAATACCACCCTCCTGAAGGATCATTGCAAAGAAAGTGGTAACTCCACCGACAATGACAACAAGAAGCCTGAATATTTCTGAAACAACTGAGCCTTTATAAATAAAAAGTCCTGAAAGGAGAAGCGGCAGGATCACAACACCTGTTCCCGCATCGACATAAGTCATAAATCCAATCACTACTCCGACAAACAGATACCAGAAAATATACCCGGTTGATTTATAGAGGCCATCTGAATCAAGTTTGAGATAAAGTGAAATAACTAAAAGCTCTATTCCAATCATTACATAGAAGACTTCATCCGTACCAATAATTACGTTTCTGAGATTATCGGAAAAGACAGGCATGAAGGCCACATAAGCTGCAAAAACGACAGATGCTACTTTTCCCATAAGAAGCCTTGCAGAAACAGCTCCCAAAAGGATGAATATCATGAAAAGAGCAAGCTGATAGATCAGTGCGAAGCTGATCCTGTTGCCGGTAAAGATCAGAACAGAATTGAGAATCTTGGAATATACGATAGACAAAAGATCCTGCTCGTCACTAACAGTAAATGTACCAACCATGGCCTTCTCATAGAGAGAAAGCTTGCCGCTTGGCGCAGCTGTAGATCTGGCAAGCACATCATATCTGTTAACGATTCCTCCTATCATTATCGTGATAAGCATCAGTACATAGATCAGTTTTGAAAAAGGTGTGTTAGACAGCTCTTTTGTGTCTATGTTATCTGTCAGCTTACCAAATGCTAACATAAGGATACCCATTATGAGAGTCCCTGCTGCTGTCATCGCTATAGTGTATGGAAAAGCTTTATCAGACGGAAAAAGTCCTGAAAAGAAACCAGAACTCGCTACCATTATGACATCAAAAATAATAAATAATACCCAGATGCATATAGCTGGCCACATACGTTTTAGTTTCATTTCAGGACTCCCCCGCGTCTTAAAAATTCTTTATTTTTTTAATACTTTTTTCACCCAACAACCCAACAAAAAAATCTATTACTCCTCAGGCTCATCCCAGTTGTGATATACAGCCTGAACATCATCATCCTCATCGAGAAGATCAAGAATTCTTGTAAGATACTTAACAGTCTCAGGATCTGTTACAGATACATAGTTCTGAGGGATCATTGTTACCTCAGCAGAAGCTGTTGTAACATTTGCTCCGTTCAAAGCCTCAACAACAGCCTGGAAATTATCAGGAGTTGTAAGGATCTCGTAGCTGTCATCCTCTTCGTTAAAATCATCAGCGCCTGCATCAAGAACAAGCATCATAAGATCATCTGAAGACATGCTGCACTCTTCCTTATCAATAAGGATCTGTCCCTTATTGTCGAACATGTAAGATACGCATCCGGGAGTACCAACGTTACCATTTCCCTTTGTGAAAGCGCTCTTTACATTAGCAGCTGTTCTGTTCTGGTTATCTGTAAGTGTCTCAACGATAATAGCAGTTCCACCAGGACCATATCCTTCGTAAGTAATGCTCTTGTAATCAACAGCTCCGTCGGCACCTGAAGCCTTCTTGATACCACGCTCAATAGTATCGTTAGGCATGTTGTTAGCCTTAGCCTTTGCGATTACTGTTGCAAGCTTGAAGTTATTGGCTGGATTTGGGCCACCTTCTTTTACTGCAACTGCGATTTCCTTACCGATAATAGTAAAGATTTTTCCCTTTGCAGCATCATTCTTTTCTTTCTTGTGTTTGATGTTTGCAAACTTTGAATGTCCTGACATAAAAAACTTCCTTTCATCTTATAAAACTTATTTTGCTATTTCTAATTCTTTTTCTTCCTCTGATTCCACAGTCTCAGGGAGTTTATTCACTAAAACGCTCTGTATCATATGATTGTTCACAGAAAGAATCTTGAAACTATAGCCACTAACTACTGTGCTGAAATCCTCATCCGGCTCAGGAATCCTGTCAAGTTTCCAGATAAGGTAGCCATTCAGCGTCTCAAATTCACTCTCTTCAAAAGAGATTTCAAATCTCTTCTCAAGGATTTCAAGCGGAGTCTTGCCTTCAATAATATATTCACCGGCATTTCTGGTAGGTTTGATGAAGTTCTCATCCTCGTCGTACTCATCAAGGATGTTACCTACGATTTCCTCCAAAATATCTTCCATGGATACAAGTCCCGCAGTCTGTCCGTACTCATCGATGATGATAACCATCTGAGTCTTGCTGGACTGCATACTATGGAAAAGTGAATCGATATTTCTGGTCTCAGGTACGAATTTAGGCTGACGAAGGAGTCCTTTGATTTTCCTGATGGGAAGCTGCTCATCCGTCTCCTCAGAGAGTTTTTTCATCGCATCTCTGATATGCATGATACCTATTATATGATCGATATCATCAAGGAAAACAGGGAATCTGGAATTGTTGGTATCCATCATGAAATTCACTGCTTCTTTAAGGCTCATATTGGCATCGATTGCTACCATAGCCTTTCTGTTAGTCATGATATCTCTTGCCTCTTTATCAGAGAACTCAAAGATATTCGTGATCATATCAGCTTCTGTTTCCTGAAGAACGCCCTGTTCCTGGCCTTCAGAAACCATGGATTTGATCTCTTCCTCAGTGACATCCGACTCATCATCCTCGCCGCGAACCCCAAATATATAGAGAACGCATCTGGAAAGGGCATTTGCAAAAAGAACTGTCGGCATCAGTAACCCATTTAAAACACTTACAGGATAATAGCAGATATAAGCCCATTTCTCAGGCTGTCTCTTGGCGAGCCTTCGCGGAATCATGATTCCAAAGGTCATAATAAGGATTGCAAGGCAAAGTCCGCATACAAGATATGTCACTCCGCTAAGAAGTTCACTGGATGCTATATCAAACTTCCTGATAAAAAACTGTGCCGCTCCGGATGTAACCAGGCCTCCCAAAAACATATTGAGAATAATCCCAAGAAACTGCATGTTCTTAATGAGTTTAGTATCATCCTCCAAGACCTTGAGAAGCTTATCACTGGTCTTGTCTTTGTTGTCCTGAGCTCTCTTCTCTATTTCCTCTTCTCTTACATGGGCGATTGAAACACAAAAACCATGCACGAAAAAATCAATAATAAGAATAAGTAAAAATGCGAAAATACTGACAGAAGGCGAACCTTCGTCCATAGTTTATCCTCCTCGTAACATCAAAACCACATAAAATATCAAATTAAACTATATCATATTTGGGGCTGTTCTTACAATATATGAACGTTTTTCTTTTAACAGTTCAATTTTCATAGTAAAATGAGATGTAAAAAGTTTTGGGGAGTATTTGAGATGATTTCTATTATTTCTATGGCCATCCATACGGCCATAAGTTTTTTGCTTTATATATTGAAAGCTGTTTTTTCCATGCTTCTGTGGTTTTTGAAGGCTTTTGTCAAATGCCTGAAGATTTTCTTTAGTCTTGCTCCCGCAACTTCCATTGTATTCGTTCTGTTTTTTATACTAAGCATTGTTACTGTATCAACAGGTGGAAGTGCACCTCTCCCGACTTCTGTAGCTGTTGCAGGTACTACTGTGACTTTATCATCAAAGGAAAATGTTCTTTCCCTTTTTGAATCCTTAAAGGCCTGGTGGGCTTCGAGCGTTCTTTCTTCAAAAGGTACATCTGCGTACATCCTTATGATACTGCTGACTATTTTGATGTTCGTCCCTGTTGTGACTGTTTTTCTTTGTATTTCAGTCTTCTCATCCGTTGGCCAGCTCCTTTTTTATGCTATTCTCGTTGATGTTGCGATCTATCTTATCCGCGCCGTTTTTGCCAAGAGCTTTGTTGCTCAGTTTCTCGACAGATACTATTTTCTTTTCCCTGATTCAGGTAAAAAACATTACGAAAAGAGCTACTCGAAATGGCTGCGAAAACATCACGAGGAATTTGAGAATGATTCCTATGAGGATGAATCTGTCAAAAGAGAGCGGAAAATCTCCGACTTCTATGGAGAATCCGATGAAGACAGACACCGCAGAAGATATCAGGATGATTACGATGAAGATTATGAAGATGATGGGGAAGATTATTATCCTGAAGATGATGATGCGGATTACGTCGAAGACTACTATATCGAGGATGAAAGAAATAACCGTAGAAACCATCGCCGTGGCAAAAGATATGATGACTATAATGATGGCTACGACAATGATGAAGAATATGAGGATGAGGATTTCTATGGCGACGATGAAGGCGATGAGGACTTCTATGGCGATGATGTAGATGATGGCGATTACTATGAGGATGGTTCGGATGAGGATTTCTACGGTGATAACGCAGATGAGGATGAACCGGATGAGGATTATGAAAGCGACTATGACAATCCGGGACCTGCAGTAAGCTTCAACTTCTTTGCCGGGTGCAACAGCAGAGAAAGTGTGGAAAAGAAGTACCGCTCTCTTGCTAAGCTCTATCATCCCGACAACATGGACGGTGACACGGCATCACTTCAGGAAATCAATGCACAATATGAACTGGCCAAAAAGCGCTTCCCGCGATGACAGCGGAAAGCGCTTTTGTTATCTCAAGATTAAAGATCTGATGTGCAGCATGGGCACTTTGTAGCTTCAATATTGATCTCGCTCTTACATTTAGGGCAGATCTTTGTTGTTGCAGGAGCCTCAGCCTCTTCCTTAGCAAATCTCTCACTTACTCTGTTCATGCATTTAACAAGTAAGAAAATTACAAGTGCCATGAGGATGAAGTTGATAACTACAGTAATGAATGTACCATAATTAAGTGTTGCTGCGCCTGCTTCCTTGGCAGCCTCAAGAGTTGCATAAGAACCGCCATCAAGCACAACAAATTTGTTGTTGAAATCAACGCCACCTGTCAGAAGACTGATGACAGGCATGATAATGTCATCTACAAGTGAAGAGATGATCTTCTGGAATGCTCCGCCGATGATAACACCGACTGCCATATCCATTACGTTTCCGCGCATGATAAACTCACGGAACTCCCCGGCAAGGCCCTTGCCCTTTCCTGCTACTTTTTTCATTTTCTCTGTCATTTTCCCTGCTTTCTACACAAATCAAGTTTGTGTTCCCCAAAAAGTCTTATGGAGTGATAAAAAGTTACAAAAAGATATCACTACTCTTGAAATTATATCACACATTAGTTAAAATGTAATAGTTGCCACAAATAAATGGCATTTGCAGGATTAGTACATCGGTAGTATGTTAGCTTCCCAAGCTGAAGAGGCGGGTTCGATTCCCGTATCCTGCTGGATAAACAAGCAATGCAAAAACGAATAAACACAGAGATTTGCCAAGTTTACTTGAGCAAATTTCTGTGTTTATTTGTTTTTATAGTGCGACTAAGCACGGCTTAGGATTGCGTAGCAATCCTAAGATGCATTGCTTGTTTATCCAGCAGCGTAGTGGGCATCACTCATGCATTGCTTGTTTATCCAGCAGCATACTTCGCATCACTCATGCATTGCTTGTTTATTCAGCAGCATACTTCGCATCACTCATGCATTGCTTGTTTTAATCTTTTTCAATTCTTTCATCCGAAGCGATATGCTCTACCCCACTATGCTCTGTCTGCAGATACTCTTTCATAAATGTCGGAAATGCTCTGTATTTATCAAGCTCTGCAACCGGAAGCCAGAACATATTCTCTTTTACGCCCTGAGTATAGCTATTGCTGTTAAGTTCCCTGCTGCCTCTGGGCTTCATCACAAAGTAAAGAGCCACCTCATGACAATCCATATCTTTCAGAGCGCCCATATTATCATTAAAGAAGTTCTCATGAATTACAGCAAGATGGTCAATCTCATAATGGATACCTGTCTCTTCAAAGACTTCTCTTTTGACAGCATCCTCAGCAGTCTCTCCCATATGAACTGCGCCGCCTATGGAATAATAGTAGTCATCCTTTTCGTTGCCGGCAAATAAAACATAGCCATCTTCGACAATAATAGCTGCTGCCCTGTATCTAAACCACTTGTTTCCTTCGGTAAATCCGCAATTATGTTCCATATTCTATCCTTAGTCTCTGTCTGCTTCATCAACCATTACACCGAGCACAACAAACTGAAGATCATCCTTATCTGTGCAGGTTGAGAGTGTGACTACTTTCTTAGTCTCATTTACAACGATATAAGAATCCATATAGGATTTAATCCTGACAGGCTCAGCATCTTTTACGAATTCATAAGCGGCGTCCCCTACGTAATCATAGATAACATAGCTTACAGGAACATCCATATAGCAAAAGATCTGATATCTGTACTTCTTGTCCTTGGTTATAACCTGGAAATACTGATGATTGTCATAATAGCGAGGATTCTCTCTATAGTCTCTAAGGCTTCCGAACATCGTTTTATCCTTCATGTTGTGGCCATAAACAATAGAGTTGTAATCCGAAAAATCAGAAGATGATCTGTAATCAAGGAAAATAGCACCTGTCCAAGCCTCATCTCCTGTATAACCAAGCTTCTTATATTTCTTGTTGTCTGCTGCCTGCATTATTGGGTAGCTGATATGACCATCCTCAAAGTAAATCCATCCGACAGTCTCAGGATACTTTTCCATGTATTCATCAAGCTGCTCGTCAGATGTATCCCACTCCTTTGCAGGCGACTTAACTGAAGTATTTGATGAAGTATTTGATGAAGCATCCTCTTTGCCAGCTTCACTTTGCACATCATCTGATTTTTTCTCAGAATCTGCTGTTTCCCCATCCTTAGACACTTCAGTTTCTATAATTTCTGTCCCTTTAATTTCTGTCTCGCTAACTTCTGTATCTGCAACTTCTGTATCTGTAACTTCCGTCTCAGCAACTTCAGTCTCAATTACATCATCTGTCTGAGTAACCTCTGTCTCGATAACATCCTCTGCCTTTGTCTTCTCTCCCACATCCTGTGTCTTGGCAACTTCAAGAGTTTTTTCCTCAGTTACCGGAGTATTCCTATGGCCAAAGACTACCACAAGAATAACAATCAAAAGAAGTAACAGCGCCAGTATAATTCCGACATTTCTTTTGCCTTTCCCGGCCTTTGGTGAAAAGACTGAACATATTGCGCCGGCAATTCTAAACAGTATGCTTAGTAGTGTTACGACAATAAGAGCCAGAACTGTCGTAACCTTTGCAATTTTCTTATGTTTTTCATTAAAGCTTTTGACACGGAGCATGAAGCCGGTCAAAACTTTGTCTCTTGATCTATCTATAATTTCCATTATGTCTGTTCCTTACTTTCTTCTCCTAAACTAACCCGAATATCATAACACATAGAAAGTAAAGTGAAAATAAAAAAAGAGCGGGTTATGCTATCCGCTCCTTCCTTACTATCAATCTACAATTAGTTCCAAGTCTGCCTTTAGTGAATGTAAAAGACAGAGACGTACATTTCTCATATCGCTAAAATCAACGAATTCTTCAGCCTTTTCCCGAGCATTTCCGCTTGCTTCTTTTCTGTCAACAAGGCGGTTTCTGAGCATATCTTCATCCGCTCGTAAAAAGATAGTATAATCTGCCATCTTATGAAGTTCTTTCCAGCCCTCCTCATCAAGAAGCAGGTAGTTTCCTTCAAGGACTACTATGTCGCCTGTTACGCTTATGGCATCCTCTATCGGATTGTGGAGATGCCTGTCGTAGGTCGGCCAGGCGCAAGTATCTCCATCAGCCACTTGCCTTATCTTTGCAGTTAACCCCTCGAGGTCAAAAGTAGCCGGAGCTCCCTTAATCCTAACCATGGGCATCATAGTTCCATCGACCTCAGTCTCATGTGAAAGAAGATACTCCTGCCTTCTGTGAAAGCCATCCATGCCAATTGCCTGTACCGATACTCCCGCCAGTATCTCTTTTGCATAATACTCAAGAAAGCTTGCAAGGGTACTCTTACCAGCGCCGGGAGGAGCTGCCAGCATAACAAGTATACGGCTTCCTTTTTTGCGCCAAAGTTCTTCTAAATGCTTAAGAAGAGGATTTATTGTATTCTCAATAAATTCCTCTTCATACATAGCATCAACATCTATTCCATTTATATTTACCTGATAACGCATAGCAGATAATTCCTATCGTAATTCTTGTAGAATTCCTAATGCCACATCAATTAACCTTGGACTTCTCACCATTCATAAGCTCGTCCTGCTTTTTGAGCCTGACAGAAAGAGCGTGAAGTGCGAAGCTGATACATATGGCGACAAAAGCTATTCCAAGTCCCGTATACAAAACAGGTCTAAGAAGCGGTGAATACTCCTCCGGAGCGAATATCCCCATTCTGTGGAGCTTTACAGAATAATACATCCAGTAAATTGTAGCAGCTAAAGCTACGATCCACAGGCAAACTCTGATGACAAATAAAATGATTATCTCTTTCCTTGGTCTTTTTTTCATACTAGCCTCCAATCATACATTCTTGAACATAAAGTTCAAGAATGTATCAACCAAGCCAATTTAAATCGACTTCGTCGATGGGGCTTGGTTGACTCCTGAATCACTTTCTCACGAAACCCGCAGTAAATGCGTGTTTCTGTAATTTCATCTAAGAT
>JAEEGL011452089.1_pt1 | contig 12758 bp, 8 predicted proteins | sample 9134231 | NCBI WGS metagenome assembly JAEEGL01 (sample SAMN16246548, study PRJNA631951) | gut metagenome | biome: gut microbiome; feature: rumen; material: fiber-attached | host: Bos | place: Iran: Karaj | collected 2018-10 | reverse complement strand
GATATCGTATATACGATATATGATGGCGACGAAATAGTGATGAGCTCTAGGGAGAATACATTTACATTTGATAGCCCAAAGCTATGGAATGGTGTTGATGATACATATCTTTATACTATAAGGGCAACATTACTTTTGGATGGAGACCCTGTTGATTGTGTGGAAAAAGAAATTGGATTCAGAAGCATTAAAATGGATGTTAACGAGGGCTTTTTCCTCAATGGCAAGCATGTAAAGATTCATGGTGTGGCAAAGCATCAGGATACAGCAGGAGTATTTTCAGCAGCAACTATAGAGCACTGGAAGCAGGATATGGAGCTGATTCATGAGATTGGCGCCAATGGCGTTCGACTTTCCCACTATCCACATCCACAGGAGGTTTATTCGCTGTGTGATGCCTACGGTTTTGTAGTATGGGCAGAGATACCTCTCCTCAAACTTACAGAGGATGAGGGATTATTTGAAAATGCAAAGCTACAGCTCAAGGAAATGATACTTCAGAATATGCATCATCCAAGCATTTGCTTTTGGGGAATACAAAATGAGATTGCCATTTATGGCGAGTTCCCATATATGAAAGAAAAAATGGATGTATTAAATGAGCTTGCCCATGAGCTAGATGACAGCAGATTCTCAGTTTGTGCAAACCTAAATACAGTCCACTCTGATAGCACCCTTAATCAGGTGACTGATGTTACAGCCTACAATATTTATTACGGCTGGTACTATGGTCAGTTTGAGGACCATGGCAAATTCTTAGATGAGTTCCATAGTGTTAACCCAAAGATGCCTCTTGGAATCTCTGAATATGGTGCAGATACAAATACTTGTTATCACAGCGACGAACCAAAGGTAAATGATTACTCAGAGGAGTTTCAAGCGTTGTATCATGAGACAGTATATCCAATGATGGCTGAGCGTGATTTTGTATGGGGCAGCTTCGTTTGGAATATGTTTGATTTTACAAGTCCAATTAGACAGGCGGCTAATATTAAAAATAGAAATATTAAGGGCTTAGTAACCTTCGATAGAAAGACCCGAAAAGACAGCTTCTATTATTACAAAGCAATGTGGTCAAAGGAGCCATTTATCCATTTCGCCAGCAAGCGCTATGAAAACAGAGGAACAGAGCTTATAAGTGTAAAGGTGTACTCTAATCAGCCAGAGGTAACAATCAAAATCCATGGCTCAGAGTTCACTGAGAAGGTGGTAAATGGTAGTGCTGTATTTGAAAATATAAAGCTTGATATGGGAGAAAACAGGATAGTAGCCAAAGCATCAAATCTTGTTGATGAGGTTGTATTCAATCGACAGGCCACTGCTGATGAAGCATACGTTTATGTGGATCAAAATCCGGGGCTTAATGTTCGCAACTGGTTTTTAGATGAGCAAAGCGAGTCAGAGCTGTTCCCAGAGGGACATCTTTCAATTAGAAGCACCATTAACGATCTGCTGGCATCAGATGAGGCTACTTCGGTTATTGACAAGAGAATGCCTGATGTTGGAAAAGATATAAGAGATATGGTAGGAACGTTTTCTCTTGAAAAATTCTTCTCGTATACTAAACCAGATTATACAGAAGAAGAATTCAAAGCATTAAATGCTGAACTTACAAAAATTGCTATATAGTGGTATAATTTGCTATAAAGGACTGGGGCTTCCTCAGTCCTTTTATTTAATGTATGTAGAGGTAAATTTATGAATAAAAAAACAGAAACGCTTAATATAACATTGAATCTAATTCATTCTATTTTCAATATTGGCACCAATACTTTCCAGGAAGAAAATGATATTGAAAAGTTTTGTAAAGAGAATAGAGCCATTGAGGCACAGGCGTGGCTTTCTCCCGATGCATTAAAGCTGATTTTGGAAAAAAGTCATGAGAATAGTATTAACTACTTTGAGGATTTATTGCATATCAAAATTGTTCTTTTTTACTACAATAAAATTCCGGTTGTGCTTGGTCCATACCTTTCCGAGGAAATGACTATTGGCCACAGCATTCAGATTTGTAACCAGCTAGATAAAAAGAAAATGGACCCTAATGAATTGATAATATACTATGGTAAATTTCCTGTTATCCCTGAAGGGGCGATGAATAAGATTCTGCACGGGATGTCTGAAAATCTAGGGTTAAAGAATCTCTCTGAACATTACACCAGATATAAGGGGCATAGTGATGAGAACAGCACCGACTCCGATTTGGAAAGAGTAAGTAATGCTAATATCGAAGCGCATTATGTTACAGAGCGAGAATACATGAATGCTATCAAACGAGGAAACTTTCAGGAGACCATTCATTATAAGAAGCTTCTTTCTGAAAATGCAGCTGGATTTTGGACTAATGATATTAGCCTGCAGGATAGGAAATTTGCTCTTGCAGTAAATCGAGCCATGAGTAGAATAGCAGCATACGAAGCAGGTATTCCAGCTCCTATCATTCACAAGATTACCACCAAGGAATCTAGGGCTATTGCCCTTGCCCAAAGTGTGAGCCAAATGGAAGAAGCCTGCGATACAATGCTTAAAGAGTTCTGTGAGATAATTCGTATTATTAAAAATGAGAAATATTCGGCTTTGACTCAAAGCATCATTTATTCTGTAAATCAGCACTATATGGACGACATAACAATCAACGATATTGCAAATGAATTGAACATTACAGAAAGCTATATGATTTCTCAGTTCAAAAAAGAAACTGGTCAGACACCAGCTGTTTACCTGAGACAAATAAGGTTAAAACAAGCCGCCAACCTTTTGATTTCAACCAATGATGAAATTCAAAAGATTAGCGGCTGTGTAGGCATTCCTGATGCCAATTATTTCGTTAAATTATTCAAGGCTGAATTTGAAATGACACCTGGGGCATATCGTAAGCGCTACAAGATATAGAACCAGTTCTTACAAATTCTGATATTGCCTTTACAAGCTTATCAGACAGAGCAAAGTCTTCGTCAGTCATTGGCCGCCAGCATTTTTTGATGGACCCAATAGTGTACCAAAGCTCTGCTGAATGAAATGCTCCTGATTCGTCTCCAGGCAGCTGTCTACTAAAATAGAAATAGTAAGCCTTTCCGCCATTTGAATTAACTGCATTGCAGAAATCTTTACTCATATCATGTAAAAATTCCGGTGCCATGTCTTCTGAGTTTGTGCTTAGGAGATATGGCACTTTTGCATATTCGTTTTCTGCAAGTGATGATGCTGGGTCCTTAGGAATGAGGATGCCATCCACATGAGGGCAACAGTGAATCATCATATTCATATCAATGCTTTCTTTAAAGGTTTCAATTAGTTCCTGAACAGGGATTTTTCTCCATTCCTCAGGAGTAGCACCAAGCTTGTCAGTAAAGCTAGCAAAGTAATCGTAGCTGTCCTCTACAGGGTTAACAACTGCGAATTCCTTGCCGATTCCAGCACCACTTGCCATATATACTTTATTGATATAAGGCTTGGTAAGAGGAGAGAAGCAGTGCTGCTGGATACTCATTGCACCTGCAGATTGACCAAATAAAGTAATGTTTTCAGGATCTCCACCAAAGGAAGCAATATGCTTGTGCACCCACTTGATTGCTTCTAACTGGTCATATAAACCATAGTTTCCGCTGTGACCAGCTTCTGCAGTTAGCTTTTTGTCGCAAAGGAAACCAAGTACTCCAAGTCGATAATTAATGGTTACAAATATAATGCCATTTTTTGCATAAGTCGTTCCATCCATATGAAGCTCATTGCCGCAGCCACCCTGGAAAGCACCACCATGAATGTAGATTATAACAGGAGCCTTTTTTGCCTCTGCAGGAGCGTAGATATTCAGGAAAAGGCAATCCTCATCATACTTGAATTCTAAGCCTTCTCTAAATTCCTTGTAGTAAAAAGGCTTTGGCTCCTTGGCTTCTTCTAGATCAAAGGTTCTAAACTGTGGGCAGGCATTACCGAAATCTGTGGCATCATAAACACCTTTCCATGAGTCAACAGGAACAGGATAGGCAAAACGCTTAGCAGTTGCGTATCTGATTCCTCTAAATTGTTTCGTACCATCTATATATTCCAGACCCTGGATTTCTCCAAGGTCTGTAGTGATTGTTGTTAATTTATACATTTTCTACCTCAAGCTTTTCTGAATTAGTAGCCTCAGAAATAGCTTCTTTTTCATTTGAATTTTTTGCTCTATGAATCTCATGAAGCTTTTCGTACATTTCCTCAGACTTATTTTTTGTAAGAGGATAAACAAGCCAAATGCTCACAAGAATTACTACTGCACCAAAAAGTGGCATTAATATAACAAGCTTTCTGATGTTTTCTCCAAAAGCTGGAGCCTGCTCAGCAGCGCCGGCAACAAATCCTGCAGTACCAATGAGCGCTGTGGATAAAGAAGCGGCAGCAGCAGAACCGATTTTTCTAGAGAATGTGTAAATAGAATACATTGTTCCATCTGAACGCTCCCCAGATTTGTATTCTTGATAGTCAATTGATTCTGTAACAAGAGCCCAAACAAGCATAGTAAATGCTGTAAGTCCAAGACTCGCAATAGAATTTACAAACATGAACACATAGCAATTTGGAATTCTTACAAGGTATAAAATTGCAAAAGCTACGATACTGTAGGCAGCAGAGTAGATGATAAGCTTTCTGTTACCAACAAGCTTTGCAAGGTGTGGAACAACGAAAAATGCTACGAACATCATTGGTAAGCTGATGAAGGATGATGCAGCCATTGCCTTTGGCATGTGGTAATACTCTTTGAATAAATAGTTGTTCATGCTCTGGGCGCTGGCGAACATACTACCTACAGAAGCAATCATTACAGCAATAAGAGCTCTGTTTGTAAATGCTTCCTTAACAACATGACCAAGGCTATATTTAGGAGCTTTATCGCCAACAAATCTATGCTCTTGGTGAATGCGCTCTTTTGTGAGATTAACAAGTAAAAGATAGAAGATGATAGAGAGGACACCTGCAACTACAGCCATAAGAAAATAGCCGCTGGCCTTTGGATTTCCTGCATCATCCCAAATTGCAAGAGAAACAATTGGAATAAATAAAATACCAACACCCATTCCACCGAATGCTCTCGCTCTTGAAAGACGTGTACGCTCAACTGGTGAATCTGTGATTACAGAAGCCATAGCACCGTATGGCATTGAGACACCTGTATAAGCCATTCCATAGAGAATATAAGATACTGCAACCCATGCGTGCTTAACAACGCTTGGGAATGAAGTTGTGTCTGTAAAACATAAAAGTCCTGTAAGGGCCAAAGGAATCATGAAGATTTTAACCCATGGCTTGAATTTATCAGAGCCTTTACCTATTTTGAAGCGGTCTGGCAAGGAGCCAATCATAGGATCATTGATTGCATCCCAAATCTTTGCCACAAATATTAATGAAGCCATCCAAGCTGGACTGATACCGAGTACATAGTTGCAGAATGTAACATAGAATGCACTGATATAAAGATTTACTAAGCTTCCCCCGAAGTCACCACTGAAATAACCAAATTGCTCCAGAAATGACAATTTAGTTTCATTAGTTTTTTCTTTTTTCATTACTAAAGTCTCCTTTTTTAGTGTTGTTGTATTTGGTGAATTCAGTATAAAAAAAGACATTTATCACAAATAGAAATATTTATAGCTGAATATAAAAATATTACTGTAACAACATTTTTCGATATTGACTAGGAGTCATGCCCTTCTCTCGTTGAAAAATACGAGTGAAATAGGTCACATCAGGTATGCCACAGGAGCTTGCAATGTCCTGAATCTGTTGATTGGTTGTATTTAATAAGAATATTCCATGGTCAATTCGTTTACTGTTTACAAATTCAGTGAAGGTTTTATTTGTTTCTTTCTTAAATAAAGTAGCAAGATAACTTTTATTAAGTGCTAATGCAGTGGCAGTGCTCTGAAGTGTCAGCTCTGTTTCAAAAAGATGTTGTGAAACATAGTTGATTACTCGTTGCATAGTAGGACTGTATCCTGATGTAGATTGATGCTGTACCATGGTGCAGTATCTTTTGAGAATTTCACGATGAACTTCTCTGTCCTGGTCAGGCGATGCCATATTCTCAATTTTGATTGCCATTCGGCGTGACATTTCATCAAGATGAATTGGGTGCACATTTCCCTTTTGTGCACCTTTTCTGCAAACGGTATTAAATGCAAGTAGATTATTTTTTTGACTCCTAAGTGTGTTGGAAGATCGGTTGTCAATGTTTCTAAGAGCCTGGTCTGTACTATAGTGCATGGCAGAATTAAAGTCACCTCTTGAAATGGCATCAATAACCTTTTCCTCTAATTCATATCTATATTCAAGTCTAGCCATAATGTCATCAGTACCTGTATTGGCGTCCATATAGGTAATATAGGCAGTATCCTCATCAGAATTTTGTCTTAGGTATTCAAGTCTAAAATTGCCAGGTCCATAAATGTGTTCACCAACGGTAAGTAAATAGTTTTCGATGATTGAGGAGTCCTTTAGGCAAGGCAATGTAGCGTAGTATTGATGCATAAAGGGAACTAAAGCCTCGGGAATTTTATTCTTATGACACAGCTCGTTTGTGCGGTTGATACCAGAATTGATAGTGATATATGGTCCAAGGATTATTAAATTCTCTTCTGAATCAGAAGGAATGGGTATGAAAATGTAGTGACAATCAAATCGGTCTGTCATCAAATAGATTATATTTTTTCTCACAAAGTCAGTATCTATATCCTTAAAAGAAAGTATGGTGGTATTGTCAGCTCCAACTATGGCATTGCGAAGTCCTAAATCCACTTTTGTGGAAAGTGGGGTGGTAGGGTTGATAATATTTGAACTAACATTAAGTTTTGAAAAAAAGCTGATTGTAAAATCTAAATAATTATTATCCATTAAAACACCTTTGTTAAAATAAAAACTCAATATCGAATGATATTTATTTATAATAATACAATATTTGCAAAAATAATATAAGAGTAAATATTGTACTACTTATACCAAATATAGTAATTGAGAAAACCAGGTTACCCAACTATGATATCTCTATAAATAATCAAGCCAACTGGGGATTGGCGAAGGAGGAGAATCATGGAACAGAAAAATGATGGAATTAACAGAGCCAAATGGTGGCAAATTGCAGGGTTAGCTGTTAATGATGTAGGCACAAATACCTACATGTGGATGATGATATTCATATCATATTATCTGAATGGTATTGTGGGTGTTGGCGTTGTCATCGCTTCATCACTTGCAACAGTTATGAGACTTTGGGATGGAGTCACAGATCCTATTATCGGAATTGTTTTAGACAAAACAAATGGTAAATTCGGAAAGAACAGACCATTCCTTGTAATCGGTCAGGCAATAATGCTTGTTATGTCAGCATTGATGTTTTTTGTTACTCCAAAGTTTCCAAAGGTAGCACAGTTCTTTATGTTTGTAGTGTTCTATGCTGTTTATATCATTGGTTATACATGCCAGTGTGTTGTAACAAAATCAGCACAGACATGTCTTACAAATGATCCAAAGCAAAGACCAACCTTTGGTATATATTCAGGAGTATTATCAGCATTATTCTTTACATTTGCTCCACTTTATTCTTATACATATCTATTGGGAAAGCATATGTATCAGTTTGATATGGGTTATTTTACAGAAATGTGGAAAACAGGTGCAGCACTTTCATTGATTTGTTCAATTATTGCTTACATTTCAATTAGAGGAAAAGACAAACCTGAATTCTATGGTGTAGGCAAAAAGATAGGCGAAAAGATTACATTTAAGGATTACATTGATGTATTAAAGAACAACAAGGCATTACAGATGCTTGTTATTAGTGCTTCAACTGACAAGCTTGGACGTCAGATGAACGGTAACGCAACAGTTTCAATTATTCTTTATGCAATCATTTGCGGTAATGCATCAGCTGCTGGATTAGTTGGTACATACACACTTGTTCCTGGAATGATTATGTTATTCCTTGGAATTGGTTATGTGGCTCGTAAATTTGGTCAGCAAAAGGGATTTGTTTACTCTAGCTATGGAGCAATTTTCTCCCTTGCAGCACTTATTGCTTTATTTGTAATCGGAAATCCTACAACACTTTCACTTCCAGGAGATGGAAGATTTGCAGGATGGAATGCATTCTCATTATTATTCCTTGTACTTATGGTTGCATTCTCAGGATTTCAGAATATTGCAGGAAGCTTGATTTATCCTATGACAGCTGACTGTACAGACTATGAAGTATATAGAAGTGGTAAATATGTGCCAGGCTTAATTGGAACAGTATTTAGCTTTATTGACAAACTTATTTCTTCACTTGCACCACTTTTGATTGGTTTATTATGTGCAGCAGTAGGTTATTCAAAGGCACTTCCAACAGCAGATACTCCTTATTCAACAGGTTTAGCTTGGGTAGGAATCATCAGCATGTATGGCGTTTTATTAATTGGATTTATATGTAATGTTGTTGCAATGAAATTCTATCCACTTTCAAAGGAAAAGATGGAAGAAATTGCAGAAGACATTGCAAGAATTAAAAAGGAAGCAACAGCAGAATCAGTGAATGAAAGCTCAAACAATGGTGAAAAAGTAGCTTTGAAGAATGCTTAAGCTGTTACTAGAAGTGAGGTTATAAATGATAGATCTTAAGGCAAAGCCTTTTAATTTAAATGAAAAACAGATTGAGTGGGTGGAGAAGACATTTAATTCTTTAACAGAGGATGAGAAAATTGGACAGCTTTTCATCAATTTGACATTGCAAAGAGATAAGGAAAGCTTGGACAAACTCATTAACGAATACCACATTGGTGGTGTTCGTTGGCAGGGGGGAACACTTGAGGAAGTATATGAGCAGAATAAATACTTCCAGGAACATAGCAAGGTTCCAGTGCTCATAGCAGCAAATACAGAAGCAGGTGGTAACGGTGCAGTTTCAGAAGGAACATTTATTGCATCTGGTGCTGCATGTGGAGCCAGCCAAACAGAGGAGACTGTTAGAGACATGGCCAGCGTAGGAGCTGAGGAAGCAAAAGCAATAGGCTGCAACTGGGTTTTTGCTCCAGTGTGCGATGTGGTTTCAAACTGGAGAAATACTATTGTAAATACTAGAGCCTTCGGAGATGATCCAAAGCTTGTGGCTTCACGTTCTATAGCTTACATGGAAGAAAATTTAAATAGAGGCGTTGCCTGTGCAGCTAAGCATTTCCCTGGTGATGGTTCAGAGGAAAGAGATCAGCACTTGGTAATGGGCTGCAATGATTTATCAGTCGAAGAGTGGGATGATAGCTTTGGATATGTTTATAAGTCACTGATTGATGCAGGACTCCCTAGCATTATGGTTGGGCATATTTGCCAGCCAGCATATTCAAAAAAGCTTCGTCCTGGAATAAAGGATTCTGAAATCAAGCCAGCTACACTTTCGCCTGAGTTATTACAGGATTTATTACGTGGACAGCTTGGATTTAATGGACTTATTGTTACTGATGCAACTCACATGGTAGGCCTTACAGCTGCGGCTTCAAGAAAGGATTGTTTACCTGGAGTGATTGCGGCAGGCTGCGATATGATTTTATTCTTCAATGACCCAGCTGAAGATATTCAGTACATTAGAGAAGCTCTTACATCAGGCGTTCTTTCAAGAGAGCGCCTTGATGAGGCAGTTTATCGAATCCTTGCTTTAAAGGCGTCCGTAGGACTTAATGATTTCAAGTTCCCTGCTAAGGATGCTCTTGAAATCGTAGGTTGCAATAAGCACCATGAAATGGCATCAAGAGCTGCTGATGAAAGCATCACATTGGTTAAGGATACCAGAAACGTTCTTCCTGTTAATCCAAAGGAAAAGAAGAATGTATATTTGATTTTCCTTGAAAGTGCGCCTACAAGCATTGCCTGTGGCACTGACAAGGCAAAGAATTTACTTATTAAAGAGCTTGAGGACGCAGGCTTTAATGTAACTGCACCAAAGGACCTTTATGAATTTGAGGCAGAGCAGCCAAGCAAGTTCAACAAGTTCAAGGTTATAGGCCATGTTAATCGTGAAGAGTTCAAGAGAAACACAGACCTTGTTCTCTTTGTTATCAATATGAAGGGCTATGCTCAAACCAACAATGTAAGACTTACATATGATGCATCCCATTCAGTGCAGAATCCATGGTTTATAAATGAGGTGCCAACAGTAGCAGTTTCATTAAACTACACTAATCATTTATATGATGTGCCTATGATGAAAACCTTCATTAATGCTTATGGCGATACACCTGAGTATTTGCATGCTTTGGTTGAAAAAATCACAGGCCAGTCAGAGTTTAAGGGCAAAGCCAATGAACTAGTATGGTGCGGCCGTTGGGAAACAAGATTGTAATATTGGAGATATAGAAATGTCAGCTTTAGAATTATTTGAAAAGAAGAAGGATTATATAGTTTGTGTTGATTCAGATGGTTGTGCAATGGACACAATGAATATCAAGCACATTAAGTGCTTTGGCCCATGCATGATTGAGGAGTGGGGATTGCAGCAGTGGCAGGATGAAATCCTAGCCAGATGGAATCAGGTTAATCTTTACACTATGACCAGAGGAATCAACAGATTCAAGGGGCTGGCAACAGCACTTGCTGAGGTCAACGAGAAATACAAACAAATCGAAGGTGTTATTTGCTTAGTAAATTGGGTGGATAATGCAAAGGAGCTTAGCAACAATGCTGTGGAAAAAATGATTCCTAAGCATCCTATTTTTGAAAAGGTGCTTAATTGGAGCAATGCGGTAAACAAAGCTATCGAGGCATTACCAGAGGATGCACTAAAACCATTTGGGGGAGTTTTAGAGGCGTTGAAATCAATCCATGAGAAATGCGATATTGCAATAGTTTCAAGTGCAAATCCAGAAGCAGTCAGAAACGAATGGAGAAAGTACGGGCTGCTTGAATATGTTGATTTAGTCTGTGCACAGGATATGGGAACAAAGTCTGTTTGCATTAGAAAGATTCTTAGCAAAGGCTACAAAATGGATCAGGTTTTAGTTTGTGGCGACGCAGTAGGAGATATGCAGGCAGCAGCAGGCAATGGAGTTTTGTACTATCCTATATGTGTAAATCACGAGGAAGAATCTTGGGACAAGCTACAAAATGATGCAATTCCAAAATTCTTGGAGTTTACTTACAAGGGAGACTATCAACGTCAGGTAATAGATGAATTCTTAGATAACTTAAAGTAGGAAAATAAAATTAGAGTCATAAAAAATGATGCAATGGATGATGCAAATCTGTTGCATCATTTTTTTGCCGTAAAATTGATTCTGCAATTAAGAGAATAAAATCGAAAATAATATCAAAGTGTGATTTACCGTTTTTTCATAGAATAACAGCATAGACAAGAGGACAATAGTTTTTCAACTATTACATAAGAAAGAAGGAGAAGAAAATGAGTAAAACACTTCCAGTTGGTATTCAGGTATACGGTCTTAGAGACTTACTTGAAAACACACCAGAAAATTTCAAAGATGTTATGACAAAAGTTAAAGAACTTGGTTATGACGGAGTTGAGCTTGCAGGTCTTTATGGACTTGAGCCAGAGTTCGTTAAGAAGACTCTCGAAGAGGTAGGACTTACACCAATTTCTGCACACGTTGCATTTGATGAGATGATGAATGACATCGACAAGGTCATCGCTGATTACTCTACAATCGGTGTTAAATATTTAGTAATGCCTTACATGGCTGAGGAATATCGCCCAGCTAATCCAGAAGGATTCAAGAAGTTCCTTCCACTTTTAAATGAAGTTGGAGAGAAGATTCACAAGGCAGGAATGACATTCCTTTATCACAACCACGATTTCGAGTTCGTTAAGCTTGAGAATGGCAAGTGGGGATATGATGAGATGTTTGATTCAATCCCAGCTGAGAACCTTCAGTCAGAGCTTGATACTTGCTGGTGCGATGTAGCTACATGCGAGGCTCCATAGTTCGTTAAGAAGTATACAAATCGTATCCCAGTAGTTCACCTTAAGGACTACATCAAGAAGGGTGAAGTTAAGAATATGTACAAGCTCATCGGTATCGAAGAGGAAGAGTCTGAGGGAGATACAGGTTACTTCGGATTCCGTCCAGTTGGATTCGGTCAGATGATTTGGGAGCCAGTTCTTGAGGCAGCTATCGAAGCTAACGCAAACTGGGTAATCGTAGAGCAGGATGAGCACTACGAGCTTGAGCCACTTGAGTGTGCACGTCGCAGCCGTGAATACCTCAAGATTCTTGGTTGGTAAAATCGTGTAGTATATTTATTTTTTTAAATTTAGTTATTAAAGTGAGCCTAGTAGGCATCAAGCTCTTAGGTCTCCCTAGCGGAGCTTTCTATGCGAAGTCTGGGAGACACTAAGGCTTGTAGCCGTAACTAGGCGGACTATAAAGGAGGAAAACATGAAAAAAGAAATTAGAATTGCCATTATTGGTTGTGGTATGATTTCACACCGCCACATGACAGTAATCCAGAACCTCAACAAGAGAGGCGAGAACCTCAGAGTCGTAGCAGCAGCAGAAATCGACAAAGAGAAGCTTCTTGCTTGGGGTAAGCAGTATGGTATCGATGAGAAGGACCTTTATCAGGACTTCCGTGAGATGCTCAAGAGAGATGACATTGATGAAGTAGAAGTTTGTGTACACAACAACCTTCACACATCAGTAGCTACAGCAGTTATGGCAGCAGGATTCCCTTGCTACTCAGAGAAGCCAATGGCTTGCTCATATGCTGATGCTAAGATTCTTTACGATGCACAGAAGAAGTAT
>JAEEGL010510590.1_pt1 | contig 12758 bp, 8 predicted proteins | sample 9134231 | NCBI WGS metagenome assembly JAEEGL01 (sample SAMN16246548, study PRJNA631951) | gut metagenome | biome: gut microbiome; feature: rumen; material: fiber-attached | host: Bos | place: Iran: Karaj | collected 2018-10 | reverse complement strand
CGTAAACATTTGCTCCGAAAATCGCGCTCTTAAGTGCAGATGCGGTAACTGTCGGTGCAAGGAAAAGGCCCTGATAAAAGGAACTGAGTATTCCAAGTGATGCACCCACTTCTTTTCCCAGACCGGGTGAAGTAAGCCTGTATGCGGCATTTTCGACGCATCCTTTTTTGCCTGCAATATATCCGCCGATAGGTGCAAGTCCTCCTCCCGGATTCTTTATAAGGGAACCGACCACCATGTCGGCGCCTACATCCGACGGCTCTATGGTATCGACAAATTCACCGTAACAGTTATCAACCATGCAGATAACATCGGGCTTTATCTTCTTTACTGCAGCTATGATATCACCGATCTCTTTTACCGAAAGAGTATGCCTGGTCTGGTATCCTTTGGATCTCTGTATGGTAACGAGTCTTGTCTTGGAATTAACAGCATTTTTGATGCCTTCGAAATCTATCGTATCGTCCGGAAGAAGGTCGACCTGCTTATAGGAGACACCGTATTCTGCCAGTGATCCTTTTGAAGGTCTGATACCTATTACTTCTTCCAGGGTATCATACGGCTTTCCGACGGGTGACATAAGCTCATCGCCGGGTCTTAAATTGCTCATGAGTGCAAGGGCAAGCGCGTGGGTTCCGCAGGTTATCTGAGGCCTTACAAGGGCATCCTCGGTGTGAAAGATATCGGCATAGACTGCTTCGAGTTTTTCACGCCCCATATCGTTATAACCATACCCGGTTGTTCCGTGAAGACATGCTTCACTGACCTGATTTTTCTGCATTGCGCGGATCACTTTGATCTGATTTATCTCGGCGATCTCGTCGATCCCCACAAATCTATCTTTTAAACTCTCGCATATTTCTTCGCCGAATTCCGCAACTTTCGCAGATATTCCTGCTTCGGCGTACATTTTGTACAATTCCTGTTTCATAATTTCTCCATATGTATTTTTTATCTATTCTCTGACGGACTTCGCATTTCAAGTATGGATTCGCTACGTCTCCGCGCTGACGCAAAATTTGTCTCCGCAAAGGGCAAAACCGCCCTCGAGCAACTCGCGACGCTCGCCTTATATGGCGAGCTGCTCAGACATGGCTCTCGGGACCGGTTTATGCTCCGACATTTTGCTTGCGCTCCCGACGTGCACCGCTCACCATATCTTGAAAACGCGAAATCCTGTCACAGCGAGTACGTGCAAATGCTATGCTGAGAGCAATGTGTCCGAGGCCGGCACTTAACGAAAACGAGCGTAAGCGAAGTTTGAGTTTAGTACCGCTGCTCGAGGACCCATAGCTGCGAAGCGGTGCTCGAAGCATACATTTGTGCGGGCTCGCGTGACTAAGTTTCATTTTTGATCTTATTCAGCATAAACTCAAGAATCCTCTGCTCATCGCGTCCAAAATCCTGCTTATTGACCCATATCGCATTCTTCTCGCGCTTAAACCAAGTGATCTGCCTCTTGGCAAAATGTCTTGTCTGCAGCTTGATCTGATAAACCGCTTCCTCAAGCGTACATTCTCCGTAAAGATGATCCATTATCTGCCTGTATCCGAGAGACTGCATACTTACAGCGCTCCTGGGTACTCCGGCATCATACAAAGCCCTGACCTCAGCCAAAAGTCCTGCACCCATCATCTTATCGACTCTTTCATCAATCCTCTTATATACGATCTCCCTCTCATCATTTAAAACAAAATACTTGTGATCGAATACGGAAGGCCTTTCTGTCTGGGCTTTGTTATGGTCCGAGATTCTGCCTCCCGTCACCTTATAAAACTCCAGGGCACGGATCACCCTTTTTACATTTCCGGTCGGAATTGAATCCGCTGCCTCCGGATCAACACTTTTCAGCATATCATGTAAAGCTTTGGAGCCGTTTTCTCTCACGTATTCCGAAAGCTCCCGGCGATAAGCTTCATCAGCCGCGCCTTCGGAAAAATCAACATCTTTAAGTACTGCCTGAATATAAAATCCTGTGCCGCCTGCCAAAATAGGGATGTTTCCCGCAGTATAGATCTTATCCAACGCTTCATAAACAAGATCCTTAAACACCGCCACATTAAAATCATCTTCAGGATCCAGAATATCAATAAGATGATGAGGAACTCCCTGCATTTCCTCTTTCGTGATCTTGGCTGAACCGATATTCAGTCCTCTGTAAACCTGCACCGAATCGGCCGAGATAACTTCTCCCGACAATTCTTTGGCAAGTTTTATGGAAATATTCGTTTTTCCGACTGCGGTTGGTCCCGCAATGATTATCAAAGGTTTTTTCAATCAACGATCCTCTTAAATTTCTTTTCAAGCTCGCTTCTTGTCATAACGATGATAGTGGGCCTTCCATGAGGACAATTGTAGGGATTATCAAGGGTAAGAAGCTCATCTATGAGAGCATTGATCTCCTTATCCGAGAGCCTGTCTCCGCCCTTTATCGAAGCTTTACAGGACATACCCGCAATCTTTTCTTCTATTGCGAGATAGCTGCCCCTGCTGTTTCCTTCGGCAAGTTCATCAAGTACATTCAAAAAGAGTTCCTTTTCGGAATGACCGTAAAGATCTATTGGAACAGCGCGCAGTGCATATTCGGACCCGCCGAAATTTTCTATTTCAAAACCGAGAGATGCAAAAGCATCCGCATTCTGTTTATACACGTTCTCTTCCGCGGCTGAGAGGGAAACTATTACAGGCGGTAAAAGTGTCTGTGAGAGGATCTCCTTATTACGAAATCTCTTCATCATGCGCTCATAGTTAACCTTTTCATGTGCGGCATGCTGATCTATTATCATCAGTTTTGATTCATACTGGATGAGCCAGAATGTGTCAAAAACCTGTCCGATAATGCGGAATTTAGGCCTGTTTTCTTCAGACAATATCTTATCTTCAAACAGGTCCCCCTGGTGAAAAACAGGCGCATATACAGGTTCGGGGGATCTTACGGATGAAGGCTGAAAATCTGAGGTGGACTTAGTGTAATTCTCCTTTTTTTCGGCTTTATCATCAAAGAAATCATCGCTCTCTATGACAGGATTCGCTTCTTTTATCATATCCGAAACGGGTTTTGCAGTATTTTTAAGCGGAAATACTTCTTCCTGCTTTACCATAAATGGCTCGGGGTTCTTATCACGTCTTGCTTCTTCTATAGATTCCTTTTCGGCCTTTTTAATCTCGGAGAGTTTATCGAGCACGTGCCCCGGGATCATTTCATTGCTCTTTAATGTATCATATATCGCAGAGGATAAATCTGCGAAAAAGCCGGGACCATCCGAAAATCTCACATCCATCTTGGTGGGATGGACATTTACATCAACATTCTCGGGAAGTGTATCTATCATCAGAAAGCAGACAGGAAATTTGTGAAGCATCAAATACTCTCTGAATCCCTCTTCTATCGCCTTTGCCACGATATCGCTTCTGATAAATCGTCCGTTAATGAAATATACTTCAAAATTGCGATTTGACCTCACCTGCTCAGGTTTTCCCAGGTATCCGCCAATATGCAGTCCGCCTCTTTGAATGTCTATAGGAACAATTGCTCCTGCAAGCTCTCTTCCGTAGATCCTGTATATAACTTCTTTAAGATCACCGTTTCCCGATGTGTGGAATCTTGTCTGTGATCCGACCGTGAACTGAAATGCTATCTGCGGATGAGACATGGCAAGATGCTCCATAAGGTCGGATACGTATCCTGCTTCAGTGGTTGTAGACTTAAGGAATTTCTTTCTTACCGGAGTATTATAAAACAGATTTCTGACAAAAAAAGTTGTCCCGGTGGGGGCACCAACTTCTTCGTAACTGCTTTCTACCGCTCCCTCCAAAACAAGCCTTGCTCCCGTAAGATCGCTTTCTCTTTTAGTTATAACCTCCAGCACGGATACTGCTGCGATACTTGATAATGCTTCACCTCTGAAGCCGAGGCTTCTTACTCCGGTAAGGTCTTCGGAACTGCTTATCTTGCTTGTGGCATGTCTTAAAAATGCTGTCCTTATTTCATCCTTCGGAATACCGCATCCGTTATCGCTCACTCGTATATAGGATATTCCTCCGTCTTTGATCTCAACAGTTATGGCATTTGCACCTGCATCGATGGAGTTTTCAACCAGCTCCTTTACAACGCTTGCCGGGCGCTCAACCACTTCACCGGCAGCGATCTTGTCGATAGTTTCATTGTCAAGAACTCTTATAGGCATTTCTTTTCCCTACTTTTTTGTAAAACTATAGCGATTGTTTATCTTGTTCTGTAATTTATAAAGAGTGTTCAGAGCATCCAGCGGAGTAAGGGTGGAAATATCAATCGATGCAAGTTCTTCCAGCACATCCTCATCGGATACGGTTTCGAAAAAGCTCATCTGTCCGAGATCTACATCATCGGGTTTTGCCACCCTCTTTGTCCTGCCCGATTCGGAGGAGCCGTTTACGGATATCGCCTGGATTTTTTCGGTAATATCATTATCCGACAATTGCTCTGCGATCTCCTTTGCCCTGTCTATCACCATATCAGGAACACCTGCAAGCCTCGCCACCTGTATACCGTAGCTTCTGTCTGCGCCGCCTTTTATTATCTTTCTCAAAAAGACGATATCATCACCCGATTCGCGCACCGCAATGCAATAATTGTTTACATTGCTTATTTTACCCTCAAGCTCGGTCAACTCATGATAATGAGTGGCGAAAAGGGTTCTTGCTCCGAGTATATTGGTGTTGCTTATATGCTCTATCACTGCCCAGGCTATTGAAAGACCGTCAAATGTCGAAGTGCCTCTTCCAATCTCATCAAGAATAAGCAGGCTCTTTGGTGTAGCGTTTCTGAGGATATTTGAAACCTCATTCATCTCCACCATAAAGGTGGACTGACCGCTTGCCAGATCGTCCGATGCTCCCACGCGGGTAAAAATCCTGTCTACTATTCCGATATCTGCCGATGATGCAGGTACAAAGCATCCGATCTGTGCCATGAGTACTATCAGGGCACTCTGCCTCATATATGTGGATTTGCCCGCCATATTGGGTCCGGTAATAATACTGATACAATTATTCTTTGTGTCAAGATAAGTATCATTTTCGACAAACAGACCACCCTTAAGCATCTGCTCAACTACCGGATGACGGCCGTTTTTGATGTTTATAACGCCCTTGTCATTAAGTTTTGGTCTGACATATCTGTTTTTTTCGGACACAAAAGCAAGGCTTGAAAGCATATCAAGCCATGCGATCGCTTTGGCGGATTTTTGTATCCTTTCAATCTCTGAGCTGATGGAATCTCTTATCTCGCAGAAAACATCATGTTCGAGACGGAGCAGTTTTTCTTCGGAATTCAATATCTCATCTTCAAGCTCATGCAGCCTGTCGGTGGTAAAGCGCTCCGCATTTGTAAGAGTCTGTCTTCTGATAAAATAATCCGGAACCTGATCCTTGAAGGAATTTGTCACTTCAAAGTAATATCCGAAGGCGCGATTATACTTTATGCGCAGATTTTTGATCCCGGTCTTTTGTCTTTCCTCCTCCTCGTACTCTGCAAGCCAGTTTTTTCCCTCATTCTTGGCGCTTCTTAGCCTGTCTATCTCATCATCGAATCCGTCCCGGATTATACCGCCGTCATGAACGGAAAGCGGCGCATCATCGCTTATGGATCTTTCTATCAGTCCGGTGATATCCTCAAGCGGATCGATGCTTTCATCGATTCTTTTAAGAAGCTCACTGCTTAAATCTTTAAGTGCGATCTTGACGGGAGGAAGCATTGAAAGCGAACATCTGAATGCAATAAGGTCTCTCGGATTGGCCGATTTGATGGCAACTTTTCCAAGCAGTCTTTCAAGGTCGTAAATAGGATTCAAGTATTCCCGTATCTCATCTCTTGAAATAGAATTGGTGTTGAGGTCGTCTATCGCATCCAGCCTGAGATTCATCTCGGAAATATCTATGAGGGGCTGCTCTATGGTGTTTCGCAGAAGTCTTCCGCCCATGGCAGTCTTAGTCTTATCAAGCACCCAGAGAAGCGATCCTCTTTTCTGTTTCTCACGTAATGTCTCTGTAAGCTCCAGATTCCTTCTGGTCGCTGAATCTATGAGCATAAACCTTCCGTAAATGTAAGGTGTGATATGCGTAATATGATTAAGCTCGGTCTTTTGTGTATCATACAGATACTTTAAAAGCGCACCCGCGGCGATGATCCCGTAGGGGAAATCTATTATACCAAGGCCTTCCAGCGATCCGGTATGAAAATGCTTTTTAAGGATCTCGGTACAAAACGCATCGTCAAACAAATGTCCGTCAAGGGTTGTTACGGGCATGTGGAATCTCTCTTTTATCTCGCTTACAAAATCCCCTCTGAGTAAAAAAGCTTCATTGCAGGCGATCTCGCTGGGCTCGAACTTGGCTATCTCATCGCGAAGCTTGGAAAGATCCTCTATCTCGGTAAGATAAAAATCACCGGTAAGAACATCGGCTATCGCAACACCTATCATATTATCGGAGTAAAAAACGCCAAAGCAGAAATTATTCTTTTCGGAATCGAGGCTCTGAATATTAGTGTTGGTTCCGGGTGTTACAATCCTTATAACTTCACGTTTAACAAGGCCTTTTGCAAGCTTGGGATCCTCTACCTGCTCGCAGATGGCTACCTTGAAACCTCTGGAAACAAGTTTCGGAAGATATGAATCCACGGCATGATAAGGAATACCGCACATTGGAGCACGTTCCTCAAGGCCGCAGTTTTTGCCTGTTAGTGTAAGCTCCAGCTCTTTTGATACTATTTCAGCATCATCAAAAAACATCTCGTAAAAATCGCCGAGACGGTAAAACAGGATGCAGTCTTTGTACTCTTCTTTGGTTTCAAAGTACTTTTGCATCATGGGAGATAATTTTTTGATTTCTTCAGCACTGATCATTTAAGTAACCTTTTGTAACTATACCTGTTCACCCAGGTAATAAAATCCCCTGCACTCGTTTAACTTAACATTTACAAGCGAGCCTACAAGTCTGTGATCTCCGGGAAAATGAACTATCACATTGTTGGACAGTCTCCCCGTTAAAAGTGAAGGATCGTTTTCGTTTACTTCTTCCACAAGGGCCTCCATAACCCGTCCTTCAAATCTTGAACTCTGCTTTTTTGCGTATTTCTGTACTTCCTCAAGCACACGGTCGAACTGCTCGTGAGCCTGTTTATCGTCTACCTGATCGGGCATGGAAGCGGCCGGTGTACCCGTTCTTTTGGAATAGATAAATGTAAATGCATTATCATATTCCACCTTGCGGATAACATCTATCGTTTCATCCACATCTTCCGGAGTCTCTCCGGGGAATCCAACGATAATATCGGTGGTGATGGAAACATCGGGGATCTGTTCTCTTATCTTAGCCGCAAGGGCAAGATACTTTTCTTTGTCATAACAGCGGTTCATGGCTTTAAGAATCCTTGATGAACCCGACTGAAGAGGCAGATGTATATGCCTGCATATCTTTTTAGAATCCCTTATCGTTTCAATCAGTTCGTCGGACAGGTCTTTGGGATGTGAAGTCATAAAGCGGATCCGCTTTATTCCGTCTATCTTTTCGATCTCTCTCAAAAGTGCGGGGAATGAAATCTCATCATCCAGTCCCTTACCGTAAGAATTGACATTTTGTCCAAGGAGCATAACCTCTATAACTCCCTGAGAAGCCAGATTCTCAATTTCCCTGATTATCTCTTTCGGCTCACGGCTTCTTTCCCTTCCGCGTACATAGGGCACAATGCAATAAGTACAGAAATTATTGCAGCCGAACATGATATTTACCCCTGATTTAAAGGGATATTTTCTGGCTACCGGGAGCTCTTCCTCAATCTTATCCGGTTCTTTCCAGATATCTATTATCTGTCTGTCCTGCTCGAGAACATCCGCCAGATATTCGGGGAACCTGTATAGATTGTGTGTGCCGAAAATAAGATCCACAAATCTGTAACTTGTCTTGATCTTTTCGATCACCGAAGGTTCCTGCATCATGCATCCACATAGCGCGATCTTCATGTGGGGGTTCTTTTTCTTGAATCCGCCGCACACTCCAAGCCTTCCGTACACTCTCTGATTGGCGTTATCGCGCACGGTACAGGTATTATAAATAACAAAATCCGCGGACTCCTCTTCAACAAGTAAAAAGCCTGCCTGTATCAAGATACCGGTAAGCTTTTCGGAATCGCGCGCATTCATCTGACAACCGAATGTCACTACACAGGCGGTGGGAACACGTCCGAGCTTATCCGTGAGGATACGCACCTGTTCCCGCGCCCTTTCAATATTCTTTTCCGTAGAAGAACCTGTCATTTATCTTTCATCTCCCATAAAGAACAGGGCTATGAGACTGGGACCTGTATGAGCACCGATAACAGGACTCAGATTATTTATCATAAAATTCTCATATCCGAAACGTTCTTTGATCATGTCTCTCAATGTTTCGGCATCTTCAATACAGTCGCCGTGGTTGATCATGATCATCTGTTTATTCTGCTCCCTGTAGCTTCCCATCTTTTCATCCATGGTGTCTACAAGCCAGTTTAAAGCCTTTTTTCTGCCTCTCACTTTATCAACTGAGATAAGCCTTCCCTCGTAATTGACATGAAGCATGGGCTTAATTGCTGCAAGCGTACCGATAAAAGCGCTTGTTTTGCTTACTCTTCCGCCTCTCCAGAGGTCAAACAGATTATCAACCGTAAAGAGATGTACAAAATTAAGCTTATGGGACTCGGCAAAATCGGCAACCTTTCTCATATCGGCGCCTTCCTGCTTCATCTTATTGCAATAGTACAGGAGCAGCCCCTGACCCATTGCGGCACAAAGTGAATCCACTACGATTATCTTCTTACCGGGATGTTCATCCATTAACTCTTCGGCTGCAATCCTTCCGCTGTTAACAGTACCGGAAAGACCTGATGTAAATGCAATATACAAAATCTCATCATAATCTTCGATATACTCGAGGAAGAACTCTTTGGCCTGAAGGGGCGTCATCTGCGATGTGGTGGGTTTTGCCCCGTCTCTCATCATCTGATAAAAATCTCTGGGAGCGATATCTTTGTCGCGGCCCCATACAACCTCACCGTCAATAAGGCACGAAAGGTTTACAACTCCTATGTCATTTTCCTCATAAAAGCTCTTAGGCATGTCTGCCGAGCTGTCAGTCACAAGCTTCCACATCTTACGATCCTCCGATTATAAATCTTCTCTCAACCTTTAAAATATTACCATAAACTATGGATTTTCACAATTAAATCAGGCCTTTTTGAACAGTTCTTTTTGCACAAAAATTCCCGTTTTCGCATGGGTTATTTTGACGTACTTCCAAATCCGCCGTTTCTGACTCCGTCCGCATCATCATCTTCGGTAATTCCGTACTGCATGAATATACCCTGTGCGAAAGCGTCCCCGGCCTTGAGCTCTACTGTTTTGCCCTCATTTGAATCATTCATCATCTTGACAAAAATATGTCCTTCATTGTCCGATCCGTAATAATCGCTGTCTATAACTCCTACAGTGTTATTAAGCTGGAAACGAAACTTGAAACCAAGACCACTCCTCGGGAAAACAAAAAGTGCATAATCCTCATTGATAAGGCATCTTATGCCTGTAGGGATCTTTATGGATTCGCCGGGCTTTAAGGATAAAGCAAAGGGCGTATGAATATCATATCCTGCGGAATAAGCAGTAGCTCTTTTTGGAAGAACTATGCTCTCATACATGGACTTGACTTCTTCATCGGAAAATCCCATTCCGTCCATTCCTGCTTTAAACTGATCAAATGATACTTTTTCGAATTTTGCCACTGCTTTCATTTATTTTTTCTCCTTAGATCTATCACTCTCTGATTGGTGCTTCCCGCCCATTCATATTTGTTGTCCTTTAAGCTTTCAACATACTTTCCGTCCACAAGTACATCGATATATTTCATATGTTCAAGGCAGGCTATATCTTCGTAAGTATATCCGGTATAGCACCAGATTGTTTTGGAGGGGAACCTCTCTCTTACCTCTTTAAGCAGGCTTAGCACTTCGGATCTGTTCCCCGGAAAAAGAGGATCTCCCCCCGATAACGTAAGCCCGCTGATATAATCTCTTCCTAGAATATCAAACAGTTCCTCTTTTGCCTTATCATCAAAGATAAGTCCGTCATCGGGATCCCATGTAACCGGGTTCTGACAGCCCGGGCATGCATGCTCACACCCCGAAAGCCACAGCACAGCCCTGAGTCCGTCACCGTTTTTCATATCATCTTTTGTAATATCATGATATCTCATACTACATCGATTTCCGTTCAGCTATCTCTGCCATTTTAGCGGCGTTAAGTCTTGTATCGCCGTGAACGCGGGAATAGGATAAATACCCGTTCATTCTGTCTATCTTAGTCAGGTTTCTGCTTCCGCATTTAGGACATACGTCCATCTCAAGCTCCTCATGCCCACAGTCGTCGCAATATGCAAGGGACATGTTCACACCTTCATAAAAGCCCATATCCATAGCACGTCTTATAAGTGTCCTTATAGCTTCGTAATTATAGCTTATCGGGTATTTGACATACTGGATCTTACCGCCGTTAAAATAATCCCAGAATCTTTTTTCATAATCCTGCTTCTCGATCGGTGTGATATCTTCCGTGACGTGACAGTGGAAACTGTTTGACACATAAGGCCTGTCGGAAACGCCTTCAACTATGCCGTAAATGTTTCGGAACTGCGTCACCTGAAGTCCGCAAAGATTCTCGGCCGGTGTTCCGTATATCGCGTAGAGCTTACCGTCCTCCTCCTTGAATTCGGCGATCTTTTCGTTGATATACTTCATCACTTCAAGGGCAAACTCACCGTCTTCAACCAGCGATCTGCCATTGTAAAGCTCCTGAAGTTCATTTAGCGCTGTTATTCCAAAGGATGCGGTCGCAACTTTGAGTATAGGCTTGATCTTGTCATGAAGCCCAAGCTTTCCGCCGTAGAATCCTCCCTCGCAATACGCCAGAGGATTGGTGGATGCCGTCATCTCTCCAAGATAATCATAGGTGCGAAGATGTATTCTTCTTATCATCTCGAGATAATAATCCAGTACTTCATAGAAATCTTTATTCTCTTTTCTTGATTTGGCCAGGATCATCGGAAGATGCAATGATACAACGCCTATGTTAAACCGCCCGAGAAATACCGGCTCATCATCTTCATCCGCGGGATGCAGCCCTCCTCTTTTAAAATATGGCGAAAGAAAGGCTCTGCAGCCCATGGGGGAGATAACCTGCCCATACTTTTTATAGATCGACGGTACATATCCCTCTCCCGTTAACGAGAGCCAGTCAGGATACATGCTCTTGGCCGAACACTGCACTCCGGCTTCGAAAACATCTTCCAGCGGCCCACCCTTTCCGTGGAGCTTTTCGTCATACAGAAAGACGATCTTGGGGAACAGTACCGGCTTCTTAAAGCCTTTCTTACCCTGTCCCTTCTTCCTGACCTCAAGCATCATGGTGGATGCAAGCCTTTCAAATCTGCTCTGTCCGAGGCCTATGGTCATGGTGATAAAGGGATAATCGCCTCTGCTTGAAGCCACTGTATTGAACTTATATTCCCATCCCTGAAATCCCTGCTCGAACTCCTTTGTTATATCTTCGAGAGCTGTTCTGTCGGCTGTCTCATCGTCGATACCGAGCCTCTGGTATTTCAGGTAATATTTGTTATAAGATTTCTCCGCATATGGTTTTAAGATCTTGTCAACACAGGAAATGGTAAACCCGCCGTATTGCTGACTGGCAGCCGAAAGAATGATATCTCCCATTACGTCAAAGGCTACATCTAATGTCTTCGGTTCATTATACCAGACATTCCCCATCTCAAATCCGCCATTCAGCACATTTTCGATATCAAAAAGACAACAGTTCATGGTGTCACGCCTGGCTGACATATCATGTATATAGATATACCCGTCATTATTGGCCTGTATCTCTTCCTGAGTCATAAAGAATTTCTGATAGAGCTGACGGTTCAGCTCATTAAAGATAAGACTTCTTCTGGTGGATACGAGGGCCGAGTCGGTATTAGAATTCTCCTTGTCCCCGATATACATTATGGACTGGCTCTTCCGGTATACATCATCCAACATATGGATAAAGTCCTGCTTATAATTCCGGTAATCCCTGTAGCTCTTTGCCACTTCGGGATGCACTGATTCAAGCGCTCCTTCAACAATATTATGCATCAGAGGAATGTGGATCTCGGTATCGCCGGAATCATCCACTCTTTTTATGACATATCTGCAGATATTCTCTTTGTCATCTTCGGAAAAAGTAACCATTGCGCGAAAGGCACTTTTCTGAACGGCATTTATAACCTTCTGCACATCAAAAGGCACTTTACTGCCGTCTTTCTTAATAACAAATACGTTCTTTGAAGGCTTGAATTTTTCGCTATATTCCATAATGCTGTCCTCTGATCATGGTTTACATAATTATTTCAACACGTCACTGTTTGAAATTATGTCAACCGCCTCATTGATCACATCAACCGGCAGAACCAGCGCGAATCTGACATGTCCCTTGCCTAAATCTCCGAAACTGCTACCCGGAGTACAAAGTACACCCGTCTTCTCAAAAAGATCCATAACAAAAGCCACATCATCTTCTCCGTACTTTGCGGGGATGGCTGTCCATGCAAACATTGTGCCCTGACTTCTCTCAAAATTCCAACCGATCCCGGTCAGTCCGTCACAGAGAGCATTTCTTCTTTCCTCATACTCTCTGCACTGATCAAGTACGCACTTG
>JAEEGL010372405.1_pt1 | contig 12758 bp, 9 predicted proteins | sample 9134231 | NCBI WGS metagenome assembly JAEEGL01 (sample SAMN16246548, study PRJNA631951) | gut metagenome | biome: gut microbiome; feature: rumen; material: fiber-attached | host: Bos | place: Iran: Karaj | collected 2018-10 | reverse complement strand
TGAGTATAATGAGCGATACCTCCCCATCCGGGCGGTCTTTTTCGACAGTGCGGTATCGGTCGATGATGAATTTTGGGTGGGAAGGACGCAGCGCACTTTTGCAAGAAATGACAGCCTCTATTCACCGAATTACGGCAAATTATTGACATGGGGGATTAAGGATGCTTATATAACAAACAATGTAAGATCTGGTAGTGTGTGGGACAGTGTCAGGTATGAAAGCGATACGGTTTTCATGGAAACGCAATATTTGCCTACTCATGACACCTCAAGGTTTTATCAAACTGTGGTGAACTACCCTCCCATCTTCCCGTTGTTCTGCGAGTTGCCGGTATATCCGTCGCCGTTGGTGCTTGAAGGGTCGGGTGGAGGCTCCGCCGACGTGGTTCCGGTGCTATCGGCATCCGACTTTGTGGTCTTGTCGCCCAACCCCGCCGTCACCGAGGTGACGGTGAGTTCTTCGACGGGCGTCGGGCGTTTGCGCGTCTACGACGTCAACGGCAACGTGGTCTACGAGACGCGTGGTGAAGGCCTGCAGCATACTATACCCGTGGCCACCTGGCCCGCAGGGGTCTATGTAGTCCACGTCGACACCCCCCTGGGCCTCGCGGTCAAGAAGTTCGAGAAAGCGAAATAGACAGGGCGGCCGGTAACGGCCGCCCTTTATTGTTTGATGGGGGAAGAATTGCTCGCTTCGCTCGCGATCCGTAGGGGAGGAGCTTACCTAAATCAAAAGTGAGTACAGCGATGCTGTTCTCCATTTTTTATGCAGATACTCTGCCAGAAAGCAAGCTTTCGTCGTGGGGAAGAATTGCGAGCATAAAGCTCGCGATCCGTTGAGGGTGGGCTTTACCAACATCAGACAGGCAGTCCGTTGGGCGGGCTTTGCTTTTTTCATACCGTCCACCTTTATGCAAGCAAGCTTGCCACGGAGGACGGCATAAAAAAACAGGTTGCCGAAGCAACCTGTCTGTCTGATGTTGGTAGCGGGGGAAGGATTGCTCGCTGCGCTCGCGATCCTATGGAGGGGGCTTTACCTAAATCAAAATTGAGCACCGCTATGCGGTTCTTCTTTTTTATGCCTACGACTCGGCTTGAAAGCGAGCTTTCGCTGAGTCGTAGGCATAAAAAAAGCAGGACTGACGTCCTGCTCAATTTTTATTTAGGTAGCGGGGGAAGGATTCGAACCGACGACCTCCGGGTTATGAGCCCGACGAGCTACCACTGCTCTACCCCGCACTCTCTTATTTCTCAAAAGAACCTAAAAGTTCATTCGCTTACGCTCATGTTCTTTTGTGAAATCGAGTGCAAAAGTACGAACATTTCCCGAAACTACCAAATTTTTCTCTTATTTTTTTTACTATTGCTTGATTACACGGCTGTTGACAATGCCTTCGGCAGTCTTTATCTGGACGGTGTAGATGCCAGCTGGCAAGGATGCAAGCGATATTTTGGCCTTGCCGCCGACGATTTCGCTGCCAATCAGTTTACGACCCATTGCATCAATGATATAGAGGTCGGCATCGGTTGCGGTGGCGAGGGTGATGCTGATTTCGCCAGTGGTGGGGTTGGGCCAGAGGCTCACATTGCCGTCGGCAGGCAGCACGGGGGTGATGCCGACTGTGGTGTCCTGCCAGATGGCGTAGAAGGTGCGGCGCGCCCGTATGGGGGCTATCTCGCCCGGTTGGTAGAGGATGCCGCTGCCGTCGGCGGCAAGCGACCAGCCTTGGAAGACATGGTTCTCACGGGTGAAGGTGCATTGTGGCATGATCACTCCTTCGGGCGGGCAGAAGGTGTGATCGAACTGCTCCCCTTGGCCACCGTTGGGTTTGAAGACACAGAACTTGGGGGCCGTGGTCCTCAGGTGGAGCCGGAAGATGGTGTCGAGGTGGCGCAGGGCGGTGTCGTATTCGCCGTAGGGGAGTGTGTATTCGTGGAAGGTGTATTCGGTGCTGTTGTTGCAGATGGTGTCGTAGTAGTCGACGGTGTCGAAGAGTTCACGGTCGGGCACAATGCCGAATATGGCGCCCTGGTCGTCGTTGAAGACATAGCCGCCGCCACCGATGCCGCTGCCGCCGGGGTTGAGGCTGTTGATGCTGTAGAAGCCGTCGCCATAGCCGCTCCAGCCCCAGTTGAAGTGGTAGCGGTACTGGGTGTCGCTGCCGTCGCAGACAAAGGCGTGTCCGCCGCTGCCGCTGCTGCCGTTGTAGTAGAGGGGATGTCCGAGGGCCAGCTCTTCGTCGAGAAGCGACATCCAGACGCTGTCTTCATAGTTTTCGCGTGAGCGGAAGACGAGAGTGGGCTGGTATTTGAAGTACTCGTAGAAGGCATGGACGGCACAGGCGTTGGCCCACCAGCCGCACGACGAGTAGGCGCCGCTACCGCCTGTCGACGAGATGCCGTACATCATGTTCACGGCCACTCCGCAGTGGTAGGAGATGGTGCTCACGGCCTGGCTTGCCGTAGGACCATAGCAGTTGATGGTGAGGTTGGGCATGTTCTGCCACATATAGGTGGTGTGTTCAAAGTCGGCACTGAGTACACCGAACGACGAGTTGTCTCCGGCGGGGATGTATGAGTGGTTGCCGGTGCCGCAGGAGGGGTGGTTCCAATACTTCATAATCTGTGCCATGGCGGTGGCTACGCAGCCTACCACGGTACGCTCGCCGGCCGCACTGTCGTAGGGGCAGAGACGGTTGTAGGGGTCGCCCTGGTCCCACTGGGTCGAGACCAGCGCCGAGATTTCCTGGAGCATGTAGGGCTCTTCGGGCACGGTGGCGTGGAGCAGGCGGTCCCACTCTGCCGCCACGGCGGGGGCGGGCTCGCGACGGGCACGTGCCACGTCGGCAATCTGCTCCTCGTATCCGCCAAGCCAGTAGGCCAGCGCGGGATGCAGCTCTGTGGGGAAGGGCTCGGCGAAGGAGTAGGCCAGCACGGGCTGCACGGCGCTCTCGGCAGAGACGATGACGAAACCGACACCGTCGGCTGCAAAGACATACATGTGAGGCACCTCGTCGAAGGGCATCGCCTTGAGCGACTCGACGGTGGCGCTGGTGGCAGGCCGGTAGGTGTTCCAGAAGTTGACGGCTGCACGGTGGGCGTCGTCACGGCTTACCGGCGCGGCGCTGCAGAGAGCAGCAAGGCATGTTGTGGCAAGGAAAAGAGCTATCTTTTTCATTGTTTTCTTGTTGTCAATATCATTTGTTGTTGTTTATTCCTTCGTTGAGCCAGTTGATGAATTTCTGGACGTCGCGGTCGTATTTGTAGTTTTCCTTGGTGAGGACTGTGCCGTCGGCGTTGACAATCACATAGTATGGCTGGGCGTTCATGTTGAATGCCGTCTTCTGGTAGTTGAGGTTTTTGCGGCCAAGGGTCTTGAGAATGTGGCCTTTGTCGTCGGTGACCCATTCACTCTCGGGCAGGTCTATGAAGTTGGCGTCGGCATAGAGCGAGCAGATTATGAATTCCTCGTTGAGGAGGCGCTTCACCTCGGGGTCGCTCCATACGTAGTGCTCCATCTCGCGGCAGTTGGCGCAGGTCTTGCCGGTGAAGTCGATGAAGACGGGTTTGCCCTGCTGGCGGGCGTAGGCTTTGGCCTCGTCGAGGTCGAAGAAGCCTTCGAAGCCGACGGGCAGTTCAAGTACGTCGGCATATTTGCGGTCGGCTGGTAGGCGCGACTCGCTGACGCTGCCACTGCTGCCACGGTTCTCGACAATTAGTTTTTCGATATTGAAGTCTTGGGTATCCATGCCTGGCACAAATCCCGAGAGCCCCTTGAGGGGCGCTCCCCAGAGGCCCGGTATCATCCATACCACGAAGGCCAGGTCGGCTATGGCAAGGAATAGGCGCAGGGTGCCAATCTCTTTCACCTCGTCGTCGCCTTTGAAGCGCAGTTTGCCCAGCAGGTAGAAGCCCATAAGGCCGAAGATGACTATCCAGAGCGCCAGATATATGTCGCGCGGCAGGAGACCCCAGTTGGCGGCCTGGTCGGCCATCTGGAGGAACTTGAGGCCGAAGGCCAATTCGAGGAATGCGAAGACCACCTTGACGGTGTTGAGCCAGCTGCCGCTCTTCATGTTCTTGAGGAACTGCGGGAACATGGCCAGCAGGGTGAAGGGGGCGGCAAAGCCGATGCCGAAGCCCAGCATGGTGACGAGGCTCACCCAGCGGTTGGCGGCTTCCATGCTCTCGGTGTGGGTCAGGCCTACAAGGGCGGCACCCAAGATAGGACCGGTGCAGCTGAAGCTGACCAGCACGGTGGTGAGGGCAATGAAGAAGGGGGCGAGGAAGCCTCCTTTGTCGGCTTGCTCGTCGCTGGCATTGACCCATTTCTCGGGCATCTTGATTTCAAAGAGGCCGAAGAAGCTGAGGGCGAAGATAAAGAAGATGACGAAGAAGACAAGGTTGATGATCCAACTGGTACCCATGTTGTAAAGAGCCTCGGGACCGAAGATAAGGGCCAGTATGGCGCCGAGCACTGCGAAGAGGAATACGATGCTGAAGCCGAAGAACCATGCCTGGCGGCGGTTCTTGCGCTTGTTGTCGCTGCCGTGCATGAAGAAGTTGACTGTCATCGGTATCATGGGGAAGACGCAGGGGGTGAACATGGTGAGTATGCCGCCGCCGATGGCCAGCAGGAAGATGACCAGCAGACTCTGACTCTTTTCACCAGCCGGTTCTGTTTTGGCTGCTGCGGGAGCCTTCGCCGCCGAGGCGGTGGCTGCCTCGGCAACCGTGGTGGCACCTGTCACCGCGTCGGTAGGGGTGGTGTCGGGTGCAGCTTCCACGACGGCCGTTTCGGGCTGCTCGGCCACTGCCTGAGGCTCACTGGGCTCGGCTTTGGCAACCTTGGCACCGGGCACAGTGAATGTGAAGTCCCTGTCCTCGGGAGCTATGCAGCTCCCGTTGTCGCAGAGCTGGTAGTTGAAGGTTCCCTTCACGTTGAAGTCTTTCGCGGAAAGCCGCTTTACCTTTTGGCGAAACACTACGGTGCCGCTGAACGATTTGACCACCACACCGAACATCTCGTCCATCTCCTCATGGGGTTTGGGCTCGGCAACCTTGCCTACAAGGGTGTAGTCGCCGGAGGGGGTGAACTCGAAGCTGATGCCAATGGGGCCGTCGGGGCTTGTATGCTGCGAGTATAGGTGCCAGCCAGCGTCGAGTTTGGCGGTGAACACCAACTCGGCTTCGGTGGCCGAGGTCTCTTTTACGCTATAACTCCACTTGACGGGGTCGAGCTGCTGGGCCCACACTCCGACAGCAAGAAACAGTGCGAAAAGGGTTAACAATGACTTCTTCATGCTTATTTCAGGTTGAATTTGATTTTACGTTCGCCGCGCACGGTCTTCACACTCACCGAGTACATGCCTTTGGGCATACGGCTGATGGATATGCGCTGGTTGTTCTTGTATCCGTTTATGGTTTTGACTATCTTGCCGCTGTTGCTGATGAAGGTCACATTGGCCATGGGACTCTCCATCGAGATGGTGATGTAGCCCTCGTTGAGGTGCGGGTTGATGCGTATCTTCTCGTCGCTGGGCTGCGACGATACGGTGTTTTGCGCCGGAGTCTCGGTGTTGGTGGTGGCGGTGGAACCCGATGCCACGGTGGCGACCTCCTTCTCGGGCATCTTGAAGCCGGTGAGGCGGGCAAGGCCCTTGCTGTCGCTGCCGAACCATATCTCGCCATGTTTGCCTACGGCCGTCTTGTAGATGTTGCCGGCGGGGAGCATGCAGTTCTTAGAGGTGAAGACCACCCAGCGGTCCACCCCGTCGAAGACGGCGGCTCCGTTGCCGGTGGCTATCCACAGCAGGCCTTCTTCATCGATGGCTATGTCGTTGATCTGGTTGTGGGGGAGGGGACTGTTGGCGGTGTTCCAGATGCGCCATTCCTCGCCGTCGAAAGAGCAGAGACCGTTGAGGGTGCCGAACCACTTGACGTTGTTCTTGTCGATGGCAATGGCAGGCACTATATTGTCGGGCAGGCCCGAGTTCTGCACGGTGTAGCTCACCCAACGGCGGTCGTTGTATACGCTGATGCCTTCGTTGGTGGTAATCCATTTGCGGTTGGCACGGTCTACAGCAATGTCGAGCACAAAGTCGCTCAGCAGGCCGCAGTCGTCGGGGGTGTATTTCTCCCAGGTGTAGCCGTCGTAGCGCACCAGTCCGCCGAGGGTCACGCCAATCCAGTGGATGCCGTCGTTGTCGACCACAATCTCTTTTACGAACTTCATCTTCAGGCGGCGGGTCTCGGTGGTGTATTCGGTCCAGTGGGTGCCGTCGAATTCGATGACACCGTAGTCGTCGGTGCCAATCCATACCACTCCGCGTGAGTCTACCATCAGGCAGTTGATCGACTGGTCTTTGAGTTTTTCGTTGAACATGGCGTAGTCCATCCACGAGCCACCGTTCAGGCGGCAGAGGCCCATGTAGGTGCCAACCCACACTCCTTTGTTGTCGCCGGCTATGGCGGCTATGTTGTTGCCGCATATTTCCGACGAGCGGGTGTCGTAGAGGTTCCAGGTTCCGTTCTGCTGGGCCACGGCGGTGAGGCTCGCCAGGGCCAGTACCAGGGTCAGTATGTTGCGTTTCTGTTTCATCATGTCTTGTGTTTTTCTTTTTTTGCGGCCGGGAAGAGGATGTTGTTAAGGATGAGTCTGTATCCCGGCGAATTGGGGTATAGCGACAGGTCGGTCGGGGGGTCGCCGATAAAGTGGCGGTAGTCCTCGGGGTCGTGGCCTCCGAGGAATGTCCAGGTGCCTTTGCCGTATTCTCCGTGCAGGTAGCGCACCTCGCCAAGTTCCTTGTTCTCGGCCAGTATCACACAGCCGCTCTTCACCGTCTCGCGGCGGAATGCGGTGGTCTGGCCCATGAAGCCGTGCACTATGCGGGTGTGGTTCTGCGTCAGCATGGTGGGTATCCAGTCCCATTTGGCCGAGAAGTCGAAGAGCACGAAGAAGTCGGTCTTCTCGTTCACGGCGCGCTGATGGGTGCGGTCATCGATGTCGATGGTGGATATCTCGTATTCCTGCGGGTTGGTGCTTATGCGGAAGTCTTTGAAGGCAAAGCACTTGCTGTAGTCGAGCATCTGCTCGGCATTGGGTTGCATGGGGTCGCCGTCGAACATCTCGGCGCAGATGTCGACCCCTTCGGCCGCCAGGGCCACGTCGTAGCTGTCGGGGGCCGAGCACATGGCGAAGAGGAAACCGCCGCCCATCACGAAGTCGCGTATCTTGTGTGCCACAGCGAGCTTCAGCAGGCTCACCTTGCTGTATCCCAGCTTGGCGGCCATGGCTTCCTGGGCGCGGACATCCTCGATATACCACTGCTGGCTGCGGTAGTTGGCCCAGAATTTGCCGTACTGTCCGGTGAAGTCCTCGTGGTGCAGGTGGAGCCAGTCGTATGTGGGCAGCACTCCGGCCATCACCTCCTCGTCGTAGACCACGTCGTAGGGTATCTCGGCATAGGTGAGTACTAGGGTCACGGCGTCGTCCCACGGCAGCTTGTTTTTGGGCGAGTAGACGGCTATCTTGGGGGCTTTCTGCAGTTTTACGGCATCCATGTTCACCGACGGGTCGGCTATATGGCTCAGTATGGCGCTGCTCTGTCCGTCGGCAATCACCTCGCAGGTGACGCCGCGCAGTTTGCATTCGCGTTCCAGAGCGTCGGCATATTTGGTCATGAAGGCGCCGCCGCGGTAGTTGAGCAGCCACGTCACCTCGGCTTCGCGCTCCAGGGCCCAGTAGGCCACGCCGTAGGCCTTCAGGTGGTTCTTCTGGACCTCGTCCATCGGCACCACGATGTAAGACGCGTGCGCCTGCGCGATAAAAAAAAGCGAAAGCAACAGAGCCGCCACCCCTCTCCAGAGCGTGTGGCAACGGCAGCGTGCTGTGTTGGTCCCGACTTTCATTTTAAACCGTCAGTTCATTGGTGCGGATAGGGGGACTCGAACCCCCACTCCTCTCGGAATCAGATCCTAAGTCTGACGCGGCTACCGATTACGCCATATCCGCAGGGCCAAAAAACGGTGCAAAAGTACGCCTTTTTTTGGAATTCGAAAGCGATAAAATGCTTTTTTAAGAATTTTTGTTGTTGGCCGTCGGCCAAACGGACTGTCGTCCTATGCTTTGCGGGCATACTCGAAGAGGGCCAGCGGCAGGTGGCAGTAGCCGTCGGGGTGCTTCTCGAGGTAGTCCTGGTGGTATTCGTCGGCGGGATAGAAGCATTTTATGGGCTCCACTTCCACGGCCAACGGGTTGATGTAGTTGCGCTGCACCTCGTCATACACGTCGCGTATGGTGGCGTAGTCTTCCGGCTCGATATAGTAGATGCCGGTGCGGTAGCGGGTGCCGCGGTCCTCGCCCTGCTGGTTTACGCTGGTGGGCTCTATGCAGTTGAAGTAGAGGTTTATCAGCTTCCTCAGCGGCAGCACCTCGGGGTCGTAGACCACGCGCACCGCTTCGGCATAGCCCGTGGTGTCGGTGTAGACCTGCTCATACACAGGGTTCTCGGTGTTGCCGTTGGCAAAGCCTGTCTCGGTCTCCACCACTCCGCGTATCTGTTTCAGGTAGTGCTGTGCGCCCCAGAAGCAGCCTGCGGCAAGAAAGATTGTCTTCATATCGGTCTATTTTATTGTCGGTTTGGGTACTCTTATCGGGAACCATGAGCGCACCGGCTGGTCTGTGCCCAGCCCGTTCATGTAGTTGTATGTGGCCAGCCGCAGGGCCGCCCCCACGGCGTCGATGTCGTAGTCGAACTGCGGCTCCCAGTCCACCTCGTTGTTGCAGAACGGGTTGGGCTCCAACGATGTGCGCCGTGCGCCATAGCGCTCGGGGTTGAGGCCGCTGGGGCTGTGGCAGGTCATGGCGTAGCGGTGCCAGAAGGCGCTCTGCACTATGCCTTCGTCGAACATGCGGCGCACCGTCTCCAGTGCGTCGACCGTCTCCTGCAGGGTCTCGCTGGGGAAGCCGTACATGAGGTAGGTGTGCACCATGATGCCGGCGTCGCGCAGGTGGCGGCAGGCGTCGACGGTCTGCTGTATGCTTACCCCCTTGTCCATGAGTTTCAGCAGGCGGTCCGATGCCACCTCGAGGCCGCCGCTCACGGCCACCATGCCGGCGTCGGCCAGCAGGTCGCAGAGTTCGGCGGTGTAGGCCCGCTCGAACCTTATGTTGCCCCAGAAGCTCACCGCCAGTCCGCGGCGCAGTATCTCTTCGGCCACCTCGCGCAACAGCTTGGGCGGCAGGGCTTCGTCGACAAAGTGGAAGCCGGTGCGTCCGGTCTGCTGAATGACCTGTTCCATGTGGTCTACGACCGTCGCAGCCGGTGGCACCTTGTAGTCGCCGATATAGGGCAGGGTGGTGTCGCAGAAGGCGCAGCGGTGCCAGTAGCAGCCCTGGGCCATCACCATCTTGTTCCACCGCCCCTGGCTCCACAGGCGGTGCATGGGGTTTGTCATCTCGGTGAGCGAGAGGTATTTGTCCAACGGCAGGTCGCTGAAGTCGGGGCAGAGGCCTATGGCTTCGGGGTGCCCGTCGAGCAGTATCTCGTCGCAGTAGCTGTACAGGCGCCGGTCGTCCAGTTGGCGCCATTCCGTGTTCGGAAATCCACCGCCTATCTCCACCGTGGCGCCGGTGTTGGCTTTGAGCCACTGGCCGCAGCGCAGGGCGCCGTAGAGGCATCCCGGGAACGGCACGGTGATGCACACCCGGTCGAGGGTTGTGGGCGTGAATCCAAACGACAGTATCTTCTCTTCCAGCACCTCCAGCATCAGCCGGTCTATGGCCGACGGCTCTCGCTGCAGCTCTTCCTGCAGCGGGTCGAAGGTGGGGGCGTCGTTGCTCAGGTATTCGGCATAGCGCACCAGGTCGAAGTGGGGGTCCACCCGCTCCCTTATGTGGTCGGCGATGTCCTCGATGAACAGGGTGGCCAGGTGCTGGGCCTTGTCGGTGGTGCCGCTCACCCCGAACGACCACTCCATGTTGTCCTCGTCGAGTTGCGCAAACCGCTTGCCCTCAGGCAGTAGGCTGCGGTTTGCGATGCGGGGTCCCAGGGTGTCGTCCTGTCCGCGCAGGAACCGTTTCACGGGCTCTATCAGCCGCCCTTCCTCCTCGAGGCCGATGCCCTCCAGAAAGCGGCGCGAGAGCACCCGGTCGGCCACCTCGATGCCGAGGTCGGCCTGCCTCACCTCGTGCCCCTGCGAGGCAAAGAGGGCCTTCAGATAGGCCGTGGCAGGGTAGGGGGTGTTCAGCTGCGTGAGCGGCGGCGTGATGAGCAATATTCGCATACCATCTATAACGCCGGAAGCCCTCGATTATTGTATCCCGACAAACATTCCCGCCCTGATGGCCCGGCGACTCGGCTCCACCCCCGCCCAACGCCGCCCCAACACCGCCAGTTCTATAGTGGTTCTATAGAACTGTCGGAGAAATGTCGGACTTGGGTCGGACTTATCACGGACTTGCCCCGGATTTATACTGGATTGGGTGTTGATTATCAGTGTGTTGATATATAATTAATCCATTATTATATTGGATTTCAAGTCGTTGTATATATTGGGAGAAAAATAAGAATTGCTCTGCAGTTTCAAAAAAATGTGTATCTTTGCACCGGATTTGCAGATGCAGGTCCGCAAAATGTTATTATTATGAAAACCGTTATAATAGTGCTCGTTATAGCAGTGGCGGCTGTCGCCCTGATGATGGCCGGCCTGGGGCTGAAGATGCTGTTGCACAAGGAGAAGGAGTTCCGTCGTCCCTGCGCCAACGCCGACCCCAAGACGGGCCGCTGTGCACATTGCACCTGCAAGGACAGAAAATAGATTTCCCGGCGGTGTGTTTCCCTTCACTTAACTTTGCAGCATGACAGAACAGTCCATAGAAAAGATTTTCTCGCTCGAAGAGATTGATTATGCCCGCTTTTGGGGGCAGAACGACAAATTGCTCGACTTTGTGCGCCTGCTCTTCCCGAAGCTGAAACTCATAGTGCGCGGCGATATGCTCAAGGCCATCGGGTCCGACGAGGACATAGCGTGGTTCGAGGGCAAGCTGCAGGCCATGTTGACCTACTACGACAAGTTCGGCCGCATCACCGAGAATGCCATCATGGGCATCATGGAGAGCGGCGGCGGTCCCGAGGCCGAGGTGAGCGACGAGGTGCTGGTGCATGGCCGCAACGGCCTGCTTATCAAGGCCCGCACCCCCAACCAGCAGCGCCTGGTGCGATCGGTCTACGAGCACGACATGGTCTTCGCCATCGGGCCCGCCGGCACCGGCAAGACCTACACCGCCGTGGCAATGGCTGTGCGTGCGCTGAAAAACAAGGAGGTGCGCCGCATCATCCTCACCCGTCCCGCTGTCGAGGCAGGCGAGAACCTGGGCTTCCTGCCGGGCGACCTGCGCGACAAGCTGGACCCCTACCTGCAGCCCCTCTACGACGCCTTGCGCGACATGATTCCGCAGCAGAAGCTGCTCTCCTACTGGGAGGACAACACCATCGAGATAGCTCCGCTGGCATTCATGCGCGGCCGCACGCTCGACAATGCCTTCGTCATCCTCGACGAGGCCCAGAACGCCACCAGCGCCCAGCTCAAGATGTTCCTCACCCGTATGGGCCGCAACGCCAAGTTCGTCATCACCGGCGACCTTACCCAGGTCGACCTGCCCCGCCACCAGCAGAGCGGACTCCTGCAGGCTGTACAGATACTGAAAGATGTCAAAGGCATCGAGATAATCGAACTGGACAACAGCGACGTTATCCGCCACCGCTTGGTAACAGATATCATAAGGGCCTATGACAACATACCCAAACTGCAAGATTAACCTGGGGTTGCATGTCGTGGGCCGCCGGCCCGACGGCTACCACGACCTTGAGACCCTCTTCCTGCCGGTGACGGACCTCTGCGACGAGCTGGAAATCACTGCTGTGCAGGCTCCGCGACCCGTTATGGTGCAGGATGGTATCGCGCTCGACAATGCCCCTGAAGACAACCTCTGTATGAAGGCTTGGCACCTGTTGCACGACGAATACGGCATTCCGCCGGTGGCCATCCGGCTGAAGAAGGGTATACCCTTCGGCGCCGGCCTCGGCGGCGGCAGCAGCGACGCCGCCTTCACGCTGCGCATGCTCAACGAGATGTTCGCTTTGAGGTTGAGTGTCAGCGATATCGAGCGGTGTGCCGCACGCCTGGGTGCCGACTGCGCCTTCTTTGTGCAGAACCGTCCGGCCTATGCAACCGGCATCGGCGACCACCTTGAGCCACTTGAATTCCCCATTCCTCATTCCTCATTCCTCATTAAGATAGAGATACCCGACGGCGAGCATGTGAGCACCAAGGAGGCCTATGCCGGCTTGCACCGCGAACTGTTCGGACAACCGCGTCCCGACCTCCGCGAGGCTGTCTGCCGGCCCATCGCCGAGTGGCGCAACCTCATCGTCAACGACTTCGAGGCATCGGTCTTCCCTTCGCATCCCGCCATTGCCGCCCTCAAGGACGACATGTATCGCCGCGGCGCCCTCTACGCCAGCATGACCGGCAGCGGCGCCGCCGTCTTCGGCATCTTCGCGAAATAAATTTTGCCATATAAAATATAATGTGTATTTTTGCAAAATCAAATTCATATAATCACGCATCAATCAATCAAACAATAGCATTATGGTAGACTATAAGAAAATAGGACTTGTGAACACCCGCGAGATGTTCCGCAAAGCAGTCAACGGCGGCTATGCCATCCCCGCCTTCAACTTCAACAATATGGA
>JAEEGL010291014.1_pt1 | contig 12758 bp, 12 predicted proteins | sample 9134231 | NCBI WGS metagenome assembly JAEEGL01 (sample SAMN16246548, study PRJNA631951) | gut metagenome | biome: gut microbiome; feature: rumen; material: fiber-attached | host: Bos | place: Iran: Karaj | collected 2018-10 | reverse complement strand
GAGCGGGCCGGCAGCAAGAGCGGCAACAAGGGCTCCGCCTGCGGCGAGAGCGCCATCGAGATGGTGAGTCTGCTGCGGACCATGGCCGATGGATCTGCTCTTTGATTACGACGGCACCCTCCACGAGAGCCTGTGCATTTACCTGCCGGCGGTCCAGACCGTCTGGGATGAGCTGGCCGCCGCCGGGCGGATGTCCCCCGGGCGTCTGACGGAGGCTGAGGCCCGGACGTATATCGGCCTGGCTCCGGACGAGATGTGGCGGCAGTTCGCCCCGTCCTTTACCCCGGAGGAGCGGACGGAGGCCGCGGACCGGGTGGGACAGTATATGGCGCAGGCCCTGGCACAGGGCCGGGCCAGGCTCTACCCCGGCGTCCGGGAGACTCTTGATCGGCTGCGGGCCGACGGTCACCGTCTCTTTCTGCTGAGCATGTGCCCCCGGGCGTATCTGGAGGAGCATCTGGCGGCCTTCGGGCTGACAGACCTCTTTTGTGAGGCTATGTGCGGCGAGGACTACGGCTACCTGCCCAAGGACGAGATCGTCCGGCAGCGCATGGACCGGGGGGATTTTCACCCCGTGTGCATCGGCGACCGCTTCAGCGACGTGGAGGCAGGGCGGAAAAATGGTCTGCCCGTCGTGGGCTGTCTCTACGGCTACGGCAGTCGGGAGGAGCTGCAGAGCTGCAACGCCCTGATCGAGGACGTCACAGATCTGCCCGCGGCTCTGGAGATGCTGCGTTGAACGACACATTTGCATAAAAAAAGGCGTCCCTGTCCAAGCGGGGACGCCTTTTTTCTACGCCATCTTCGCCATCTCCCGGCGCAGGCGGAGGATGATCCGCTTCTCCAGCCGGGAGATGTAGGACTGGGAGATGCCCATGCTCTCGGCCACCTCTTTCTGGGTCCGCTCCTTCTTGCCGTCCAGACCGAAGCGGAGGGTGACGATGCGCCGCTCCCGCTCTGACAGGCGGCTGACCGCCGTGCGGAGCAGATGCCGGTCCACGGCCTCCTCGATCGGGCGCATAACCAGGTCGCCGTCCGTACCCAGGACGTCGGAGAGAAGCAGCTCGCTGCCGTCCCAGTCCGTGTTCAGCGGCTCATCGAAGGAGATCTCTCCCCGGCGGGAGGCGTTCTTGCGCAGGTACATGAGGATCTCGTTCTCGATGCACCGGGAGGCGTACGTGGCCAGTTTGATATTCCGGTCACGCTTGTACGTCCCCACGGCCTTGATCAGACCGATGGCGCCGATGGAGATCAGATCCTCGATGTTGACGCCGGTGTTCTCGAAGCGACGGGCAATATAGACCACCAGCCGGAGGTTGTGCTCGATGAGGGCCGCCCGTGCTCCCTCGTCCCCCTCGCCCAGGCGGCGGATCATCTCCGTCTCCTCCTGCCGGGTAAGAGGCTGAGGCAGGGTGTCGCTGCCGCCGATATACAGCAGGGGCCTTGCTCTCATGCGCAGCAGGAGCAGGCGCAGTTTTTGTCGCAGACCGTTCAAAGGGGACGCCTCCTGTTCAGATGAAGATCCGCCTCGCCCAGAACGGCCCGGTAGACGCCGCTGTCGGAGAGAGGCGTGGGGGAAAATGCCGCCACCAGCGTCACCGGCCGCCGCCCCACGGCGGCGGTATCGGGCCGCAGGGCCAGCAGGAGCCCGCCGCTCTGTCCCACCGTCCGATAGGGGATCAGCCGGGGCCGGACGCCGGCGGCGGTCCAGGGCTCCAGCAGCGCGGCGGGGCAGGCCAGGTCCTCCCGCCGGAGGCCGCGTCGCAGTATCGGCGGCAGCAGGGGCAGCAGGACCTCGCAGTCCGCCACCAGCACCGGCGCGCCGGACAGGGGGTCCGTGAGGCTGTTGCCGGTGTCCAGCAGGGCCGTGACGGTCACGGATCTGCCGTCCAGGGACAGGCGTACCGGCAGCAGATCCCGCGCAGAGCCGCCATGGCGGGCAAGTCGGCCGAAGAGCAGCAGGAACGCGCCCAGACAAATCGCCCCGGCGCTGAGGAGCAGCCGGAGGTCCGCATACGGGGCACCGCCGCCCTGCCACAGGGACAGGCCCCAGACCATGCCGCCGAAGGAGAAGGACAGCGCCAGGAACAAAACGGTGCAGCGGAGCAGGCGGCCCTCTCCCCCAAAGGCCAGCAGGCACATGAGCGCCGCCGCCGCCAGCTTCACCGCCGTGGCCGGCAGCCATCCCCAGCCGGGCAACAGCGATGCCGCGGCGTAGGCCGCGCCCACTCCCGCCGCCAGGCACAGGCGGCCCGGCCGGGCCCGGTGTCCCCCCAGCCGGGCGGTGGCGTAAAGCAGCAGCAGGTCGATGAGGAAGTTGAGCAGGCAGAGTTCGTCAAGATAAATCACCCGCACCGGCCGCACCTCCTCTCGCCGCAGGACCATGACCCATTATAGGACGGGGCCGGCGGAAAAGCTGTCGGAAAAGGCGCCGCACACTCTGCGGGACCAAACGACAAAGAAAAGGGCCCGCTGCGTTTTGCAGCGGGCCCGTTTTTTCAGTCTTCGTCGTCCCAGTCGAACTTGCCGGGGTCCCCGTCCTTGCGGACTCTTGTGATCTGCTCCTCGTTCTGCTCAATGTCCCGGAAGGCCTTCCGGATCTTCTGGCAGAAGCTCTCATAGGCGGGGTCCGGGGCCTGACCCTGGTTCTCGTAATAGGCCTGGCCCAGCTCCGCGTAGAGCTTCTTGATCTCGGCCTCCCGGGCGGTGATGGAGAGGTTCAGGCGGGTGATCTCCACGAACTGCCTGGACCGCTCCAGGGCGGTGCTGGCCACCTCGCCTGCCTTCTCCTTCATGGTATCAAAGGGGTCGTTCTTCTTCATCTCCGTGCCACCTTTCTTTCTCTATACCTATGTGTCAAAAGGACGGACGTTATTCCTCCCCGGCGGCGCTGTCCTCCAGAGGCAGGACCACGGCCAGCGACGTCCGCTCCGGCGTGAAGCAGGTACGAATGCACTGTTCCACGTCTTCCTTCGTGATACTGTCGTAGCATTCAGCAAAGGTGTAGTAGTCGCTGCCGTAGAAATAGGCGGTGGACAACTCCACGCAGATGGCGTCAAAGGAGTTGAGGCGGCGCAGGCGGGATCCGTAGAGGGCCCGCAGGGTGCGCCGGAAAAAGGCCTCGTCCAGGCCCTCTCGGCCGATACGGAGGGCCTCCTCCACAATGGCGTCCCGGACTGCGTCGGGGTCCCGGCTCTCGCAGCCGGCGTAGAAGCAGGCGCCGCCGTGGACACGGTCCCAGCCGCCGCCGAAATTTTTATTGATCAGGCCCTGCTCATACAGGCGGGTATACAGGGACGATGACTCCCCCATCAGCAGTTCGTAGGCCAGGTCGTGGATCAGCTCCTGCCGCAGGCTCTCAGGCCCCTCCACGGGAATGTCGCACTTCCAGCCGGCCATGAACAGGGGCATGGAAACCTCCATCCTCCGCTCCCGACGGGGGGTGACGACCCGGGGCTCCTCCGGGGTGCCGTAGTCCCGGGGGATATCCGACCGGCCCTTCGCCTGGGGCAGGATCTCCCGGGCCGCCCGGGCCACCAGCTCCGGATCCACGTCTCCCACCACACACAGGCACATATTGGCCGGCTGGTAGAAGGCTCGGTGGCATGCGTACAGAGTGTCGGCTGTGATGTCCGCGATGCTCTCCACGGTGCCTGCCACGCTGGTGCGCACCGGCAGGTGATCGTAGAGGGCCTCCAGCATATCGTAGTAGCACCGCAGAGAGGGGTCGTCCTCCCCCATGCGGATCTCCTGGCCGATGATCCCCTGCTCCTTGTCCACGCTCTCCTGGGTGAACCAGGGCACGGAAACGAAGGACAGCAGCGTGCGGAGGTTCTCCTCGAAATTTTCGGTACTGTCGAAGTAATAGGCGGTCATGTCCGAGCCGGTGAAGGCGTTGGGCTGGGCGCCGTTGGCCGCCAGCACCTGCAGGGCGTTGCCGTCCTCGGTGTCGAACATCTTGTGCTCCAAAAAGTGAGCCACGCCGGCGGGGGTGTCCCGCCACTGACCGTCCTCCTCAAAGCGCATATCCATCCCGCCGTAGCGCACGGCGAAAAAGGCGTAGGTCTTGGCGTATTCCGGCTTCGACACCACGAAGATCTGCAGGCCGTTGGTGAGCGTTTCCGTCCAGACGATCTCACCCAAACGGGGATAGTTATGCTCCCTCATGCCCGTCCTCCATTCCTGTCAGGTAGTACACCGTATCCAGCTCCGCACGCCGGGCGGCCTCGATGACCTGCTCCCGGGTCACGTCCTCCAGCAGCAGGGCCATCTCTCCGGGGCCGTAGTCCAGCCCCGCCAGGGTCTGACCCAGATAGTAGTCCTCCATCTGCAGCTGAGAGTCCGTGGCGCCCCGGAGGGCGTTGACCATGGCACGCCGGGCGGCGTGGAGCTCCGCATCGTCGAAATCGCCCTGACGGCAGGCCTCCAGCTGGGCCATGATCTCGTCTCTGGCCCGCTGGAAGTTGGAAAACTCCACCCCGGACTGGACGGTCATGATGCCCTTGTGCCGGTGGAGGCCGGAGCCGGCATAGTAGCACAGGGACAGCTTTTCCCGGACGTTCATGAACAGCTTGGAGCTGGCGGTGCCGCCATAGACCGCGTTGAAGAGCATCAGCGCGGGGAATTCCTCGTCGCCTGCGGCGATCCCGGTGCGGAAGCCCATGCCCAGCTTGCCCTGGAGCACGTCCATCCGTTCGGTGAACTCCCGGGGCGCGCCCTCCGGCGCATGGCGCAGAACCTCCGTCTCCGGCCAGGGCTCCCGCCGACCGGCGGGCAGCTCCCGGAGGCCGTGGCGCAGGGCCGGCTCCACCCGGTCCGCCGCGGCGCTGCCGCAGTAGAAGATCTCGATGGGCGCGGATCGGCACAGCTCCTGATAGGTGTGGAACAGCTGGGGCATCCGCACGGCCTTCGCCGTCTCTTCCGTGCCCAGGTTGCTCACGCCGTAGACCTCGTCCCGGCACATGAGCCGGATCAGCCGCAGCGGCGCGTAGGTCATCTTGTCGTTGCGCTGGGCCTGGATCCGGTCCAGCAGATTATCCCGCTCGCCCTCCAGCCACTCGCTGTAAAAGCGACCGTTTCGGGTGGCGGGATGCAGCAGGAGCTCGCCCAGCAGATCGGCCGTCTTCTCCAGCAGCTGGGGACGGTCCGGCAGATAGGCGTCGTCCACGAAACTGCCCACGAAGCCCAGGCACTGGCAGTCCCCCTGCTTGCGGACGGAGGGCTCCAGATAGGCGCCGTAATAGCTGTCCAGCAGAGCGGACAACTGCTCCATGCCGGGGCAGGACTCCGTGCCCCGGCGCAGGATCTGGGGCAGCAGGGCATGGATCGAGGCGGTGGCCGGGGCCAGAGGCGCGATGAAGTGCAGGCTCAGACAGCCGGTCTTGAATTTTCGCGTGCGCAGGGCGGTGAGGAACACACCGGGCTGCAGCTCTCTGCGTTCCGCCTGGAGCAAGGGGATCCCTCCTTCAAATATTGCAGACGGCCTGTCCCCCTCCGGGTCAGAGGTTCTCCCCCTCCCGGCGGCGGGGCCGTTCCATCAGAGCGTGCATCGTTTTGTTCAGATCGGCGCCCTCGTAGAGGATGCGGCAGGCAGCCTCCACGATGGGCATCTCCGTATCGGTATTCCGGGCCAGGACCCGGGCCGCGGAGGCGGCGTAGTATCCCTCCACCACGGCGCCCACCTCACGGACCGCCTCGTCCGGGGAGCTGCCCTTGCCGATGAGGATGCCGGCTCTCCGGTTTCTCGAGTGCATGGAGGTGCAGGTGACGATCAGGTCACCCACGCCGGTGAGGCCCATGAAGGTCTCCTTCCGGGCGCCCAGGGCCGTGCCCAGACGCACCATCTCAGCAAGGCCCCGGGTCATCAGCATGGCCTTTGTGTTGTCGCCCAGGCCAAGGCCGTCGCTCATACCGCAGCACAGGGCGATGATATTCTTCAGCGCGCCGCCCAACTCGGCTCCCACCACGTCCGTGCCTACATAGACGCGGAACATGCCGTTCATAAAGGCGTCCTGGACGGCCTCCGCCGCAGCGGCGTCCTCACAGGAGGCCACGCAGGCCGTGGGGATGCCCCGGCCCACCTCCTCCGCGTGGGAGGGTCCGGAGAGGACCACGATGGGGTTCCCCTCCCCGATCTCGGAGCGGATCACCTGGGACAGCCGCAGAGACGTCTCCGGCTCCACGCCTTTGGACACGGAGACCACCAGGGTCTCCCTGGCCAGCAGGGGTTTCATCCGTTTGGCCGTCTCCCGCACAAAGAAGGAGGGCACGGCCACGACGGTCAGCGCCGCGCTTGCCAGACAGGACAGGTCGCTGGTGACCGTCAGTTCCTTCGCCAGGGGCACTCCGGGCAGCAGGGGATTCTCATCCTTTTCCCGCAGCATCGCCGCCTCCTCCTCGAAGGGCGTCCAGAGCGTCACGTTATGTCCGTTTTCAAGAAGCAGGAGCGCCAGGGCCGTGCCCCAGCCTCCGCTGCCCAGTACGACAACATTCATGATAGAATGGGCCTCCTCAATACCGGTGTAATGGAAAAACGCGTCGTTTCGGCGCAATCTATGTATCGTGGCGGAAGGAGAACGCGCTCTCCTCGCCCCGGATCAGACGCACGAGATTCTCCCGGTGCGCCCACAGCATCAGCAGGGCGCTGATCCACACCAGGATCACGCAGAACCAGCCGGGCTTCGTCAGCAGCGGCACCAGAATGATGAACGCCACCGCCGCGGCCATGGAGCCCAGAGACACGAATCGGCTCAAAGCCACGCAGATCAGAAACAGCAGCACACAGATCACCGCCACGCGCCAGTCGATGAACACCGACCAGGTGAAGCTGGTGAGGATGGCCTTGCCGCCCTTGAACTTGTAAAAGGCCGGGAACACATGGCCCAGCATGCAGCAGAAGCCGGAGACATAGGTGGAATAGAAGGCGAACTCCGTAGTCGACAGCAGCCACCGGGCCAACAGCACTGCCACGATCATCTTCACCACGTCGCAGGCCAGCACAAGGATCGTCAAAGGCCCGCCGAAAGTGCGATAGAAATTTGTCGCTCCGGCGTTGCCGCTGCCGTGCTTCCGAACGTCGTCTTGGAAGATATATTTTGAAATCACGATTGCGCCGTTGAAGCTGCCCAAAAGGTAGCAGACCACGATCACAATGACAAGAAGAAGTATAGCGAGCACCTGGGCTCCCTCCCGTCAGTGCATTATTTTTTCTCGTTTCGCTCCCGTATCGTCATCCGCACCGGCGTGCCCTCCAGCCCGAACACGGCGCGGATCTGATTTTCGAGATAGCGCCGGTACGAGAAGTGGAACAGGCTGCTGTCGTTGCAGAAGACCACGAAGTGGGGCGGACAGATCCCCGCCTGGGTGATATAGAACACCTTCAGCCGCTTACCCTTGTCTGAGGGCGGCTGGACCCGGGCCGTGGCGTCTGCCAGGACGCTGTTGAGCAGGCCCGTTGTGATGCGCATATGGCTCTGTTCATTGACGAAGCGGATCAGCTCGAACAGCCGGTTCACCCGCTGGCCCGTGAGGGCGGAGATAAAGACCACCGGGGCGTAGCTCATAAAGGCCAGGTCCCGCTTCACCGCCTCCCGCATCCGGTCCATGGTGCGGTCGTCCTTTTCCACGGCGTCCCACTTGTTGACCACGATCACCGACGCCTTGCCGGCATCGTGGGCCATTCCGGCCACCTTGGTGTCCTGCTCCGTGACGCCGGCCTGGGCGTCGATCATGATCAGACAGACGTCCGCCCGCTCCACGGCCATGGCGGCCCGGAGGATGGAAAATTTTTCGATTCGGTCCCCGACCTTTGCCTTCCGGCGCATGCCGGCGGTGTCGATGAACAGATACTTCCCCGTCTCGTTCTCAAAGGGGGTGTCCACCGCGTCCCGGGTGGTGCCGGCCACGTCGCTGACGATGACCCGCTCCTGCCCCAGGATGCGGTTGATGAGGCTGGATTTTCCCACGTTGGGCCGACCGATCACCGCCACCTGGATCACGTCGTCGTCCGGCTCCTCCTCATCCTGCTCCGGGAAAAAGGCCAGACAGGCGTCCAGCAGTTCGCCGGTGCCGTGGCCGTGGAGGGCGGATACGGGGATGGGGTCCCCAAGGCCCAGATTGTAGAACTCATAGACGTCCGGGTCAGTAGGGCCGGTGGAATCGGCCTTGTTCACCGCCAGCACCACGGGACGGCCGGCCTTCAGCAGCATGTTCGCCACTTCATGGTCCGCCGCGGTGACGCCGGTGCGCAGATCGCACAGGAAGATGATGACCGTGGCGCTCTCGATGGCAATCCGGGCCTGCTCCCTCATGAACAGCAGGATCTCGTCCTCCGTATTGGGCTCGATGCCGCCGGTGTCCACCAGGGTGAAGGTGCGGCCGCACCACTCACAGGGCGCGTAGAGCCGGTCCCGGGTCACGCCGGGGGTGTCCTCCACGATGGACAGGCGTTTGCCCGTCAGCTTGTTGAACAGCATGGATTTCCCTGTATTCGGACGGCCAACGATGGCCACGATCGGTCTTGGCATAGTCTCTCTCCCTAAAATGACAACACTTGCGTGTGTTCAAAAGCCTCGCAGAGTTCCGCGTCCGCAGACGCGGAAGGAATCAGGATCGTTTTTTCCGATGACATGCGCATCGGAAAAAACACCTCTCGCGGAGCGTCGTGCGGGCTTTGCCCGTGCGAAAGCGGAGCGCAGCTCTCTCAAATCGAGACCCAACAAAGTGGTCTCGATTTGATTTATTCTTCTGCGATGGCGCACAGAAGGGCGTAGCCGTCGCTCTCCACGGGGATCACCGGGACCCCCAGGCGCTCCGACGCCTGCGCCAGCGTCACGTCATCCAGAAACATGTCCTTGCCGAGGCGGACCATCACGGCGGGGATCAGCAGACGCTGGCCCAGATCCCGGCCCTCCAGCTGCTCCATCAGGTCGCCGCCGGTGATCAGGCCCGCCACGTCCACCGTATCGCCGAAAAACCGGTTCTCGATGCCGTAGACGCCCCGGCAGGCCTCCCGGAGGCCCCGGGGCATACTGTCGATCCACCGCTGCAGCCAGGGTCGGGCCGCCAGGCCGGTGGCCACGGCAAAGGGACGGGCCGCAGCGCCGGAAAAGTCCGGCAGGGCGCTTTGAAGCTCTCCCTCCATCAGCCGCAGCATCCCCACGCCGTTCTCCAGCTGAGGGTAGTCCTCATAGGCCCGGTCCTCCGGCAGTTCCCGCTGCGCCTTGAGATAGAACTCGTCGGAGCAGAAGAAGATGCGGCTGCCGCACTCCTTCAGGCACCGGGCGGCATAGGCCTCCACCCGGTCCACCACGGCCTCGGCGCTGGCTTTATCATAGGGCTCCAGCGGATACAGGCCCTGCCGGTGCTTCGTCAGTCCCACCGGCACCACGGAAACGCTGGCCACCGCCGGATGCAGGGCACAGAGGGCCTCCATGGTCTCCTGCAGGGCCTCGCCGTCGTTGATCCCCCTGCAGGAGACGATCTGACAGTGCATGGTGATGCCCTGCCGGGCAAAGCGGCCCATCAGGTCCATGCACTCCCCCGCCCGCCGGTTCCCCAGCAGCTTGCACCGCAGCTTTGGATCGGAGGCGTGGACGGAGATATACAGCGGGCTGATCTTCAGATCCTGGATCCGTTGGATCTCCCGCTCCGTCAGGTTCGTCATGGTGATATAGCTGCTGGTGAGGAAGGACAGTCTGGCGTCGTCGTCCTTGAAGTACAGGGACTCCCGCAGGCCCGGGGGCAGTTGGTCCACAAAGCAGAACAGACAATGGTTGGAGCAGCAGTTGATCCGGTCCATGAGATACGTCTCAAAGGACAGGCCCAGGGGCTCCCCGGCGCCCTTGCGGACGCGGACCTTTCTCCGTTTTTCCTCCGCCGTCTGCAGGATCAGGGACAGGCGCGCGTCGTAGGTAAAATACTCATAGTCCAGCACGTCCGCGATGGGGTTGCCGTCCACCTCAAGCAGGGTCTCTCCGACGCGGATCCCGGCTCTCTCCGCCGGGCTGCCCGGCTCAACTGCTGTGATCTGCGCCGCCATCTTCCTGTCTCCTTCTCTCCGATCCCGCAACTCGGGCATCTTATCTTGTCATTGTACCCGATTTTCTTGGAACTGTCAACCGCTCCGGGGGAGGCGCAGACGCTCAGATCGCCGAAAAATCACGGCGCCGACCCGCCGTTTCTCTCCCCCTCCTTCTTGCATTTTTCCGCTGTCCGTGGTATCGTGTACAGGCAAGGGAGGGACCTGTCATGCTCGTTGTACTTTTAATCGTGATCATCGTGATCGTTGTGCTTGTCCTTTGTGTGTCCTTTATCACCTACCGCGTCGCCTTTCACTCTCCTAAAAAGAACCAGAACGACATCTACAGTCTGCCGCCGGGAGAGCAGTACCAGGAGCGAAAAGAGGAGATGCTGGCGCTTATCCGCGCTCTTGCGCCAGTCCCCTGCGAGATCGTGTCCATCACCTCCCGGGACGGCCTGCGGCTGACCGGCCGCTACTACCACGCCGCCGACGGTGCGCCGCTGGACATCGGATTCCACGGCTACCGGGGGACCGCTGTCCGGGACTACTGCGGCGTGTCCATGATCAGCATAAACGCCGGACGCAATCTGCTGCTGGTGGATCAGCGGGCCCACAGCACCAGCCAGGGCCATGTCATCACCTTCGGCATCCGGGAGCGGTACGACTGCGCGGACTGGTGCCGCTGGGCGGTGGAGCGTTTCGGCGAGAACGTCGAGATCTATCTCAGCGGTGTGTCCATGGGAGCCGCCACCGTCCTTATGGCGTCGGGTCTGGACCTGCCGAAAAACGTCCGCTGCATCATCGCCGACAGTCCGTATACGACCCCCGTCGACATCATCCAAAAGGTGGCGAAGGATCTGCATCTCCCCGTGTGGCTGCTGATGCCCTTCACCCGGCTGGGAGCGTCGCTGTTCGGCGGCTTCCGGCTGAAGGACGCCTCCTCCGCAGAGGCCGTGGCTCACACGGATATCCCCATCCTGCTCATCCACGGGGAGGACGACCGCCTCGTCCCCTGTGAGATGAGCGAGACCATCCGGGCCGCCTGCGCCTCTCCGGTGGAGCGCCAGACCTTCGCAGACGCCGGCCACGGGCTGAGCTATCTCATGGATAAGCCCCGGTATATCGACATGGTGCTGGATTTCTGGGCACGCTGCGCAGGTCCCTAATTTTTTCTTGCATTCCGTATTGCATCGTGGTAAAATAATAAAGTTAAAAGGAAAAAACGGCGCAGAACGGGAAAATGACGTGGCTGCCGCCTGGCAGAGAGGACGGGTCATCGGCTGAAAGCCTGTCTCAGGCGCATCGTCTGTTCGCCCGGGAGCCGCCATGGAGACATGGCCGGAGGCCCTCCGTTATCGGGGCGACAAGCGCACGCCGTTTCGGCGTGAATCGTGGGTGGTACCGCGGAAGCTCTGCCTTTCGTCCCCGTTGTGTGGGAGGAAAGGCTGTTTTTTTATTCTACTGTTGAGGAAGTGCTGGTATTCATGAAGCAGAAACTGGAAGAAATCCGTAAAAACGCCCTGGAGGCCATCGGGAATGCGCAGGACGCCTCCACCCTGGAAAATCTCCGGGTGTCCTATCTGGGCAAGAAGGGCCAGCTTACCGCTGTGCTCAAGCAGATGGGCAAGCTTTCCGCCGAGGAGCGGCCTGTCATCGGTCAGATCGCCAACGAGGTCCGGGAGGCACTGGGCAACGCCTTCTCCACCCAATCGGAGGCTTTGGAAAAGGCCGCTCTGTCCCTGCGTCTGAAGGCGGAGGCCGTGGACGTGACCATCCCCGGCACGCCGGTGGAGCTGGGTCACCGTCATCCCCTGTCCCTGATCCTGGACGAGGCCAAGGACGTGTTCATCGGCATGGGCTTCTCCATCGCCGAGGGTCCTGAGGTGGAGCTGGCGGAGTACAACTTCACCCGTCTGAATACCGAGGAGGGCCATCCCGCCAGGGATTGGGGCGACACCTTCTACATCACGGAGGATTCCTCCGTCCTCCTGCGGACCCAGACCTCTCCCATGCAGGTCCGGGCCATGGAGACCATGCCCCTGCCCCTGCGCATCATCGCCCCGGGCCGGGTCTACCGGAAGGACGAGGTGGACGCCACCCACTCCCCCATGTTCCATCAGCTGGAGGGCCTGGTGGTGGACAAGGGCATCACCATGGCGGATCTGAAAGGCACTCTGGAGACTCTGGTCAAGCGGCTCTACGGGCCCGACAGCGTGGTGCGCTTCCGGCCTCACCATTTCCCCTTCACCGAGCCCTCCTGCGAGCTGGACGTGCAGTGCTTCGAGTGTAAGGGACAGGGCTGCCGGGTCTGCAAGAACGAGGGCTGGATCGAGCTGCTTGGCGCAGGGATGGTCCATCCCAAGGTGCTGGAGGGCTGCGGCATCGACACGGAGGTCTACAGCGGCTTTGCCTTCGGCATCGGTCTGGAGCGCATGACCATGCGCCGCTTCTCCATCAGCGACCTGCGGCTGATCTTTGAAAACGACATGCGCTTCCTGGCGCAGTTTTAAGAGGGAGGGTGGATCGATATGCTGCTTTCAAGAGAATGGCTTTCTGAATTTGTCGCCGTTGACGCCTCGGACCGCGATTTTGCCGAGGCCATGACCATGTCCGGCTCCAAGGTGGAGGTCACCACGGATCTGGGCGCGGAGATACGGAACGTGGTGGTGGGCCAGGTCAAGGAGATCGTCCGCCATCCGGATTCCGACCACATGTGGATCTGTCAGGTGGACGTGGG
>JAEEGL010015127.1_pt1 | contig 12758 bp, 13 predicted proteins | sample 9134231 | NCBI WGS metagenome assembly JAEEGL01 (sample SAMN16246548, study PRJNA631951) | gut metagenome | biome: gut microbiome; feature: rumen; material: fiber-attached | host: Bos | place: Iran: Karaj | collected 2018-10 | reverse complement strand
GGATATCCGTGACAGCAGACGCCTGAGCATCCCGGGAGACCACAGAACCGTCCCCTGGATCCTCCGCAAAAAAAGTGTTGACACCCTGTGCATGCTGTGTATACTGTATATACACAGCATGCTTGATAAACCTGCCGACGGGCAGGTAACCGCGGCACAGCCTGCAGATCCAAAGAACGAGAGGGAACAAATGAACCTGTATATCGACAATCGGAGCGGCGTTCCGATCTATGACCAGATTTACACACAGATCAAGACGCAGATCATCGCCGGCAGCCTCTCTCCGGACGAGGCGCTCCCCTCGATCCGCGCGCTGGCGAAGGATCTGCGCATCAGCGTCATCACCACAAAGCGCGCCTACGAGGAGCTGGAACGCGAGGGCTTTATCTACACCGTGCCGGCGAAGGGCTGCTTCGTATCCGCCCTGGAGACGGCGTTCTTACGGGAGGAAAACCTCCGCAAAATAGAGGCTCATATGAAGGAGATCGCCCTGCTGGCCAGGCAGGCTTCGGTCACGGACGACGAGCTTCGGGAGATGTATGAGGAAATCAGAAATGACTAATCTGAATGCGATAGAAACCAAAGACCTGACAAGAAGCTTCCCGGGCGGTTTCTGCCTGGACAAAATATCCTTCACCCTGCCCCAGGGCTGCATCATGGGCCTGATCGGCGAGAACGGCGCAGGCAAGAGCACTCTCTGCCGCCTGCTGCTGGGCACATTAAGAAGCGATGCCGGCGAGGCTTTCCTCCTGGGACAGCCTGTCTCCGGCCCCGGGCTGAGCGCCTATCCCGCCTCCTTAAGAGAGGACATCGGCGTCGTCCTGGACAACCTCGGCATCCCGGAATGCCTTACGGCCGTACAGCTCGGCAAAGTCATGCGGCGCGTCTTCACCCGCTGGAGCGATGAGAAATACGGGGAATATCTGAAGCGTTTCGCCGTACCGGAGAATAAGACCTTCAAGGAGCTCTCCCGCGGCATGAAGATGAAGCTCACCATCGCGGTGGCGCTCTCCCACGACCCTAAGCTGCTCATCCTTGACGAGCCGACCAACGGGCTCGACCCGGTGGCGCGGGATGAATTCCTGGACGTACTCTCCGACTTCACCCGGGAGGAGAACCACTCGGTCCTGGTCTCCTCCCACATCGTGAGCGACCTGGAGAAGGTCTGCGACTACATCACCTTCCTGCATGAGGGGCGCCTCATCGTCTCCGAGGAGAAGGATCTCCTGCTCTCGCGCTACGCCCTCCTCCACTGCGATAAGGAGGATCTGGCAAAACTTCCGAAGGAGGCTCTGGTTCACGTCCGCGAGACGCAGTTCAGTGCGGAGGCCGTGGTGATCCGCACGGACAGCGCCGGAAGGCCGGTCATTCCTGAGGACGCGCCCGGTGTGCACCTTGCGCCGGTCAGCATTGAGGAACTGTTCATCGCAATGGTAAAGAAATAACCGGCTGCGGGGTGCTTTCCCCGGTTTCCTTAAAAACCGCTGCCAGCCATAACTTCTGACAAAACTTCGCAGAGAGGGAGGTATCGTATGAGTGCTCTTCTGCTTAAAGATTTCTACATGATCCGTAAATACTGCCGCCTGCAGCTCATCCTCACGGTGGTGTTCATTGCGGGCTACGCCCTGGGCGGTCCGGGAAACATGAGCATCTTCATGCTTGCCTACCCGATCATCATGGCGGCCATGATCCCCTACACCCTGCTTGCCTATGAGGAGAGGGACAAGTGGGACGTATATGCGCGCTCGCTCCCCTTATCCGTCCGGGACCTGGTCGCGGAGAAATATATACTCGGCCTCATCATGATCACCGCGGTGAGCGTGATCGTGGTGATCCTCAGCTTTATCACCGGCTTTCTTCCCGCTAATGCGGCCGCAGGCTCCGGAAGGCATCTCTATCAGACAGTAAAGCTTCTTCCTATCCTGATCGCCGGCGGCCTTTTGTACCAGAGCCTGATGATGCCCGCAATTCTCCACTTCGGCGTGGAGAAGGGCCGCTATGTCTATCTCGGCCTGCTTGCCTGCTTCTTTGCCATATTCATTGCCCTCCAGAAGGATGTGGCCGATTACATTCTGCTGCACACCTCAGGCGTGCGGCTCTGGGCCATTTTCCCCGTATTCCTCATTATCTACGGCCTCTCCTTCCTGCTCTCCGTGCGGCTCTATTCCGCGAAGGAGCTGTAAATGTATATTAATAGCGCGCGGGACGCCGGCGTCCCGCGGGCTTTCCTGTAATGCGCACCGCTGTCTGCCGCGACGGCGTGCAGCTGTGCCGCGATCCGTCGAGGTCTGGCTCACTCCAGCTCCTGCTGCTTCTGCCAGATCGACATGACGAGACGGTGCGGCAGAAGTTTTACCAGAAGGGCCTGTCCCCTGGCGATGAAGCCGTACATGCTTACATCCTTCCCGCGGGCAGCATCCCTCCAGGCCCTGGATACAATATCTTCTGGCCTGTACATTGCTACGTATTTCTTCACCACCGGCTTCTCCTCCTTCGCCACCGCGCGGTTAAAGAACTCGGTCTTCGTCCAGAACGGGCAGACCGCCATGACATGAATGCCCCTGCCCTTAAGTTCCCGGTTCAGCGCGCGGCTGTAGTAGAGCACGAAGGCCTTCGTCGCCGCATAAATGTCTATGTAGGGGATCGGCTGGAACGCCGCGACGGATGCGATATTGATGATCGTCCCTCCGGATTTCATGTAAGGAACCGTCGCCTGGCACATGGCGGCGACCGCCCTGCAGTTGAGGTCGATCATGTTGAGGTTCTCCGATGCCGGCACATCCATGACCGCCCGGAATTTGCCGAATCCGCTGGCATTGACGAGGAGCCCGACCTCGGCTTCCGCCTCCTTAAGAAGCGCCGCATAGTTTTCCGCCGATGCCGGATCGGAGAGATCCATCGCGACCGGGCGGACCGGAAACGGTGCCGACGCCGCGAGCTCCTTCAGCCGGTCTTCCCTTCTCGCGATCGCCCAGATCTCGTCGAACTTCCCGTATTCGCTTACCGTTTCGGCAAACCTTCGTCCCATTCCGCTGGACGCGCCGGTGATGACTGCTATTCTTTTCATGCTTATTCCTCGCAGAGGATCGGATGGTCCGCTCACGCCGCCCATCCGATCCTTTACTCTTCTTCTCGTCCGGAATCCCCGGTCCTGCCGCAGGATTCTCCGCTCTTAAGCCCGTTACGGCCCTGTTACGGACCGGTTCTTCACGCTGTTCCTTCCCTGCGCGTTCTCCATATCCGCCTGTTCTCCCGCCTGCGGCTGGTTATGCCGCCTTACATGTACGCTCTTTGATCTCTCCCTGTTTTCCCCGGGAGCATGGTGATTCATGAACTCCTCGAAGCTGTTCCAGTACTTAACCGGTTTTTCCTCCGGATTTGCCGCTCCTGCCGCGCCGCCGGCAGGCCCCTGGCCGGCGTTCTGTATCCCGGCCTGGTTCTGTCCCGCCTCCTTAAGGCGTATTCTTTCCTCATATTCCGCGACGTTGGTCTTTGCGCGCTCCGCCTGGCTTTTCAGGGGCTCATTTGCGGCGAGGCGGCTGCGCTCATCGCCGGTAAGCGCCGCGGTATGCCTCGAGGTAAACTCCTGCAGGTCCCTGGACATCCGGACGCGGCTCCTTCCGTTGCCGGACCAGAAGCCCGCGCCTGTCTGGTTGTTAATCTTGGTTTCGTACTGCTTCGCCGTCTGGTCCAGCCTGGCAGCTGCCTGCTCAATCTGAGCCGGCGTATTCCCGGAATTCAGCCTGCTCAGCGCCTCAAGGCTGTTAACCATTGCCATGAATTCGGGGGAATTGGCCTTCTTCGGATCAAGCGGCCTTCCGGTTTCCACATCGACAAAACTTCCGTTCTCATCGTACCTTCCGGTCGGCCGGGCTTTCTGCAGCTTCTTTAAGTCCGCGAGCTTCCTTGAGGCCTCGCTCGTCATTGCTTCCAGGTTTTTCCCGTAGGTCTCCGCCTTCTGTTCGTTCTTCTTCAGTGTTTTAAGGGCAGTCTTGTCATCAAGCTCCCCGTTGATGACCGGCAGGCCTGTAGTGCGGCTGACCAGCTTTAATTCGCCCGCGCCGTAGTGAGGAGACAGATACACGGTAAACCCTGCCGCCTGAAGAGTTTTCCTGTACTCTCTTCTCTCCCCGGCGGTAAGCCCGTCCACGGCCTCGTTGACATACTTCTCTTCTGCCTGGTTTTTCAGGGTATTGAACTTCCCTCCCAGAACAGTCCTGAAGCTCGAATCAAGCTGGTCCAGGGCTTCGGCCGTATGGCTGAGACTGCTGCGGCTGGCCTTCTCTTTCTTTCCGCTTCGTCTGCGAACGGACCGCATTGCGGATCTGCTCATCAATTGATCCTATTGCGCCGAGAATGCTCCGTTCCTCCGACGGCCAGCCGTTTTCCAGCGCCTTTGTATGGCCGCGCAGCGTCCCGACGGCGGAGATGACCTCCCCGTCCGTATGGACCGCCGCTCCGGCGGCTTCCCCAAGCTGCCCCTTCAGCGCCTCCATCGGAGTCCGCCCGGTATCCCCGGGGTACTCCTTCCACCGGTCATAACTTCTTAAGAGCGCCTCGTTCTTTTGCCGCTGCTCCGGAGGGTTCTGCTCCAGCAGCTCAAAGCCGTCATCCCGTACGCTTCTAAGATGCTCCGGCATCCCCTGCTGAAGCTTCTCCTGCCTCTCCCGCTCTCTGGCCGCCTGCGCTTCTTCCTGCGGAATCGGGTCGGAGAGAATATTCTGCACATCGGTATAGACGAGCAGGGCTTTGTGGACGATCTGCCGTTTGGCGGACTCCTTACTCTCCGTCGGAAGATCCGCCATCTCGTCCGCCGCGATAGAAAGCTCACCCACGGCACCCCTGAAGTCCCCGGTGAAGCGGGAGGCAGTCCTCGCAAATGAATCCGCAAGTTTTCTGTAATCGGCATTAGTGTCCTGCTGCAGGATTTCTTCTATTGTCTTCGGCATATTCTCTTCCTCCGCGTCAGAGAATATGTTGTCCGGCTCCCGGTGTCTTATCCTGTTCCTCCTGCCGAAGCCCGGCAAAACTTTTCCGGCCGGAACGGCAGTCATCTATATGGTAATATGCACGAAAAGGAAAAACTACCCATATCTTCCGGCCGGACGTCCCCGACCGCAGGGACTAATCCGCAAGACTTCTCTCCGCGAGGAATTCCGAGAGGTTCCAGGTTCTTATATACTCCGCAAACGACTTCTCCTCCGAGGGCCGGCGCTCCGCATTATAATATTCCTCCCTGCGCTCAAGAAGCGCGCGGTTTCCCTTAAGCGCCGGAACCGCATCGTCGCTCAGTGTCCCGCAGAGATAATTCCAGTCCAGATTTGCCGCGATCTCCTCCGCGGAGACCGCTCCGTACTCAGGACCGGCATCCGCGCTTATCCCCGCATTCCCGCCGGTCCGCTGCTCCGCGGCGGCAATATTGTACTTCGCGATCCAGTAATCCGGATGCGCAAAGGCAAAGAGCAGGTACAAAACCGTTCCCGCGGCGAGGCAGAACCGGAAAACCGGCATTCCGCCGCGAAGGATTCCAGCGAGAACCGCCCCGAGCCATACGGAGAGCACCACGAGGAACCAGAGCACGAACAGCCGGAGGAAGGTCAGGTCGTAGGCCTGGACATACAGGATCATTCTTGCCGCGGAGGAGGCAATCATGATATAGGTGCAGAGAGTGACGGCAACCAGAAGCGCCGTCAGGATGCGATGCCTGCGGTAGCGGACCTCGCAGAAGACCACCAGGACGAAATTGAGCGCGCACACCGCAGCCAGCTGGTAGAATCCGGCGTGGGCGTACTCCCAGTAGGTGATTCCCTCCGGAAGGCTTCTCCCCCCGGTAAGGTAAACTGCCTGTATCCCGCAGAACACCATATATACCGCCGTCAGGGGAAGCGTAAAGGTAATCGCCGTCACAGGATCGCCCTGCCTTTTCCTGCTCCTTCTTTCCTCGTCCGCCCTCCCGGTTCCGCTGTACTCCGAAGCAAACGTGTAGAATGCGGCTAGTCCCGCTGCCGCGAGGAAAAGAATCTCCGCCGCATCCGCCGCCAGTTCCGGTATTTCGAGATTCTCGAAGAGTCCGTCGAGCATATTCTCGAACACGCTGTCCGCACCTGCAAGAAGCCCCACGGCCACGATAAGAAGCGGCACTGCAATCACCAGGCCCTTTGCGACGGCAGAGGCCGCATGACCGGCCTCCCCGTCCTTTTTCTTCTTCTTAAGAAACGCGCCGAAGTCCTGTAAGGGCTGGGGCAGCTTAACCAGCGGCCGGAAAATAACGGCAGAGATTCCCTCAAGATACCTTCCCGGATCCCAGTCCCTCTCATCCATCCTGCACCGCAGGAGGAAAACTGCCGTAAGAAGGAGGATTCCCAGCTTATCAAGGGTCTGCAGGGACGGCGATGCCGACGTCCAGATATTGACGGAGAGAAGTACGGCACTCAAGGCGAGGAAGCGCTGCATTGCCGTTCCCGCGCCGGATGCGGCAGCAAAAACTTTTCCTCCTGCCCTCTTCCTCATCTCCCCGAACATTAGGAAAAACGCGGCCACAGGCACGGTGAAGGCGATTCCGCCGGGGTTTTTATACACTCCCAGGGCGAACAGGGCTGCGTAGGCAAGTGCCGGCATTCCGTACTGCCCGAACCTGGAGGCATCCCCGACGGGAGGTCTCTTCTCGTCCTGCCTGTCCTGAGCCGTCTGTATCTCTCCGGTTTCCGCCGGAATTTGCGCGCACTTCTCCAGACCGGGGTTCTCCCGGTTCTCATTCATGATGTTTTCCATTTTTAACCCTCGCTGATGCAAAATCCGCGTATGCGGTTTCTTCGAATACGGCGCCCGTGCGCCCTGCCGGGATCCTTCCGGACCCCTTCGCTACGCCTCCCGGTATTCGAGAATATCCCCGGGCTGGCATTCCAGCGCTTTGCAGATGGAATCCAGAGTTTCCAGACGAACGGCCTTGGCCCTGCCGTTCTTCAGGATAGACAGGTTGGCCGGCGTGATCCCCACCTCGCCTGCGAGTTCAACCAGGCCTTTCTTTCGTTTTGCCATCATTACATCCAGGTTGATTATGATCATTGGCTGCACCAACCGTTTCCTACAGACTAGATCGTCAGGTCGTTCTCCTGCTTGTACTGCACGGCCCGCGCGAAAACCCCCGCGAGCACCATGCTGAAAAGCCCGGCGATGACAAAGACCAGCGTGACCACTGCCGCCGTCATGGTGGGAGCGGAGAGATTGCTTAAAAGCATGAGCGCGGCGATGACTATCGCGTACCGGCCCATTCTTCTGAGGCTTGTCACATTCCCTTCGACAAAGCAGTCGTTCCGGACCACCGTGCCCATCATCCTCCTCAGTTCCCAGAGGATCAGGATCGCGAACACGCCCGCCGCAAGGGTGAGGAACAATTTGGGCCAGTACAGCCTCATGTCGACCTGGGAACCGTTCCTGCCCTCAACGGTCAGGAACTGATAGCGCAGGAAAAGTTTTGGCAGATAGAGCGGCAGCAGAACCTCCGCTGCGCCGACCGCGGCGAGCATAACGTCTACGAGGCAGGTCACAAATTTGTTCAGCCTGGTATTCAGCGTTTCCTTTTCACTCATAACAGTCTCCATACAGGGTATTCCGCAGGCACAGCATGCGAATGCCTCCCTGATGAGTCACACTCTATCACGGGAGGCATTATTTTGCAATAAAAATTTATTGTTTTTCGATAAACAGTATAAAGGGTCTCCGCATACATGCTGAGACCCTTTAAACAACAGCCAGCTCTGAGGAGCTGGCTGTCATATTATTCCCCGCCTGCATCAGCGGAACTTTCAAACAATTTACCATTCCGAGCAGTACCTGTCGTTCAGGATATCCTGTATCGCGTCGTAGTACAGGACCACATCGTGCGAATACGGGTCCTTGCCCTGCATCCTGATCGGCACGCTGACCCGGAGTGCGTCAGAGCCCGGAACAGCCTTAAATCCGCCCTCGTATTCCGGCTTTAAGATCCCTTCCTTTAACATCTCGCCGAACTCCTCCGAAAGGATGTACTCCCCGTAGGTCCCGCTTGTCCCGTAATACTCCTTCAGCTCCGAGAACAGCGCCTCCTCCAGGGCCTCCGGGGAGACGAAAAGGTCCGCCGCCGAAAGGATCTCTCCCGTGGCGGGATCCATGATAAAGCGCCAGTACGGGTACTCCCCGTATCCGTGAACGCCGAGGCCGAAGCAGTTCAGATGGCCTTCGGAGATCTGGAACCGGAAGAGCAGATCATCATTCGTAATTCCCGTCGGCGAATAAAAACTGTACGAGGTCCGGTGGTCCTCCTTCTTCCAGACCGACTTCGGAACCTCGGCCATGATACTGTCATCATACTCCAGGTCCTTCGCCGCAAGGTCCTTATAGTACTCCGAAAGCGTATTCAGCGCATTCTGCAGCTCCGGGGCATCTCCCGTCACCGTAAATACCGGATACTCGGAATACACGAGATAGTCATAGGCCGTCCCCTGTCTCTCCGTATGGATAAGCTCATAACTTACACTGTATGCCGCCGCTTCCTCTCTCGGCCTTCCGAGCCGCTTCATCGCCGTCGTCGAATGGAATTCCCCGGTCCACATGTTGTAACCGGCATCAAGGAACGCTTCATAGAGATAGATATGCAGCTCGCGCCCGCCGGTATACCACGGCACAGGGATATTCGGCCCGTTCGCCCTTGAGTGCAGAACCTCCCCGGAGGCAAAGGTGACCTCAAGGTCGTAGCACTCCGTATCCTCCGGCATTCCCGCGGTCCAGATATCGGTCCCGTTGGTCTCCGAGAGCCCGCTCTCCTTAAGAAGCCCGGCAAGCCCTTCAAGCCACTCGTCACTGACCGGAATATCCTGGCAGAAATCCGAGCGGAGGACGCCTTCGTCCGCATCGAGCTCGTAATGGTAGCTGCCGTTGGTCGGCGGTTCGGGTGCCATATCGCCGTTGTCCCTTATAGGCTCGATAACATCAAGCGTAAGCGTCCGCACGGTATAGTCCGCGAACTCCTTCGGCGCGTCCGGGTCGCCGGAGTCCGTCGTCTCCCCGTATACCGGGGGCGGCGGCGCTACATATTCGGTCTTCAGGAAAGTAATCTTATGGTGTCCCCCGTCGCCGTCCATATGTGGCCAGGTGTGGGCGATCAGCTCCCCCGAGGCATAATCATAATAGATGTCGACGTAGCTGAAGTATTCTTCTTTCGGTATAATATCAAGCTTCTTCGCGGAAAGCTTCACGGAGAACTTCGTGGTGTCGCTGTACTCACCCCGGGTGTAGGTCATATTCGCCCCGTCTATCGTTATTGTCCCGCCGTTCGGTCCCTGTTCATACCACACTCCGTCCAGGTCCGCCATCCGGCTGCAGCCTGTGACAAATGACGCGCCCATTCCGAAGAACAGCAGCAGTCCGCACAGCAGCGGACGAAAACTCATGAGCATCCCGCACCTCCTTATTGAAAAGCCTTCGCCGCTCCTGCTGTCCTGAACGGCTTCTGTCCGGTTTCCTTATAAATTCTGAAGAACCCCGCCCGCCGGGTCATCCCTCACGGCCGCTCGGCGTCCGGCTCCCGGTAACCGCCGACGAGTTCTTTCTTCCTCACATAATAATGCCTGCTCACCCACCGGGCGATACCGTCCAGCCCGGGATAGATCAGCCGCTCGTTAACGTTGGACTGGTCAAGCATATCACGGATCCGCCAGCGGAGGGCGGCGGAGATCACGAATTTCACCGTTTTCTCCGTACGGCTGTCCAGGAACTGGTTAATGTCATTAATCCCGTCCGGCACCACGGAGAAGAACGAGTACTGGTTGACAATGCGCTGGTCAATGGACGGCGGCTCGATGATCACCATGGACCGGTCGCCCATCGCCTCATCATACGCGTCGAGCGAACCGCCGCTCGCCCGGTCCAGCATTCCCGCGGAGAAGACCTTTACGCCTCTCTCCCGCATCACCTCTTTGTAGTTCCCGGGCAGCATGTCGTGCAGCTCGTCGATCGAGATGCGCCATACCGCACAGTCGTGCGTCTCCATCCTGTCCGGATCCGGCTCCGCCGTGGCGAAGTGAAGCGCGATCAGCGGTGAATGCGTCCAGTCGAGCAGCCTTGTGGGCAGCCCGTGATGCTGTCCGAGAGTCATCGTCCTCCAGACATTTCCCGAGGTCATCGGATCCTCGATTTCCGCGTATTTGGCGAAATTGTTGAGGATTTTCCGCTCCAGCTCCTTCTTCAGCAGCCCGCAGTTGCGCATCAGGCTTGTCGTCATCCGGAAATCCGCGTCCGTGACTCCGCGGTAGATCTCATTGCCGCGGAACCCGCCGACGCCCTCGTCGAACGGAATATCCGCAATCATGGCGAAGAGCTCGGTCATCGTGTCTATCCGCACCGTCTGAATCATTCCGAATCCTTCCTCCCGGAGTACCGGCGCCGCACCGGCAGAACCGCGTCCGCGGATTATGCCTTAGCGGGGGCTGGCGTGATTATTCTGCAAATCACGGCTCGTAACCCATTTTTATGATATGCTTTCTGCATGATTATTAACACTGGTCAAAGGACGGATATTCCCGCCTTCTACGCGCCCTGGTTCATGAACCGCGTCCGCGCGGGCTTCGTCCTCACAAGAAATCCCTTCAACCCGAAGAGGGTCACCCGGTACCGGCTCGATCCAGGCGTCGTCGATGCCCTGATCTTCTGTACCAAGAATCCCGCGCCGCTCCTGCCTCATCTCACCGAGCTCGGGCGCTTCCGCATGTTCTGGTTTGTCACCATCACGCCCTACGGCCCGGAGATCGAGCCCGGCGTCCCGGACAAGGACGAAGTGATCGACAGTTTCCGCCGTCTCTCCGGCGCTGTCGGCAAAAACGCCGTGAGCTGGCGCTACGACCCTGTTTTCATCACGGACAGATACAGCCTGGACTTCCACCGGGAGGCCTTCTCCCGCATGGCCTCCATGCTCCGCGGGTACACGGACCAGGCCGTTATCAGTTTTATCGATCTCTACGAGAAAACTGTGCGCAATTTCCCCGAGGCGCGGGCTGTCACCGCGCCGGAAAGAATCGAAATCGCGAAGAGCTTCGCTGCCGCTGCGGCGGAAAACGGGATGACCGTCCGCAGCTGCTTCGAGGGCGACGGGCTTGTTCCTTACGGGATCAATGCCGACGGCTGCCTGACGCAGGACGTTCTTGAGAGAGGCATCGGGGCAAAACTCGACCTCCCTTCAGGCTACAGGAACACCGTCCGGCCCGGCTGCAGCTGCGTTATGGGCAGCGACATCGGCCATTACAACACCTGCCGCCATTTCTGTCTTTACTGCTACGCCAATTACGACCGCGCCGCCGTACTCAGGAATTCCGCCCTGCACGACCCGGAAAGCCCCCTCCTCACCGGCCGGCTCTCCCCCGATGACGAGGTCTTTGACGCCGCTCAGGAGTCCTGGATCTCCGGCCAGCTCTCCTTTGATTTCCTGTAAAGGAAAGTGCTTCCCCGGATTACCTCCGGACAGCTTCTTCCCGCCTGCGGCTCTGCTTCCCGCGGGGCTGTTCCCTCTTAGCGGCTCTGCTTCCCACGGGGCTGTTCCCCCTCCGCGGCTTCTTCTCCCGTGCTTATGGACAGAACTTTTCCGTCGCTGACAAACCGGATCTCTCCCTGAAGATCGGTCCGGAGGATCTCCGCTCCCGAGGCCTCCAGCTTCTCGATGGTCTGACTGTGAGGATGGCCGTTCCCGTTTCCCGCGCCGCAGGAGATGACTGCGTACTCGGGGGCGGCCGCCTCGAGAAATGCAGCCGACGTGGACGTCGTGCTCCCGTGATGCGCAGTTTTCAGTATCGTACAGTCGAGAGGCGAAGGCGCTTCATTCCTGAAAAACTCCACGATCTCCCCCTCTTCCGCCCACTCCGCGTCCCCCGTAAACAGCACGGAGATTTCCCCGTACTCTATTCTAAACACCAGCGAAGTGTTGTTCACGTTGTGGTACTCGTCCGAGAGGATCTCCTCCGCGCTTCTGACCGGTCCGAGCACGGTCACTCCTGCCCCGCCGAGATCAAAGGTCTCTCCTGCGGAGGGCACCCTGACCGGGACACCGCTTTTTGCCGCCATCGTGACCAGCTCATGGAAGAAATAATTGTCACTGTCCGTCTGAGGCACAAGAATGCCGCCAGCCGGGAGCGCCGCCTTCTGGCTGCGCTCAAAGACCGGCTCCCCGTCCTCTTCCGATACAGTTTTTTCGATCACCCCGAATACGCTGACAAGACCGCCCGCGTGATCTTCATGGGCGTGGCTTACGACTACATAGTCGAGGCGGCGGACCCCTTCCCGCTGAAGAACATCGTAGACCAGTGCGGAATCGTCGCGGTTTCCCCCGTCGACAAGCATACTGTGCCCGTCCGCCGTGACGAGGGCGGCGTCGGCCTCGCCCACATCAAGGAAGATCACCTCAAACCCGGGCTCCTCCAGGCTTCCGACCGTCTCCGTCCGCTCCCTCTTCTCCAGGCGGTCCGCAAGTATTCCCACCGATACGGCGGCGATAAGGAGGGCAGCAGCAAGAAGCACGCGCAGCAGCTTCCTTCTCCTGCGCCGCGCTATATACTGTCCCCTGCGCTTCCGTCCCGGATAAGTTTTTCCTGTGTTTCTTCCCGTCTTTTCCGCTGCCATCACCGCTGAATGTATTTACCGGTCTCGCTCTCCGCGCACGCCGCGATGTCCTCCGGCGTTCCGCACGCAACTATCCTGCCGCCGGCCTCCCCGCCGCCCGGCCCCATATCAATGAT
>JAEEGL016755704.1_pt1 | contig 12759 bp, 9 predicted proteins | sample 9134231 | NCBI WGS metagenome assembly JAEEGL01 (sample SAMN16246548, study PRJNA631951) | gut metagenome | biome: gut microbiome; feature: rumen; material: fiber-attached | host: Bos | place: Iran: Karaj | collected 2018-10 | reverse complement strand
GATTTCCTGTCCCGTCGGCGAGGAACCGTATGAGGAGACGGTCGGCTGCAGCTTTACGGAGTCCGTTCTTCCGCTGATCGGAAAAGACGTTGCCAACGGTTCCGACCTGTGATATAATACAATATCTTTTTAAGGAGGTCCCCTCGTATGCGAATGGTCGATTTGATCGAGAAAAAGGTGAACGGCGGAACGCTTTCCGGCGACGAGATCCGCTATATCGTCCGCGGCTTTACGGACGGCTCGATCCCGGATTATCAGATGTCCGCGTTCCAGATGGCCGTCGTATTCAACGGCATGACGGATCGCGAGACCGCAGACCTGACGATGGCGATGATGCATTCCGGCGACGTGGTCGATCTATCCGATCTTCGCGGCGTAAAGGTCGACAAGCATTCCACCGGCGGCGTCGGCGATACGACGACCCTCGTCATCGCGCCGCTCGTCGCGGCCTGCGGCGGAACGGTCGCAAAGATGAGCGGCCGCGGGCTCGGTCATACGGGCGGAACGCTCGACAAGCTTGAATCCATCCCGGGCGTCTGCATCGAACAGCCGATGCAGCGCTTCAAGGAGATCGTGAACGAGATCGGCGTCGCCGTCATCGGACAGACGGGGAACCTCGTTCCGGCCGACAAGAAAATGTACGCGCTGCGCGACGTCACCGCGACCGTGCGCAGCATTCCGCTGATCGCTTCGAGCATCATGTCCAAAAAGCTTGCGGCGGGCACCGATGCGATCGTGCTCGATGTCAAGACCGGCACCGGCGCGTTTATGCAGACCGTCGACGAGGCGGAAAAGCTTGCGCATCTGATGGTCTCGATCGGAAAGCTCGTGGGCCGCGAATGCGTGGCGGTCATTACCGACATGAATCAGCCGCTGGGGCTTGCGGTCGGCAATGCGCTTGAGGTTCGCGAGGCGGTCGAGCTGCTCTCCGGAAAGATCCCGGCGGGCGATCCGCTGTATGAGGTCTGCATGCTTCTGGGCGTACACATGATGCGCGTATCGAAGCTTGCCGATACCGAGGTCGAAGCGCGTGAAAAGCTGGAATCCGCGCTGCACAGCGGCAAGGGGCTCGAGAAGCTGCGGCAGATGATCGCGGCGGAGGGCGGCGACGCGTCCTACATCTCGCTCGATCGCATCGACGAGCTCTGCAAGGTGAAGAAGAAGCTGAACGTCTATCCGGAGCGCGCGGGCTATATCTCCTCGATGAACGCGGAACGGATCGGCACCGCGGCGCAAATCCTCGGCGCCGGCCGCGCAACGAAGGAGGAGAGCATCGACCCGGCGGTCGGGCTCGTCATGCGCAAACGCCTCGGCGACTTCATTCGCGCGGACGAACCGCTGTGCGTGATGTACGTGAACGACGAAAGCAAGGTGAACGCCGCGCTTGCAATGTTCCACAGTGCGTTTGCGTATTCCGATGCGAAGCCCGAATACCGGCCGATGGTCTACGACGTCGTTCGGGCGTAAAGGGATCCGGTCAACCGAATGAAAGCTATGACGGCGCACCCGGCTTCGGGCGTGCCGTTTCGGGAAAGGGGAACTATGGATCGACTGCTTTTGGCGATCGACGGAAACAGCCTGCTGTTTCAGGCTTATCATGCGTTTTTCAAAGCGAATCTGACCACGCGCGACGGCTTTCCGACCGGCGCGCTGAAGGGCTTTTTTACCAAATTCTTCGAGCTGCTGAAGCAGGAACCTTCGCATGTTCTTGTGGCGTTCGACGTGCATCAGCCGACGTTCCGGCATGAGAAATATCCGGATTACAAGCTCGGCAGAAAAGCGCCCGACGATGACCTGAAAAAGCAGATGCCTGTTGTGCGCGAGCTTTTGAGAAGCATGGGCGTTGCGGTGATCGAATGTCCGGGATACGAGGGCGACGACATTCTCGGCACCTTTGCGCGGCGCGCGGAAGCGGCGGGCATGGAAACGCTGATCGCGACCGGAGACCGCGATTCGTTCCAGCTCATCACCGGGCGTACCAGGATCTATTATACAAAGGACAACTCGATCATAGACGCCGACGCGCTTCTTGAAAAGTACGGTCTGACGCCGGACCGCATGCGCGATCTCAAGGCGCTGATGGGCGACAGCTCGGACCATATCCCGGGCGTTTCCGGCGTCGGCGAAAAGACGGCGCTGAAGCTCCTTTCGGAATACGGCGATCTCGATAGCGTCCTTGCGCACGCGCAGGAGGTCAAGGGCAAGCTCGGCGAAAAGCTTGTCGCCGAAGCGGAAAACGCGCGGTTTTCCTATTGGCTCGGCACGATCGTTACCGACGCGCCGGTCCGGGAGACGCTCGATGACTGCGCCTTCTCGCTTGAACATGCGGGCGGCGCAAAGCAGCGGTTCTATGAGCTTGAACTCAACAGCATCGCCGATAAGCTCCCCGGCGGGGAGCCGCCGAAGCAGGACGACGCGTTTCCGGAGGTCCAAACGATCCCGATCACCGATCCCGAAGGCATGCAGAAAGCACTCGACGCGCTGCGGGATTGCGAAGCGATCGCCGTGACGTCGTTCCCGTCCCTTGCGTTTGCGGGCTGCGCCGATTGCGCTTACGTGCTGACGGCGGGCGAAACGCTGTTCGACGCGTGCATGGACGAGAATGAAGCCTATCGTATGCTCGGCGATTTCATCCTTGCATGCAAAAAGCCGCTGCTTGCTTTCGACGCAAAGACGGTGTTCCATCGCTGCGGATTTTCATCGGATGAACTTCCGGAACTGCGTTTCGACGCGATGCTTTCGGATTATCTTCTGCAGAGCAACCGCCCGGTCGAAAACTATGAAGTTTTGTGCCGCGCGTGGCTGAAGACCGAAAAGCCGAGTCCGGCGTATCTCTATGCGCTGTATCCGCGCATGGAACGCGAGATCGAGGAAAACGGGCTGGCGACGCTCGAACGGGAGGTTGAGCTTCCGCTTCTCAAGGTCCTGTACGGCATGGAACAGATCGGCTTCAAGACCGACGGGAACGTGCTGAACGGATTGCACACGCGTTTCTCCGATGCGGCGTCGATGCTCGAAGCGCGGATTTACGACGCGGCGGGGGAGCGGTTCAACATCTTGTCCACCAAACAGCTCGGCAGGATCCTGTTTGATAAGCTCGGTCTGCCGTCCGGGAAGAAAACCAAGACGGGATATTCCACCGACGCCGACACGCTCGAGGCGATCGCGCCGCTGCATCCGATCGTCAATGACATCCTGCAGTATCGTTTCCTGACGAAGCTTGACAGCACGTTTGTCGACGGATTGCTGAAGCAGAGGGACGCGAACGGGCGGATCCATTCGCGGTTCATGCAGTGCGTCACGGCGACGGGACGAATCTCGAGTACCGAACCGAATCTGCAGAACATTCCGGTCCGCACGCCGGAGGGACGCGAGATCCGCAAGGCGTTTATCCCGAGCGAAGGGAACGTGTTGGTCGGCGCGGATTATTCACAGATTGAGCTGCGGCTGCTTGCGCACATCAGCGGAGACGAGGGGTTCATCGACGCGTTCAACAGCGGAGAGGACATCCACAGAAGGACCGCGGCCGAGGTGTTCCACGTGCCGCTCGAAAGCGTCACAAGCGAGCAGCGCAGCGCGGCGAAGGCCGTCAATTTCGGCATCGTATACGGTATTTCCGATTTCGGCCTTGCGCGGAACCTGGATATATCCGTTCCGAAAGCCGCGGGATACATCCGCCGCTATTTTGAGCGTTATCCGAAGGTTCAGGCATATTTGAAGGAAAGCGTGGAAAAGGCAAAGGAGAACGGATACGCAAAAACGCTGTTCGACCGCAAACGCCCGCTGCCCGAGCTTGCCGCAAGCAATTACAACGTCCGCCAGTTCGGCGAGCGTGTCGCCATGAATATGCCGATCCAGGGCACGGCGGCCGATATCATCAAGATCGCGATGGTGCGCGTCGACCGCGCGCTGCGCGAAGGCGGTTTCAAAGCGAGGCTCGTTTTGCAGATCCACGACGAACTGATCGTCGATACGCCGCGTGAGGAAGCGGAAACGGTAAAAACGCTGATGCAGCAGACGATGGAAGGCGTTGCGGACCTTTCCGTGCGTCTCGTTGCGGAAGCGAAATGCGGAGAAAGCTGGTACGAAACGAAATGACGCGCATCATCGGTATTACGGGCGGCATCGGTTCCGGAAAAAGCACGCTTGCGCGCTGCTTTTCCGCGCACGGCATTCCGGTCTTCGACGCGGACGAGATCTCGCGCTTTGCGCTGACGCCTGCGTCTGCGGTCTTTGAAGAGGCGATCGCTTTATTCGGCCCCGAAGCGCTTCGGGCGGACGGAACGGCGGACCGCGGATATATCGCCTCGCGCGTTTTCGAAGAACCTGCATTGCGCGACGCGCTGAACGGCGTCATCCATCCGTACGTGATCCGCGAGCTGATCCGGCGATCCGAAGAAAGCGAAGCGCCGCTCGCGGCGTGGGACGTCCCGCTGCTTTTCGAGAGCGGCGTGGATGCGTTCTGCGCCTGTACGGTCGCCGTCCTGTGCAGCGAGGAGATCCGTATCGCGCGGACGGTACTGCGCGACGGATCGGACGAGGAACGCGTGCGTTCGCGTATTCGCGCGCAGATCACGGACGAGGCGCGGGAGCGGCTTGCGACCTACACGATCCGGAACGAAGGAACGGTCGACGCATTCTATGCGGAGGCGGACGCGCTGATCGCGCTGATCGAGGAGGAATTGAAATGAGCGAAGCGGATGCGCAGCATATGAGCAAAAAACAGAAAACGACGCTGATCGTGCTGACGATCGTCGCTGTATTTCTGATCCTTGCGATCCTTGCGGGGATCTTTGCCGTGCGGTCCCGATTCCGGCTGAAATACCCGGAGCTGATCCGAAAGTACAGCGCGGAATACGGCCTGGATCCGACGTACGTTGCGGGCGTGATCTATACGGAGAGCAAATTCCGCGAGCGCGCCGTGAGCCGCGTCGGCGCAAGGGGCTTAATGCAGATCATGCCGAAAACCGGCGCAGAGATCGCGCAGGCGCTCGGCGAACGGCTCGATCCGGAGAACTCGGACGATCTCGAACGGCTGTTCGATCCGGAGACGTCGATCCGGTACGGCTGTTACTATTTAAGACAGCAGCTCGACCGTTTCGATCAGAATGCCGCGGTGACCCTTGCGGCATACAACGCAGGGCCGGAAAAGGCGACAAAATGGCTGAAGGAGTACGGCCTTGACGACGACGGACGGATCAAGTATATTCCGTACCCGGAGACGTCGAACTATGTGACGCGGGTTTTCGGCGCACAAAAGATTTATGCGTTCCTTTATACGAAGGAGCTTACAGAGAAAACGGAGGACTGAATGCTGATTCTGATCGTTGCGATCGTCGTGCTGGCGATCGACATGGTATCCAAATACTGGATCACGGGAACGCTCGGCTATACCGGATCGTGGTACGATCTTGCCGAGCTGCAGAGATTTTTAAGCGGCAGCGAGGTCGCGCTGAAGAACGAGATCCCGCAGGGCGGGACATTCATCGTGCTGAGCTTCACACCGAACGACGCCGCGCTGTGGGGGATCGGCAATGGAAATCCCTGGGCGTCGCGTCTGCTGCTCGGACTGACCGCGGTCTTTGTTTTTCTTTTGATTTTCTTCACGATCCGATCCCGCAAAAATCTGCCGAAGCTTTCGAAATTCATCGTCGGCCTTCTGATCGGCGGCTCGATCGGCAATCTCTACGACCGCATTGCGTTCGGCTATGTGCGCGATATGATCCGCACCAAGTTCATCGACTTTCCGGTGTTCAACGTTGCGGATTCTGCGATCTGCATCGCGATCGCGCTGCTGCTCTTTGAGGCGTTCTTCAGAAAGACGGGCGTATTCGAATGCTTTGAGGATGAATACCGCGCGCTCTTCCGCATGCCGACGCGCGAGGAAGCGGAGAAGGCGGCAAAGGAACGCAAAAAGAACAGGCTTTCCCGCTTTGAGGAGCTGATCCCGGAGGACGAGGAAGAGGAAAAAACCGAAGAAACGGCGGAGGAAACGCATGACGACGGAAACGATCCTGCTGATCGCGGAGACGGAAGCGCCGCGGATTGACGCGTATCTTGCCGAAAACACGGCGTTTACGCGATCAAAGATCCAGGGCTGGATCCGTGACGGCGCAGTGGAAAAGAACGGCAAATCCTGCAAGGCGAACGCCGACGTCAAACCGGGTGACGTGATCCGCATGCACGTTCCGCAGGAGAACGGCGACGCGCTTCCGGCGCCGGAGAATATCCCTCTTGACGTGATCTATGAGGACTGCGATCTCGCCGTGATCAATAAGTCGAAGGGCATGGTCGTGCACCCTGCGCCGGGCAATCCGTCGGGCACGCTCGTGAACGCGCTTCTGTACCGCTTTCAGACGCTTTCCGGTACAGGCGGGGAAACGCGTCCGGGCATCGTGCACCGCATCGACCGGCTGACGAGCGGGCTTCTGGTCGTGGCAAAGAACGACGCCGCGCATGAGGCGCTTGCGAAGCAGTTCGCCGCACATACGGCGCATCGCGAATACCTGTGTCTGGTTCACGGGAATCTTAAGGAGGACAGCGGCACGGTCGACGCGCCGATCGGACGGCACAAAACGGACCGCAAACGCATGGCGGTCACGGAGGACGGACGCAGAGCGGTCACGCACTGGCGCGTGCTGGAACGGTTCGGCACGGAAACGCTTCTGGATGTCGCGCTCGAAACGGGCAGAACGCATCAGATCCGCGTGCATATGGCGTACATCAAGCATCCGATCCTCGGCGACGAGGTCTACGGCTCCGGCGCGCCGAAGCTCGGCCTTGTCGGGCAGGCGCTGCACGGATACCGGCTGACGTTCACGCATCCGCGTACGGGCGAAACAATGTCCTTTACGGCGCCGCTGCCGGATGATTTTACCGAAGCGCTTCGCCGACTCGGCGGCTCCGTGCCGGACGAGCTGTTTCGGAAATAATATATTTATCGGCGTTTGAAACATTTTGACGCGCTGAAGTGTCAAATTTAACGAAAGAATGCACTGCATTATCATTTGCAAAGGAGAAACAGACCAATGAAGAGAACAAAACAGATCCTTGCGGCGCTGCTCGCCTGCATCATGGTCCTCAGCTTTTTCGGCTGTTCCTGCCGTAAAAAGAATACGACGCAGAACAAGCCCGAGACCACGCCCGCGCAGCAGGCGACCGTCGCAACAACAGAACCGACGGCAGTACCCGAAACACAGGAACCTGCAGCGGCTACGGCTGTTCCCGCGCCGGCTACGGAGGAACCGCAGGCGCCTGAAACGACGGAACCGCAGGCCCCCGCAACGGAAGAACCCGCCGATACCCGCACCGACGCGCAAAAAGCCGCGGAAGAAGCGTTTTGGGCGCTTGACGAGGAATTGTTCCTCGATTATGTAACGAGCGAGATCACGGCGCTGGATCAGTGGTGCGAGCATCCGGCAGACTTCGGCATCGACGAAACGACCGTACCGGTCACGCTCGGCGAATTCACCGAAGAAGCGAACAACGAGGGCGTCGAGGAGTGCCGCGTTTGGCTCGAAAAGCTGCATGCCATCGACCGCAGCCTGCTTTCCGATCAGCTTCAGTTCGCTTATGACAACTATCAGCGTCATTTTGAAATGGCGATCGAATCGAAGGACTGGTTCTATAACTACGAACCGCTCGACGAGTACGTCGGTCTTCACATGAATATGCCGCTGTTCTTTGGTCTGTACAATATCAAAGACGAAACGGACATTCAGAACTATCTCACGCTGATGGCGGACATGCCTCGTTTTTACGGACAGATCTTGGCGTTTGAGCAGGAGCGCGCCAACCGCGGACTGTTCATGACGGAGGATATGCTCGATCAGATCCTCAGCGATCTTCAGACCGTGGCGGACAGCGGAGAGACCAGCTACCTGCACGGCACGTTCCGCGAGGCGGTGGAGAAGCTCGATTTCCTGACCGACGCACAGCGTGAGGAATACATCGCGAAAAACGACGAGCTGGTCAAAACGGACTGGGTCGATGCGTATCAACAGCTCCATGACGGCCTTGAAACGCTGCGTCCGAAATGCCGCGCGCGCGTAGGCGCGTACGAACAGGGCGGGACCGCATACGACTATTTCTGCTGGGCGGTCAAGGATGAATGCTCGAACAACCGTACGGTAGAGGACGAGATCCGGTTCCTCGAACAGTGTAACTCCACGGTTTATTCGATCTTTTTGAACTCCGCCATGAAATGCTACAATGACCTGGTTTCGCAAAAGAAGATCACGACCGGCTCTCTGGAAGGCGACGAAGCATATCTGAAAACGCTGATGCCGCAGCTCGTTCCGCCGATGCCGGACGTAGAGGTGCGGTATGTCGAGATTCCGGAGGAGCTGCAGGATAGCTTCTCGCCGGCTGCGTATATGACCCCGTCGTTTGACGGCTACCGCAGCAACATCATCCTGACGAACCCGAAGGATCAGGAGAATTACAGCATGTCCACGCTTGCACACGAGGGATTCCCCGGGCACATGTATCAGTACACCTATCAGCTGGACCTCGGGACGATCCCGAAGTATCAGATGATCATCGAAACGAACGGGTATGCGGAATCCTGGTCGACCAATTCCGAATGGAATATTGCGCAAATCAATGAGAAATACGGCGTCGATCTTTCGATCGCTACGTTCCTGTACGAGTATTTCGTCAATACGCTTGTAACAATTGTTTCGCTGAAAGTGAACGGACAGGGGGCGACGCTCCAGGAGATCACGGACTATCTGGATCAGTGGAACCTCGGTTACGCAGCGGAACAGATCTATGATATGGCCATCGACATGCCGATCTACTACTTCAAGTATACCGGCGGCTTCTGCGAGCTGTTCGATCTGACGAACCGCTTCCATACGGGCGACACCGTCGAGTTCTTCAAGGAATACCTGCACTGGGGTCCCGGCTACTTCGATCTTCTGAACGAGCGCATGGAAGCGTGGGCCAAGGCGCAATAAAAATCTTGACAAGCGCGAAAAAAGTGGTAAAATCCATTCAAAGACTTTGAAAAAGAGGAGTACGCTGTTTGCCCGTCAGAGAGCCGTTCCGAGTGCTGCAAGAACGGTCGGTCGCAAATCGCGGAAGGTCGCTTTTGAGTCGGTGCGGCGAAACGAGTAACCGCATCCGGATAAGCCCCGTTATCGGCCAAGAGAGAAACAGATTCGTCTGTTTAACAAAGGTGGTACCGCGAACGCTCACTTCGTCCTTTGACGAAGTGGGCGTATTTTTTTGAAGGAGAAGAGTTATGAACACCGAAATGCCGAAAACCTACGACCCCGCAAGCGCAGAGCATGCGTGGTACGAGAAATGGGAACGGAACGGCTATTTTCACGCTGCGCCGAATCCCGAAAAAAAGCCGTTCACGATCGTGATCCCGCCGCCCAACATTACCGCAAAGCTGCACATCGGGCATGCGCTCGACAATACGCTGCAGGACACGATCATCCGCTATAAGCGCATGAGCGGATTTGAAACGCTGTGGCTTCCCGGAACGGACCACGCTTCGATCGCGACCGAAGTCAAGATCGTAGAAGCGCTCGCGAAGGAAGGAATTACCAAAAAGGACATCGGCCGCGAAGCGTTTTTGAAGCGCGCATGGGAATGGCGCGACGAATACGGCGGAACGATCGTCAGACAGCTGCGTAAGCTCGGTTCCTCCTGCGATTGGGAACGCGAGCGGTTTACCATGGACGAGCGCTGCAACCGCGCGGTGGTGCGCGTCTTCAAGAATCTGTACGACAAGGGCCTGATCTATCGCGGCAATCGTATTATCAACTGGTGCCCGACCTGCAAGACCGCGCTGTCCGACGCAGAAGTCGAATACGAGGAACAGGACAGCCATCTCTGGCATGTGCGCTACGACGCCCCGGATAAGTCCTATTCGATCACGGTCGCAACGACACGCCCCGAGACCATGCTCGGCGATACCGGTATCGCGGTGCATCCGGAGGATCCGCGCTACAAGGACATCATCGGCAAGACGGTCGTTCTGCCGCTTGTGAACCGCGAGATCCCGATCGTCGGCGATGAATACTGCGAGATGGAATTCGGCACCGGCGCGGTGAAGATCACACCTGCGCACGACCCGAACGACTTTGAGGTCGGCAAGCGTCACAACCTGCCCGCGCTGCGCGTGTTCACGGACGACGGTCACGTCAACGAGGAGGGCGGCAAATACTGCGGACAGGATCGCTTCGAATGCCGGAAGAACATCGTAAAGGACCTCGAGGACAGCGGAAATCTTGTCAGGATCGAGGACTACACGCACAACGTCGGCACCTGCTACCGCTGCCATACGACGATCGAAACGATCGTTTCGAAGCAGTGGTTCGTGGATATGAAGCCGCTCGCCGGGCCCGCGATCGACATGGTGCGCTCCGGCAAGGTGAAATTCGTGCCGGAACGGTTCGATAAGAACTTCTATCACTGGATGGAGAACATCCGTGATTGGTGCATTTCGCGACAGCTCTGGTGGGGACACCGCATCCCGGTGTATTACTGCGACGACTGCGGCGGCACGTTCTGCGAAGAGACCGCGCCGGAAAAGTGCCCGGTGTGCGGCGGTAAGCTTCATCAGGATGAAGACGTGCTCGATACCTGGTTCTCCTCGGGCCTGTGGCCGTTCTCCACGCTCGGCTGGCCGGAGGAGACGGAGGAGCTAAAGTACTTCTATCCGACCGACACGCTCGTGACCGGCTATGACATCATCACGTTCTGGATTTCCCGCATGATCACGTTTGCCGCGGAGGTCATGAAAGAGGAACCGTTCAAGACGGTCTATGTCCACGGACTCGTGCGTGACGGGCTTGGCCGCAAGATGAGCAAATCTCTGGGCAACGGCATTGACCCGATGGAGATCATCGAGAAATACGGCGCCGACTCGCTGCGCTTCTCGCTGATTACCGGCAACGCCGCGGGCAACGATATGCGCTTCTACAACGAAAAGGTGGAAGCGGCGCGCAACTTCTGCAACAAGGTCTACAACGCCGCGCGCTTCGTGCTGATGAACATCGACGAGGATACGAAACCGGAGTTTGACGAGAAGGATCTGTCGATCGTCGATAAGTGGATCCTTGCGCAGCTCGACCGCACGATCCGCGACGTGTCCGCAAACCTCGATGCGTACGAGCTGAACCTTGCGGCGGAGAAGATCTACGACTTCATCTGGGGTACGCTGTGCGATTGGTACATCGAGCTTGCGAAACCCTCTCTGTACAGCGACGACGCTGCGGAAAAGAAACGTGTTTCCTCCGTGCTGCTGTACGTGCTGTCCACCTCTATGAAGCTGCTGCATCCGTTTATGCCGTTCATCACCGAGGAGCTGTATCAGCGGCTTCCGGGGCACGAGGAGACGATCATGTTGTGCAGCTGGCCGAAGGCGAGCGATACGCCGCGGTTTGAAGCGGAGGAGGCCTGCACCGAGACGCTGAAGGACGTGGTCCGCGCGATCCGCAACGTGCGTGCGGAACGCAAGGTGCCGGTCGGATTGAAGATCAAGGCAAAACTCGTCGTACCGGATCCGGCGGCCTTCGGCGCAGCGGAAAAGCTTCTCAAAAAGCTGATCGGCGCAGAGCGCGTCGAGATCACAGCGGAACGCGGCGACGTGCAGAAGACCGACGTGCATCTGGTGTGCGCAGGCGCGGAGGCTTATATCCCGCTCACTTCGCTGGTCGATCTCGATGAGGAACGCGCAAGGATCGACAAAGAGATCGAACGCGTCAAGGGCGAGGTCACGCGCGCGGAAGGCAAGCTCTCCAATGAGAAATTTGTCGCGAAAGCGCCGGAGGCAGTCGTCAACGAAGAGCGCAGAAAGCTCGAAGCGGCGAAGGAAATACTGCAGAGACTTATGGAACGCCGCGCAGACCTGGATTAAACGAACACACAGGGGAGGGGAGAAGACGCCCCTCCCCAAAAAGATCGATCGGAGAGGAGAACCGCATGGAACAGAAATTGCCCGACGTCAATGCAGCCGACCGGAGGAACGACGGGGCCGAACAGAGCGCGATCGAACGGCTCGGCGCAAAAATCGACGAGCTGCACGCGATTGAAAAAAAGAATTACCGGATCAACCGCATTCGCATGGCGAGCAGCATTCTTTGTCTTTTGCTGCTGGCTGTAACCGCCTTCGGCCTGTTCGTGAATATCGGCTCCGTCATGCAGAAGGCTCAAAAGATCACGGATACAGTCTCAAACGCAGGAAAGAAGTTCGAAGAGGTTGCGGGCAATGCCGACGAGGTGGTACAGGATCTGAACCAGATCGAGTTCGCGAAGCTTGGCAAAACACTGCAGGAGATCGCCGATCTCAGCAAAAATGCGGTAGAGCAGGTCAACGAATCGGCAGGCGATCTTGAACAGATCGTACAGTCCGCCGATACGGTCCTGAAGAATTTCAGCGAGCTGAAGATCGACTCGCTCAACAGCGGCATTGAAGAATTGAACCGTGTTTTGGGCGATATCAAGGCGTTTTTCGACAGTTTGCCGACTTGATCTCGAAAAAAAGAAAAAAAGTGTTGACATTTTGAACGGAATGTAGTATTCTAATCAAGCCGCTTGAAGTTCGTGTGAGTTTCGGGGTGTAGCGCAGTCCGGTAGCGCACGTGCTTTGGGAGCATGGGGCCGGAGGTTCAAATCCTCTCACCCCGACCAAAGCGGCCGAAAGAGTGGTCCCGTGGTCAAGTGGTTAAGACACCGCCCTTTCACGGCGGCTACAGGAGTTCGAATCTCCTCGGGATCACCATTTTCCTTCTGGGAACAAGG
>JAEEGL016347715.1_pt1 | contig 12759 bp, 9 predicted proteins | sample 9134231 | NCBI WGS metagenome assembly JAEEGL01 (sample SAMN16246548, study PRJNA631951) | gut metagenome | biome: gut microbiome; feature: rumen; material: fiber-attached | host: Bos | place: Iran: Karaj | collected 2018-10 | reverse complement strand
GCGCTTCAGAACGCTACAAGTGTGGCAGCCACACTCCTTACAACAGAGTCTGTTGTAGCAAATATCAAGGAAGACGCTCCGGCAATGCCTGCAGGTGCCGGCATGGGCGGAATGGGTTATTGATAATAATTCCAATAAGCATAATAAAGGCGAATCGCATGAGCGGTTCGCCTTTTATATTGCCGCTATATGTGATAAAATAGGGACGTTATGAAAAAATTGCTCGTATACTTAAAAGAATATCGAATGCAGTGTGTTCTTGCACCCGCTTTTAAGATGCTTGAAGCATGTTTTGAACTCATCGTTCCGCTTGTCATAGCAAGTCTTATTGATAAGGGTATAGGCGGGGAGAATATGCCCCATATCATTAAGTGTGTGGCAATATTGGGCATTCTTGCGCTTGTCGGACTTACGGTGTCCATAACCGCACAGTTTTTTGCGGCCAAGGCCGCCATAGGGTTTGCGACAAGACTAAGAAGCGAGCTTTTCAGACATCTGCTCGGTCTGTCTTTTTCCGAGATAGATACCGTCGGTACGTCTACGATGATTACGCGTATGACAAGCGACGTCAATCAGGCACAGAACGGTGTCAACATGTTCTTAAGGCTTTTTTTAAGAAGCCCCTTTGTAGTATTCGGAGCCATGATCATGGCATTTACCATAGATTCACACATAGCGCTTATCTTTGTGGCCACCATAGCGGTTTTATTTGCCGTTGTGGGATTTATAATGTCACGGAATATTCCTGCACTTCTAAGGGCGCAGGAAAGCCTTGATAAAGTAACTCGAAGCGTGAGAGAGGGCCTTAACGGTGTTCGTGTTATCCGTGCATTCAGGCTTGAGGCTGATTCCGTTAAGTCATTTAACGGCGTGACGGATGAACTTACAGGCAGACTTAAAAAGGCCGGTCATATATCGGCGCTTATGAATCCGCTTACATATGTGCTGATTAACCTTGGAATAATCCTTGTGATCTATTCGGGCGGATTAAGAGTTGAGTCGGGCATTCTTACTCAGGGTCAGGTTATTGCGCTTTATAACTATATGTCGCAGATACTTGTCGAACTTGTTAAACTTGCAAATCTTGTCGTGACACTTAATAAGGCCATGGCAAGCGCCAACCGAATATCCGCTGTTTTTGATATCAATACATCGATGCGCGAAGGAGATGGGGTTGATTTTGATACGGATCCTGATGATGATGTGCTTGAGACCGAGTCTGATGCGGGCTCTGAGGCCGTAAGCTTCAGAGACGTTTCTTTCGCTTATCCCGGATCTTCTGAAGATTCGCTTGAGAATATAAGCTTCGTGGTAAATAAGGGCCAGACCGTCGGAATAATAGGCGGTACGGGCAGCGGTAAGAGTACGATTGCCTCTTTGATAGCACGTTTTTACGACGTTACGGGCGGAGGTGTATATCTGTTCGGTCATGATATTAAGGATTATTCATACGATCAGCTGCATTCACTTGTGGGAACGGTTATGCAAAAAGCGGTGCTTTTTAGCGGAACGATAGAGAGCAATATTCGTATGGCCGCGGGCGATGTATCGGAAGACGTAATTAACGATGCCGTTAAAAAAGCTCAGGCCGATGAAATAGTTAAGGGCAAGGGCGGAATTAAAGCCTGCGTAGAGCAGGGCGGACGCAATTTTTCGGGTGGTCAGAAGCAGAGGATTTCGATAGCCAGAACTTTGGCAATGAGAACACCCATAGTTATACTTGATGACAGCTCCTCAGCACTTGATTATGCGACGGATTTAAGCCTTCGTCGTGCGCTTAAGGAACTGCCCGAAGATACGACGGTATTTATTATATCGCAGAGAACTTCGTCGATTCAGCATGCGGATAAGATAATAGTCCTTGAGGACGGTCGTATGGAAGGCATCGGAACTCACGAAGAACTGTTAAAGAGCTGCGATTTGTATAAAGAGATACACGAAAGTCAGTTACACAGGAGTTGATTTGTTGAAAGCAAAGAATAATGTGCAAACTGAATACGGCGGCAATACGGGAAGAGAACTTGCAAAGTATTTAAAAAGGCACGGCTTTTTGGTTGTGCTCTCTGTTGCTTTGGCTCTTTTCTCAAGCCTTACCGCGCTTTTTGTTCCCGTGCTTTTCGGTAAGGCCATAGACAGCATTTTATCCGATATGGGATCCGTGGTTAATTGCCTTATAAGAGTCGGCTGTGTAATTGGCGTTACCGCTTTGATGCAGTGGGTAATGGCCATGGTCAATAATAAGGTAACATATGAGGTTACACAGGATATCAGGAACGATGCTTTTGAGAAGATCCAGAAGCTTCCGCTTAACTACCTGGATTCACATTCCACCGGTGAGATAGTCAGCCGTATGGTGGCTGATGTGGATACGCTTGCCGACGGACTGCTGATGGGATTCACACAGGCGTTTACGGGTATTGTGACGATAGTAGGCACGATTTATTACATGTGGACATTAAGCAGAATGACAACGATAGTTGTTGTCTGTGTGACACCACTGTCACTTTTTGTGGCCAATTTCATTGCAAAGCATACGCATGACATGTTCATAACTCAGTCCGTGACAAGAGGAGAACAGACCGCGCTTATCGATGAGATGATCGGTAATGAGAAAGTGGTCAGATCTTTCGGGTATGAAGATGAGGCACTTGAGCGCTTCAATGAGATTAATGACAGACTTGCTGTGTGTTCGTTAAAGGCTCTGTTCTATTCATCGACTGTCAATCCGGCAACAAGATTCGTCAATTCAACGGTGTATGCGCTTGTTGCGCTGGTCGGTGCGATAAGGGTTCTCGGCGGTCATATTACCGTCGGAAGTTTATCTGCTTTGCTTGCATATGCCACACAGTATACCAAGCCGTTTAATGAAATATCCGGAGTCGTTACGGAACTGCAGAATGCCTTTGCCTGTGCCTCAAGAGTCTTTGCTCTCATAGGAGAAAGCGAAGAGGAGGGTTCGCAGATATACGACATTAAGGCATCTGACGGTTCGTCCGGTGATGAGGATGGTATAAAGGGTGAAGTAGACATAGAAGCGGTTGATTTTGCATATGTTAAGGATAAGCCGCTTATAGAGGACTTCTCGCTTAACGTGGGAAGCGGACAGACGGTTGCGATTGTCGGACCTACGGGAAGCGGTAAGACGACTCTTATAAATCTTCTGATGCGGTTTTATGATACGGATGACGGTAAGATCAGTGTGGACGGTAAGGACATAATGTCGCTTACCAGACAGGAGCACCGGAAACGTTTCGGAATGGTGCTTCAGGATACGTGGATAAAGCAGGGTACCGTTCTGGACAACATAAGGATAGGCCGGCCGGATGCGACGAGGGAAGAGTGCATAAATGCTGCTAAGGAAGCTCATGCACACAGCTTTATAAAGAGACTTCCGCAGGGTTATGATACGGTACTTGCCGAGGACGGTGGAGACTTAAGCGTAGGTCAGAAGCAGCTTTTGTGTATCACAAGAGTCATGCTTGCGCTGCCGCCGATGCTTATTCTGGATGAGGCGACATCAAGCATTGATACGCGAACAGAGATAAGGATACAGAAGGCTTTCCATAAGATGATGAACGGAAGGACGAGCTTTATTGTGGCCCACAGGCTCTCTACAATTATGGACGCCGATATCATCGTTGTGATGAGGGACGGACATATCGTTGAGCAGGGTTCTCATGAGGCTTTGCTTAAGAAGGGCGGGTTCTACAGTGAGCTGTTTGAAGCGCAGTTCGCGCATTGACGTTGATTATATAGGAGAGTATAATATTTAGGTAGTTTTTTAGGATTCGACACTATATATAGTGTTATAAGATAATACGTGGAGGATTACGATGATCAAAGAAAAACTTGAAGATTATGTGGTAAGCATACCCGATTTCCCGGAGCCGGGAATAATCTTTCGTGATATCACAAGTGTGCTGCAGGATGCGGACGGACTTCGCATGGCCATAGATTCGATGCAGAAGCTTGTTGAGGGACTTGAATATGACGTGATAGCCGGAGCGGAATCAAGAGGATTCATATTCGGTACACCGATAGCATATAACATGCATAAGCCTTTTGCGCTTGTTCGTAAAAAGGGTAAGCTGCCGAGAGAGACTGTTGAGACATCCTATGATCTTGAATACGGTTCAGCAACCATAGAGATGCATAAGGACAGCATTCAGCCCGGGCAGAAGGTGCTTGTTGTTGATGATTTGATTGCAACGGGCGGAACTCTTGAAGCTACAATAAAGCTTGTTGAACAGCTCGGCGGAGAAGTTGTGGGCGTGCTTGTGCTCATGGAGCTTAAGGGACTTCACGGTAGAGACAGGATCAAGTGTCCGGTTTATTCGTCTATTCAGTACGAGGGTAAGTAACGCAGGCGCTTTCGTTTTTGCAAGGCAATGTATAACTATTGGAAGGTGGATGTATGGAGGAGAAAAAGCTCGTAACATCTACAACTGAAGAACACGGTATAGTATTCGACGACGGTCGTATAGAGTCGATAGGAGAGTTTCTTCCTCCTGAGCAGCTTTATGCCGATCTTATTAATCGTGTGCAAAAATACCATCCTTCCGATGACATAAGCCTTATTGAGAAGGCATACAAGACGGCCAGTGAGGCTCATGTGGGCCAGGTGCGCAAGTCGGGTGAACCCTACATTGTGCATCCTTTGTATGTGGCGAATATCCTTGCCGATCTGGAGATGGACAAGGAGACGATTGCCGCAGGTCTTTTACATGACGTTGCCGAGGATACGGAGTGGACGATTGATGATATAGGCAGAGAGTTCGGTGAAGACGTGGCGCATCTTGTTGACGGCGTGACAAAGCTTAACGATCTTCAGCTTGCCGAGAACGTCGGAGCAGATAAGGCATCCGACAGGGCAGAGATGCAGGCAGAGAATCTGCGTAAGATGTTCCTTGCGATGGCCAAGGATATCAGGGTCATTATCATAAAGCTTGCGGACAGACTTCACAATATGCGTACGCTTAAGCATATGCCTCTTGAGAAGCAGCAGAGAATTGCAAGGGAGACCCTGGATATATACAGTCCGATTGCACAGAGGCTCGGTATATCCAAGATCAAAGTTGAACTTGATGATTTGAGTCTTAAGTATCTTCAACCGGATATATACTATGATCTCGTTGATAAGATTGCTATCAGGAAGAGTGAGAGAGAGAAGTATATAGAGGGTATAGTGCTTAAGGTTAAGAAGCATATAGACGATGCCGGAATCAAGGCGGAGGTCGACGGAAGAATCAAGCACTTCTTCTCAATATACAAGAAGATGAAGAATCAGAATAAGACACTGGAGGAGATATATGATCTCTTTGCGGTGCGTATAATAGTTGATTCGGTTAAGGACTGTTATGCCGCACTCGGTGTCATTCATGAGTTATATACTCCGATTCCCGGAAGATTCAAAGATTATATTGCCATGCCCAAGGCGAATATGTATCAGTCCATACATACGACGCTTATCGGTGAGTCCGGACAGCCTTTTGAGATACAGATTCGTACGTGGGAGATGCATAAGGCAGCTGAGTACGGTATCGCGGCTCACTGGAAGTACAAAGAAACTTCCGACGGTAAGAAGGGTAATTTCGGTGAGGAAGAGAAGCTTACATGGCTTAGACAGATACTGGAATGGCAGAAGGACATGTCGGATAATAAGGAGTTTATGCAGCTTCTTAAAAGCGATCTGGATCTGTTCTCCGACAGTGTGTACTGTTTCACTCCCAGAGGCGAAGTCAAGAACCTTCCTGCGGGAAGTACACCCATAGATTTCGCATATGCGATTCACAGTGCCGTCGGTAACAAGATGGTCGGTGCCCGAGTCAACGGAAGACTTGTAACCATAGACTACGAGATACAGAACGGCGACAAGATTGAGATCATAACATCTCAGAATTCCAAGGGCCCGAGCAGAGACTGGTTGAATGTCTGCAAGTCCACTCAGGCCAAGAATAAGATCAATCAGTGGTTTAAGGCTGAGCGCAAGGATGACAATATCGTTAAAGGTAAGGAATTGTTGCTTTCTTACTGCAAGGCGCACGGAATAGATGTAAATACAATTAAGACCACTGAATACGAGACGAGAATAATGCGTAAGTACGGCTTCCGTGACTGGGAGAGTGTGCTTGCCGCAATCGGACACGGTGCATTAAAAGAAGGTCAGATTGCCAATCGTATGGTCGAGATGTATGAAGAAGACCATAAGAAGGAGATCACGGATGAGGAGATTGCTTCCGAGATTGCCGATGCAGCTGCGAAGGCGGACAAGTCATACGGCAAGTCGGGCAACGGAATCATTGTTAAGGGTGTTCACGATGTATCCGTAAGATTCTCAAAGTGCTGCAATCCTCTGCCGGGTGATGAGATTGTCGGATTCGTGACAAGAGGAAGAGGTATATCCATCCATCGTAATGACTGTATCAATGTCTTAAGTCTTTCGGACAGCGAGAGGGTAAGACTTATCGATGCGGAGTGGCAGGATGACAGTGATGAGACGGATGGCGTGTATCAGGCAGAGATAGTCATATATGCCAATAATCGTACGGGACTTCTGGTTGATGTCTCACGTACGCTTACCGAGAAGAATATCAATATTATCTCCGTCAATACAAGAGTGAGCAAGCAGGGCGTATGTACAATGATGCTTTCTTTTGAGACGACGGGAAGAGAACAGCTTAACAATGTGATAGAGAGGCTTAACGCCATTCAGGGTGTAATAGACATAGAAAGACGTACCGGATGATAACGGAGGAATAATGAGCGACTTAAAGATCGGAAGAATAGTCTTAAGTGTATGTGCAACGAACTGCTACTTTGTATATCATGAAGGACAGAGTGAGTGCATAGTTATAGATCCCGCCGACAGAGGTGACTATATATATGAGGCGCTTAAAAGCAAAGGCTTTAAAGTGACGCACATTCTCATTACGCATGGTCATTTTGATCATATATGGGGATGTTCAAAGTTAAGAAGTCTTACAAGCGCACCCGTATATGCGCTTGATCTGGAACAGGACGTGATGGAGAGTGCGGTTTTGAATTCATCCGAAGCTGCGGGACGTGCCTGTACAGTCAAGGTCAATAATTATGTCAAAGACATGGATGTACTTGAATTAAACGGCTTTAAGATACAGGTACTTGCAACTCCCGGTCATACACACGGATCGTGCTGTTATTACTTTATCGATGATAACATACTTATAAGCGGAGACACTCTTTTTGCCGAAAGTGTAGGACGTACGGATTTGCCTACGGGCAGCATGAGCGAACTTACTCACTCCATAGAGACGAAACTGGCCGCTCTTCCGGATGATACTTCGGTATATCCGGGACACGGTGATCAGACTACAATAGGACATGAGAAGGATTACAATCCTTTCTGGCCGAGATGATATTGCAAGCCCGACATTTTCGTCGGGCTTTTTTTGTGGTATTATATTATGAAGGGTTATTGGGGAGGAGTTTATGTACAAGGACAGTAACAAAAAGACAGTAGATTTTCAGAGTGACAAGTATCTTGTTTTTCAGATGTTGTTTTTTGCAACGGCAATTCTGATTAATTTCCTGCTTCCGAGACTTGCGTCATATTATGGGGTTCCGTTATACCTTGATAATGTCGGAACGCTTATGGCTGCCGTGCTCGGAGGATATCTACCCGGCATCGCAGTCGGATATCTCAACAATATCATCAATATGCAGGGCAATCCCGGTAATGCATACTATGTTGTTCTTTCGACAATGATAGCCGCATGCGGAACATATTTCGGCAGGAAGGGCTATTACAAAAAGTTCGGCAAAGCGCTTATTACAATTCCGGTATATGCCTTGATAGGCGGAGGATTGGGCTCGATTCTTACTTATATCCTTTACGGTTTCGGAATGGGTGAAGGTATAAGCGCTCCCTTTGCGCGCAGGCTTTTAGAGAGTGGAAGCATGAATGTGTTCTGGGCTCAGTTCACTTCGGATATTGTTATAGATATCATAGATAAAGCGATTACCGTAGTTCTGGCATTTTTCATAATAAAATCAATTCCTGAGAAGCTTAAGCCGGGACTGTGGCTTACGGGATGGAGACAGGCACCTCTTTCCGACGAAGCAATTGCAGCCGTAAAAAAGAGCAATACCAGATCGTTCTCATTAAGAGGCAAGATTATCGCCATCATTTCCGTAATCATGGTATGTGTAGCCGTATTCACGACGATAATCAGTTATATACTGTTCCAGAATTTTGCGATGAATCAGTATACATACAGCTGTACCTGCGCAGCGAAGCTTGCCGGCAATCTCATTGATACGAAGAAGATTGATGAGTATATCAATGTCGGAAAAGGAAAATCATCTTCGGATTATCTTGCTGTCAGGAATAAGCTTGACGGAATCAGAAAAGGTAATCCTGATATTGAATACCTGTATATATACAAGTTTTTGGAAGACGGTGTTGAGGTCATATTCGACCTTAATACGAATGATGTCGAAGGTCAGCATCCCGGTGCAATTATAGAGTATGAAGAATATATAAGACCTTATAAGTCTGTTTTAATTGCCGGAGGAGAAGTTGATCCCATACTTGACGATACTCAGTATGGAAAGCTTTTGACGGTACTGGATCCCATATATGATTCTTCGGGCAAGGTTGTATGCTACGCCGGTGCGGACATAAAAGTCGAGGATATCAGAATATCCACACTTAACTATATGGCCAAGGTATTCTCATTGTTCATGGGATTCTATATATTCATACTTGCGCTTTGTATATGGCTTGTGGATTATCATCTGATTTATCCGATTACCGCCATGACTGCGTCAGCAAGGAAGTTTGCTTATGACAGTGAGGAAGCAAGAGAGATAAGTGTGGAGAGACTGCAGCATCTTGAGATTTCAACGGGTGATGAGATAGAGAATCTGTATGATTCATTGTCCAAGACAATTGCCGAGACCGTAGGTTATCTTGAGGATGTGGAAGCTAAGGGTGAAGAGATTGCCCATATGCAGAACGGTCTTATCTATGTTCTGGCGGATATGGTCGAGAGCAGAGATAAGAATACGGGTGACCATGTGCGTAAGACGGCGGCATATGTAAGGCTCATCATGAATAAGATGAGGGAGAAAGGTATATATGCTGATCAGCTGACCGATGAATTTATTGAGGATGTGGCCAATTCCGCGCCTTTGCATGATGTGGGCAAGATAATGGTTTCAGACACTATACTTAATAAGCCGGGCAGGCTTACGGACGAAGAGTTTGCCATAATGAAGAGTCATACGACTGCCGGAAGCAAGGTGATAGCAAGTGCGATGTCACTGGTATCCGACAGCGGCTATCTTAAGGAAGCCAAGAACCTGGCGACATACCATCATGAGAGATGGGACGGCACGGGTTATCCGAGCGGCAAGGCGGGAGAGGAGATACCTCTTTCGGCACGTATAATGGCGGTCGCCGATGTTTTTGATGCACTTGTATCAAAGAGAAGTTACAAAGAGCCGTTTACTTTTGAAAAGGCCATGAGCATTATAACAGAGGGCGCCGGTACACAGTTTGATCCGCAGATTGCCAAGATATTTGCGGAAGCCGAAGAAGAGGTAAGAGCGGTGACTGCGGCACATGAGTCAATGCTCGGTCAGGGAATAAGGAACTTCTCCGAAGAGGAATAGACAGTGATTTGCGTTAAGATTAACGAAGAAAGCTATTCATACGATATACATTCATTGATAAAGGCATTCTATCCGGCAGAGGATATTAAGGTAGTGCTTAATGATGAAAATTTAAACTCCGACAGTAACATGCCGGAGTTTTACGTGTATGCGGGAATGGATAAGATAAAGACAGGCATAGACTCAGACGGTACTGAGGGGATTGTTAAAGAAGTCGCAGTCTCTGATTCGCTTTCAAAAGACAGAGCGGCGTATAAGAGCGAACTTAAGCGAAGTTTATACAGAGCATTGTCAGAATATACGGGACAGGAGCTTCCGTGGGGAACGCTTACGGGTATAAGGCCCACGAAGCTTGCAATGACATGCCTTGATGAGGGCATGAGTGAGGACGCCGCAGTCGGATATATGAAAGACTTTTATCTCTGTTCCGATACAAAGGCGAAGCTCGCTACGGATATTGCGACAAGGGAAAGACAGATAATAAAGAATATAGGTGCGGATGAAAAGGGTTACAGCCTTTATATCGGCATTCCTTTCTGTCCGAGTACGTGCCTTTACTGTTCGTTCATGTCATATCCGATTGCCGCACACAGAGGGGCGGTCGACAGCTATATAGATGCTGTAAAAAAGGAATTGGATTTTGTTGCCGGTTCTTTTGCGGGAAGAAGACTTGACAGCGTATACATAGGCGGAGGAACGCCTACGACATTAAGTGCCGAAAGGCTTAAAGATCTTATCGGTTATGTACATGAGAAGATAGATTTAAGCAATATAAAGGAATTCACCGTTGAGGCGGGAAGAGCAGACTCTATTGACAGAGAGAAGCTTACGGTGCTTAGACAGATGGGGGTAGACAGGATATCCGTCAATCCACAGACATTCAATGAGGATACGCTTAAGCTTATCGGAAGAAAGGCTACGGCGGCTGAGACTATAGAGGCTTTTTATCTTGCCAGGGAAGTGGGATTTGACAATATCAATATGGATATAATCCTGGGACTTCCGGGTGAGAATATAGATGACATTAAGTATACACTTGATAAGATTGAGGAACTTAAGCCGAATGATCTTACCGTTCATTCTCTTGCGGTTAAAAGAGGCAGCAAGCTGGCGGAGCTTTTGCTTGAGAATAAGAAGATAGGTGACAGTAATGTCATGTTACGAAATGACGGTATAGATTATGAGGAAGCCATGAGACTTACCGAGCAGACGGCGGCACGCATCGGCCTTTCCCCATATTACCTGTACAGACAGAAGAACATCAGGGGCAATCTTGAGAATACCGGATATGCTGAAGACGGCAAGGCGGGAATATACAATATTCTTATGATGGAAGAAGTGCAGGATATCGTTGCGTGCGGTGCCGGAACGGTCTCTAAACGCGTGTATGTACAGGACGATAACAGCGTACGTATAGAGCGCTGCGATACACATAAGGATCTAAAGTTATATCTGGAAAATACGGAACAGATGATTGACCGTAAAAGGAAGCTTTACGGGATTGATTAAATCTGATGTCGGACGACGGCGTATTCATCGCCGTTTTTGAAAAACGGACAATCCTTGGTCCCGCCTGATATGAAACGAAAGTAATCATCTTCGTCCATATCAACGGAGCAGTACCATTCCTCGTCCGTTTCATCATATTCGTTATAGGCACATTCGTCACACAAAGCCATTATATCACCACTCCGGGATACAGATTGTTCTCTTCAAGTTCTTTTAAGACAGGGGATTCATATCCGTACTTGACCGCTGTCATTATCTTGTCGAAAGAATCCAGCAATTCGTTGATATCACACTCTTTGAGATTGAAATTATTGCTTCCGATTGAAACGGAGATTGAATAAGGCTTGTCTGAAGTGCGGTTGTATTCCTCTATGGCATTCATAACCGCAAGTCTGCAATCCGAAAGAACATCATCCGAAAATGAATCAAGCAATATAAAGAATCTGTCGCCGACAATACGGATAACGGCTGCAGAAGATCTGACGGTATTGGTTAAGATGTCAGCAAATTCAATAAGTACCTCATCTCCTTCGGAATGACCGTACTTCTCATTGATCTGCTTAAAGCCGTCTATATCAAGCATAAGAGCCGAGAAGTTACCCGAATGGCTCTTACGTAAAGTTGCCTTAACGGAATCAAGATATGCGCGGTTAAATACACCGGTAAGATTGTCGGTGATAATACCCTCGTTCTTAAGGCTGACAACTATGCTGCATACGGATATTCCGACACAGGGCCATAAAAGCGATACTCCGTAAGAGAACGACTGAATAAGCGATCCTACGGCAAGAGGAACAATGAATACCCACATGGGATAGTACTGTCTTGCCCTTCCTTTGCGAACGGCGTTGAAATATATAACGAGACCGTCACAGATCAAAAGAACCTCAGCAAACGCATATACCCAGTAGAAGGCATGTCTGCAATATACGTTATTGTCATCGACACTGAAAACTATCGGAACAATAAGATTGACGAAAAGCAACAGTGCTTCGAATGTACACAATATATATATGAGGTTGATATGCAGCTTGGATATACGTTCGTTTATGTAATTATATACGATTGTAACAAAGCTGGGACCTACGATGATGTTAAGCAGATAAAGTATGAAATTACCCGCATATACGATGAAATAATTAAATTCGCCCGGCTTGCCGTCCGCATGGAATACGATTGGATCAAGTATGCAGCCTGTCATTGCCGACAGTATCATAATAAGCAAAATAGTACTGGTCAGCTTGTGCGAATGGATCTTCCAGCCCTTACAGATAAGCAAAACCAGCATCATAAGGCAGCCGAGCAGATTGGTTGTATATATGGAAGTTAAATCGATTGTGGAACTCAAAGAAAATACCCCCTGATAATATCCCTGTATTGTCTTTGTTACATACATAATTATCTATTATATATCATTATGCTTTCAATATCCAGTTTTTGTTATTTTTATGTATGATATACGACCTTTATACGCTGTTTGTAAACAGCCTCAGACTTGTGTATAGAGGTAATAAGGAGTATAATTTGCAAGACAGAATTTTGCATGGGAAAAGAGATTTATGACACTTTCAGACTATTTTTCACATTATCTTGTGG
>JAEEGL014629975.1_pt1 | contig 12759 bp, 9 predicted proteins | sample 9134231 | NCBI WGS metagenome assembly JAEEGL01 (sample SAMN16246548, study PRJNA631951) | gut metagenome | biome: gut microbiome; feature: rumen; material: fiber-attached | host: Bos | place: Iran: Karaj | collected 2018-10 | reverse complement strand
CGCCGACGAGAACGATCCCGCGTCCTACGATTTCGCTTTCACCGACGCTCTTCTCTGCCGGCTTAAGGAATACGGCGTCGAGCCCTATTTCCGACTCGGGGTGTCTATCGAAAACGGACACATGATAAAGGCGTACCGCGTATTTCCTCCGGCGGATTTTGACAAGTGGGCGCGCGTATGCGAACACGTCGTCCGCCATTACAACGAGGGCTGGGCGAACGGATTCCGTCTCGGGATCACCTACTGGGAGATCTGGAACGAGCCCGACAACGAGGAATCGATCGAACTGAACAATATGTGGAAGGGCACCGCGGAGCAGTATTACGATCTTTACGCCGCCGTGGCGGCACACCTCAAAAAATGCTTCGGCGACTCGATAAAGGTCGGAGGTTATTCAAACACCGGGCTGTATCTCGGATATATGGAAAAATCCGAAAAATACCGAAAGCCCCACGAGGTCACTCACTGGGAGGAGCGCGCGATATATCACACGAAATTCCTGCGCGGATTTCTCGACCGGGTAAAGCGGGATTCCCTTCCCCTTGATTTCTTCTCGCATCACAGTTACATGGACGTCCGCCTTACCACAAACGTCCAGAAATACGCCGAGCGGCTGCTTGAGGAGGCCGGATTCCCGGATATCGAGATACATCTCAACGAATGGAACACCGACCGCACCCGCGAGACCCGCGGAACGTCGAAGGCGTCCGCAGACGTCGCGGCAATGATGATTGCGATGCACGCAACGAAGATGAGCGTGATGTGCTACTACGACGCCCGCTTCGGCACCAGCGTATACGGCGGGCTGTTCAATCCGCTGACCGCAGAACCCTTCTGCACCTATTATTCCTTCGTCGCCTTCGGAAAACTTTACGCGCTCGGCAATCAGATCGGAATAACCGGCGGTTCTGAAGACGGTCTTTACGCGATCGCCGCCACCGACGGAAAAACGCGCGGAGTGCTGATCACAAATATCGGAGAAGAAAAAACGGTAGCGACCGACCTCGGAAGAGGATATACCGCTTACGCGATTGACGAAAAGCATTTTATGGCGAAAAAGCGCGTCGGCGCTGGCTGCTTCAGACTCGGGCAGTACGAGACGCTGTACTTTGAAAAAAGCTGAGTATAGTTGTCAGTGGACAGGCTTCGCGCCTGACGGCGCTCGCAGTGAAGACGCGCCTTCGGCGCTGACGAAGACGTGCTTCGCACTGGCGAAGACGCGCTTTCAGCGCTATTGAAGTGTCCGGCTCGCGCCGGACGTGAAAAGATACGGAAAAACCGCTAAATCAAAGGAGCCGCTTAATTTCCCCCATTTTCTTCGGGGTTTTTAAGCAGCTCCTTTTTTGCCTTTATGCAATCCCTTGCTGCCGGACCTTTTTCGCAAAGGCGTCAAGAAGAGGCAGAAGCTCGTCGATCACCTCCGCGTCGGTACGCAGATCCGGCCTGTCGCACCAGACGCAGGTCATCCAGCCGTCGAGCATTCCCCTCCGCGAAGGCGTGTCGAGCGTCCTGCCGGGCGCTTCCTGGGCGCCGAACGACCAGACGTCCCATTCCTTTTCGATGCTTTCGGGATTTGACTTGACGTACGCCTGCGGCGGCGTCGATCTCGCCTTTTCGGTCAGCACGTAATAGCAGAAGATGCTGTCTGCCCCCGTGATCCGGTGACCGCGGTCGGCGACGTCGCAGGGCGTCACGAAAGCCGGCTTTGCCGACCAGAACTGGACCGCGAATCCTTTTTCGAACTGCACGTGACCGGCGTCGGCGTATTTCCACCCGGTGTCCGACTCGCGCATGAACTCGTCGTTCCACGCCCTGACGCTGTCGTAACCGAGAGCGCGCATCCGCCGGTACAGCCGGTTCATATAAAGGACGAACATATCGTATGCGACGGCCGTTTCTTTTCCCGTTATTTCCCGGGCGCGCTCCGCCCAGGTGTCGAGCTGCCCCCATCTCGGTTTGACCGAGGTATCGACCGCCGCGGGAACGAATCCAAGCAGCTCGTCTCCTCCTATGTCAACCGCGCGGCAGCCGAGCGTGCGGAAAAATCCGGCACATCTGTCGAGAAGTTCCTCGGCAAAGGCGACGGCGACCGGGTTTGCAAGGTCAATCCCGCGGGAAAAAGAGTGATTGTTCGTCCCGCATACCCGGGATACCCGGCCGTCCGTTGAAAAATACGATCCAATGCCGTAGACCCGCGAGGGTTCGGGAATGTCCGTCAGTTCTTTTCCGTCGGCAAAGAAATGATACTGTTCATCCCGACAAAGCACCTCGTATCTCACCCCGTCGTGCGAAAAGGAAACCCCTCCGTCGCGTGCCCTGTCGTGGAAGCGCGCGACGGCAAAGTTTAAGTGCCCGGGAGAATCGAACGACGGGATGATCTCGACTCCCGCCGCTGCCGCGCAAGCGGAAATCTCGCGCAGTTCTTCGCAGGAAAGAAAACGCCCGTCCGTCGCAAGACTTCCGACCGGCCCCTGGGTGCAGAGCTCCCCATCTCTTCCGGGAAGCCACTCAAAGCCGGGGACTTCGATCCCGAAGCCCATATCCTCCGAAAAATGCAGCTGGAGGAAATCCATACCGCGCGACGACAGTTCTCCTATGAGTCTGCGGATCTGCCCGGGAGCGAAATATTTCCTTCCGATATCCAGCATCACGCCCGCCCGGGGCGCCGAAACCTTTTTTTCTTTCATTTTTTTATCCTTGACTGTTATACCCGATTGGATTATAATATTTTAAAAGACAATTTCCGGAGTCAGTTATGAACGATTTTTACGCCGGCTTCTGCCGCAAAAACATCGACCCGCCCCACGGCTGTCCCGTAGCCGGGTATTTCGTACCGAGATCGGTAAAGGGAAAGCTCGACGGACTGGAGGTAAACGCCGTCGCCCTCAGATCGGGCTCGGACGCCGCCGTCATCATTGTCTGCGATCTGCTCGATATCGGCTCGACGGACTTCGCAGACGAATGCCGCGGATCGGTCTCGGACGCCGCGGGGATCCCCGCGGACGCCGTTTTCATCAGCTGCACGCACACCCACACCGGCCCTTCGACCGATATCGAAAGAGATCCGGAACACGCGGGACTTATAGCGGAATACAGAAAATTCTTAAAAAGCAGGATGACCGACGCCGCCGTTGAAGCATTCGCGGATCTTTCTCCCGCAAAGCTTTCGTCGGGCGTTTCTCACGCCCCGGGCATCGCCTTCGGGAGACGGTATCTGATGAAGGACGGGAGCGTAAGGACCAATCCCGGTGTCGGGAACCCCGATATCGTGCGCCCTCTCGCCGGGGCGGACGACAGGATAAGCGTGGTGCGGCTTTCGCGCGACGGAAAGCCGGATATTGCCGTCGGATGCTTCGGCGTCCATCCCGACACCATCGGCGGAGAAAAGATCTCCGCGGACTGGCCGGGATTTGCCCGGCGCACCTTCGAAGCCGCGGTCCCTTCGACGAAATGCGTCGTACTCAACGGCGCCGAAGGGGATATCAATCACGTCAACGTGTCGCCGAAGCCGGGAGACCTGAACGGAATGATCCTGGATTTCGACGACGTAAGCAGGGGCTACTCACACGCCCGCCACATGGGCATGACGGTCGCCGGAGGAATGATGCAGGTCTGGGAAAAGCTCCCGGAGGAAGAGGATACGCGTATATCCTTCGCGATCGTCCGCGCGGACATACCTTCGAATATGCCCTCCCCGGACGAACTTCCCGAAGCCGAAAGGATCAACCGCCTGCATCTCGACGGCAGGGACGGAGATCTTCCGTACACCGGTATGATGCTGACCACGGTCGTCGCCGAAGCGGCGAGGATGGTGGCGCTGAAGGACGGTCCCGACGCCTTCACCATGCCTTTTTCGGCTCTTGCGGTAGGAAAAAACGTCTTTATCGGAATACCGGGAGAGCCCTTCAACGCCATAGGAAAGGCGCTGAGAGACACTCCCGGCGATAAAATGATCATTCCCTGCTGTCTCACCAACGGCAGCGAGGGGTATTTCCCGATGAAGGACTCGTACGCCGAGGGCGGCTACGAGTCGAGAAGCTCTCGCTTCAGGGCCGGCGTCGGGGAGCTTATCATCGACGTCTGCAGGGAAATGATCTCGTCACTCAGCCGTCGGTAACAAGCCGCGGGCATTCCTTCCCCGCCTTGTACGCGGCGATATACTCCTTCATCCACCGATAATAAGTATCTCCGTGTCCGCCTTCCATCGGCTCTATGTCCCGGCTGTATTCGGGACTGTAGTTGTCGACGAAGGCGGATTCGCCGTTTACGATGAATCTCTGCGCCGCCCATTCGTTCCACCAGGTGATGCTGACCACCTTGGGACGCGCCGCAAACGCCGTCTGCCACTGTTCGTAAAAGGTAAGTCCGCCGCGCCTTCCGACGCCCGACTGTGACATGTATCCCCGTTGCACGGCGACGCAGACGCAGACCTGTTCGGCTTTTCCTTCCTTGTCATATGCTACGACGTTGGGATAGTTCAGGAAGGACCATTCGCTGACGCCCTGGGATTTGAGTCCCCACATCATCCGGAGAGTGATATCGTCCCGCTCGCCGTGAAGCCGGGTGACGAGGAACAAGGGCTTACCGTCCCACCATACCCAGAGATCGTCGAAACGCCCGTCGGCGTACAGCTCCTCGTATATCTTGTCCACCGTACCGTAATCGGTCGGACAGCCGCACCACATCGCCACGTACGGGGTCTGCAGGCCCTCGTCGCGCATCTCCCGGATGGTCTCCATAAGCGCAAGTCCCGGCTCCTTCACCATGGCGTCCCAGTAGACGCGGGTGTTTCCGGTGATCTTGTCGACGTATTTTCTTCCGCTCCAGGCGGGAACGGCGTTTGTGTTGTCTATTATGATGAAATCGATCCCCGCCTCGGCGAGCTGCGTCATGTGACGCCGTATGACCGATCTGTCGGTGCTCCGGTAGTAGCCGATCTCCGGCTTGGACCAGTAATGGAACTCGCCTTCGGCTCCCCAGTCGCGCTTGCCCTCCAGGACCTCCGCGATGTTTGCCGGATCGTTCCCCGATTCCTCGATGATCGGATCGAACCAGGTCGAATAGCAGATCGCCACGAGATCCTGCCGGTCCGCGATGTCGTACAGTTTTTCTTTCGGGATCTTATTTGAAACCATGACTTGCGTATCCTTTCCGAAGGTCAGTTTTTTCGTTCCGTCGGGGTTTTCCGAGACCTCGACCATCGACAGGAATTTTTCCACCGCGGGCATGATCCCGGCTTCTCCCGAGGCATCGATGACGATCCTCTCGCCGCTGACGCTTATCGAGTAACCGCCGTAGCCGTATCCGTCGCGGTCGGGGTATTCGCATTCGTCCGAGCGGTTGGTCATCCCGATCAGTATCTCCCGGGCGGCGCGTGAACGCCCGCCCTTGCCGTCGTAGTCGGTCGCTATTTCAAGACGCCTGCCGAGCTTTTCGTTGAGCCCCTTGTAAAGGGCGACGGCAGCGTCCTTCTCCCATTCGGAAGCCCTGTCGCCGCGGATGACGGCGTAATCGGGTCCGTCTCCGCCCGCTATCGTGATAACGGCGGGAGGGGCGACCGATTCGCTGCCCGACTCGGTTCCGGTACCGCTTCCGTCATCCGTATTTGCGCCGCATCCGGCAAGGAAAACTGCGGAAACGGTCAGAATTATTATAAAAATCAGCGCTGACAGCCGTACGTTTTTCATTCGGTTCTCCCGGTGAAACAGTCGTATCTCACCGTGTCGCCGGCGAGTGAATAATCGGGTTTTCTTCCCGCGAGGTATTCTCCGCCCCGCGGCCTTTTTACTATTATCCTGCGCGCCCCCGTCGCAAGAGCCGCGCCGAGCAGTGCGTCGCCGTCGGCACAGGGTCCGTCCAGCTCGCCGAGAAACCGCGCCTTCTTTTTGACGGCGCCGCTTTTCTTCCGCTGAGGAAACATGGGATCGAGATAAACGACGTCGGGGATGAATCCGAGCCGCGCAAGTTCGGCGGCGCTGTCCGCGCGCCGCAGCTCCATCCGGGAGCATATTTCCCGGGTCGCGGGATCGGAACGCCCCCGGCGCAACCCGTCCGACAGCAGCTCTGCCGTGACTTCGTTGTGTTCGAACATTATAACCGTATACCCAGCCGCGGCAAGGATGAAGGAATCCTCTCCGAAGCCGGCGGTACAGTCGACGGCGATCCTTCCCGACGCCGAAGTATCCGGCTTTGCGGCGCGCACTATCAGCTCGCCGCCGATATTGTTTCCGGCCGCGCGCCGCAGATACGACGAAAAATCCACCGAAAAAGCCGATCCGCCGCGGGTTATGAACAGCCCGTCCGGACGAACCGAAAGCATAAGTTCCGGACCCGGGGCGATCACCGGAAGACCGAGTCTCCCGGCGATCGCCTCTGCCTCGGCGGAAAGCGAAGGATCGGCAAAGCAGACGCCGGTAACAGACGTTTTCATAGCCCGTTCAGCGTCGCGCCGCGGCGTTCACGGTTGATAAAGAAGCTCACGCCTTCCAGAGGGAGTGCAGGTTGCAGTACGCGTATACCGCCTTTACCTCGTCGCCGTCGAGAAGAGCGAATTTCGCCTCGGGGGCTTCTCCGGGCGCGAGAGGCTTGCGCTGATTGCCCGACGTCGTCTGCACTGCGATCCACTCGATATAATGCTCGGGGAGCATGGGATGGGAAACGGCTCCGACCTTTACGGTCAGGATATTCCCTTCTCTTTCAAACGTCGGAACGTGCTTTTCGAGCGAGGCGTCGACCGTTCCCGGCACGATCTCCTTCATATTCTCTCCGCAGCATTTCAGCGGGACCTTCGTATCCTTTACGACGGCGACGATCTTGCCGCAGTGCTCGCAACGGTAGAATTTCATTTCCATTGTTTTTTCCTCCAAATTGAATTTATTTTTTTATTGTTTTTTCCAAACGGTTGCCCGGCGGTCGGTTCAGTGGACCGCCGGCAAATCCCGAGCGGGTGATCAGATAAAGAATTTCCTCTCGAGGAACGCCCTCATCGGCGGAATTATCGCCGAAATGATGAAAAACAGTCCGACAGCCGAGAAAAAGGCGACGCAGTAGAGCGACCAGACGAACATCCCGGTCGAAAAGGTTATATGCTGAAAGAACTCCGCCAGCATGCAAAGCGAGCCGATGGCTATCAGCAGTCCTCCGACGATGAATATGCGTCCTTTCTTTATATAGCGCAGCATCGAGACCGTCCCCACGGTCAAAGCGCCGGTGATAAGCGTCAGCGGGAAGGCGAATGAAAGATACCAGTGCTGACCCAGCCAGAGGCAGATATACAGAAGATAACCTGCCGCCGACGCGAAATCGACCGGCAGAAAGATAAGCGGATACCATTTTCTGAAAAAGAAGGGCAGCACCAGCACGATCCAGGAAAAAGCGATCCCGAGCATCACGGTCCCCGACCAGGACACCCGGCCGTAGGTCGTAAGGCATATTATCAGACAGATCAGGCAGGCGGCGATCATCCCGGCGGTGACCAGCCCAAGCGCCAGATATTTTTCGCTGTCCCTTTCCTTCGGGAACCTGTCGCTGTACGCGGTATAAGAGGACCCAGAATCGCCTCCGGTCTCCGGAAGAGGGGTATGACAGAGAGGGCACTCTTTTTCTCCGTCGGAAAGTCTGACTCCGCAGCGCACGCAGTACATTCCGGTTACCTCCTTTTGTTGCTTTCGATATCGACGGGAAGCCCGAGTTCGACGAGTCTCGAGAAGAAGAGACGTTCAAGCTCGGATTCCCTGGTCGAGCGGATCATATTTATAAACGTTTTTCCCTGACAGGAAACCACCGAACAGTTGTTCGGATAGGAATACTGGACTCCGATGATAAATTCGAACCTGCGGACGTACGCGTCGCAGGGCGCGGGGAAGGTCACGTTTCCGAGATTCGATATATTGATGCATCCGACGCGTTCCCCGACGAAATGGTAGACAAGGCGCATCACCGGATTCTTGATAAACACCGGCATGGCGCGGATGATCCTGTTTTCCGCCGGACGTACGTTGGCTTCTATCTTTGCCGCCATGTGCTGCCGCGTCGCCTTCAGGGCGAGGGTACGGCTGATGATCTGGCAGATCTCGTCGAAAGAATACTCCCCGAGCTTCGGCTCGAATCCCGCAGTAACGGTAAGCACGAAATTTCTCAGCGTGTCGACGCCGAACAGACGGCGCAGATTGACCGGGACCATGATCCTCACCGGCTTCCAGGCGCGGCGGGGACGGTTTTCCGCCTGCACCTTCGCGACGGCCTCCGCCATCACCGCGGCGAGGAAGGCGGTCACCGTGACTCCGTGCCTGTGAGAGACGGCGATCAGCTCGTCCGTCGGCACCACTCCGGTGGTCAGATGGCGGAATCTGTCCGGCTCAGGAGTGCCGCGCAGGCGGTACACCCGGGTGTCCTCCTCGGGCACCGGATATTCTCCGGCACATTCCGGAAAACGGTCGGTCAGCTCTCCCGGCGGAGGCGGTTCCAACGGATCGGCGATACCGTCGGAAAAGCAACCGCAGACGCCGTATTTAAGGTTCAGATACGCGGCGGTCAGATTCTTCACGAAGACCGCGCCGCCGGTACCGTCGGTGACCGAATGGAAAAACTCGACGGCGAATCTGTTTTCGTAGTACAGAACGCGTATGCAGCACTTTGAAAGCTGACGGCGGCTTAAATGCGTCAGCGGATACGCGTATTCGGCGACCACCGGAACGTCTCCGGAGATCTCCTCAAGATAGTACCAGAAAAAACCCGTTTTCAGCCGCACGAAGAAGGTCGGGAACCGGTGTCTCAGCGAATTCAGAGCGCGAAACAGCGTTTCCGGATCAACCTCTTCTTCGAGCGAGACCGAGATCCGGAACACGTTGTTCCACCGGCGCTTCATGATCGCGGGAAAGATCAGCGCGGCGTTGTCGAGTCTGAACCATTTTTTCTTCTTCATGCCTTCTTCAGGAGCCCCCGGTCAGAAGACCGGCTTCGGGAATGCGCCGGGATCGGCGGAGACAAGATCCATGATCTGCTCGAAACTCGTCCATTCGACTCTGCCCGACAGATGCTCTTCTATCCTTCGCGCCGTTTCCTCAAGCGCCCGCATTCCGGTGCACAAACCGTTGGACGTAAGATCCTGCCAGTGAGTCAGAAGCACCGGCCAGCCGCCCGATTCGAGAACGTCGATTATATCTCCGCTCTTTCCGTCCTCCGAAATAAGCCTGTCAGCGAGACTGCGGACGAAACCGTCGTCGGAGCGCGGGTCGTCTATGGTGCACCAGAAGCGGTCGTAAAGGGTCGCCGGGATCGATACCAGCGTCCGTCCGTCGGGAACCGGTTCGATCCACGGACGGATCCCCGGGCGCCCTCTGACGCATCTGAGGAAAAACCACGCCTTGTCGGCGCCGGTGACGTTGTAAAAAGCCCGGCTGACGGCGGCTGCGTACTCCTCCTCCACCTCGATTCCGAACTCCCAGGGAGAGGTGACTCCACGCGGCGAAAAGCCGGCTTCGAGGAGTATCGAGATCGCCTTTTCTATATAAGGCGTAAGCTCCTTCCGGGTCTTGGTGCTCGCCCATTCCTGCTCGTTCTGCGGGAAAGTCCCGCCGGTCGCGAGATCGACCGCAAGGTTGTGGGTCAGCATCTCGGGACAGACCGAAAAGGCGGGAAGCAGCCGCTTTTTAACTCCGTCAAGCCACTCGTCCAGCTCGTTCCGGGAGACGCCTTCGATCCCGCCTATTATATCTCCGCGGTTGCCCGGCATCGGAACGACGCTGAATTTGCCGCGAAGTCCGTACCTTTCCGCAATATCGCAAAAGCGGAAAAACAGCTCGTTCGGATATTTTTCGAGAAGAGGACGTCCGTCCTTCGTCGTCCGCCTGCCGGCGTGACTGTAATAGACGGATACTATCGGCGCCGAATCGTCGACTATAAGACTGATCGGGGTTTTCATCTTTTTCCCTCCTCTTTTTCACATCAGCCATCTTTCGCCGGTCGTCAGCTCTACCGAAAGAGCGACCGGCAGACGCGCCGCGTTTTCCATTTCCTCCCGAAGCACGGTCGCCGCTTTGTCGGCGCAGGCGCGGTCGGAATCTATTATCAGTTCGTCGTGGACCTGAAGGATCAGCCGGGCGTCCAGCCCTTCCTCCTTCAGGCGGCGGTCGACGTTTATCATGGCGATCTTGATTATATCGGCGGCGGTGCCCTGGATCGGGCTGTTCATCGCCACCCGCTCGCCGAATTTGCGGAGCATGCCGTTTTTGGCGGATATTTCGGGTATATAGCGGCGTCTGCCGTAAAGGGTGTCGACGTATCCGTCGCGCTTCGCCTGTTCGACGATGCCGTCTAAATATGCGCTGACGGCCGGATAGGTGGCAAGATAGCTTTCAATGTAATCCTTCGCCTGCTTTACGCTGATCCCGAGATCCTGGGACAGCGAATACTCGCCGATGCCGTAAACGATGCCGAAATTGACCGCCTTGGCGCGCTTGCGCAGCTCGGGCGTGACCTCACTTTCGGGGATCCCGAAAACGGCGGCGGCCGTCGACGCGTGTATATCCATGCCCGTCGAGAAGGCCGATATCATTCTTTCGTCCCCCGATATCGCCGCCAGCAGCCGCAACTCTATCTGCGAATAGTCGGCGTCGATGAGAAGGTGCCCGGGACGGGCGGTAAAAGCGCGGCGCAGCTCCCTTCCCTCGGGAGTCCTGACCGGGATGTTCTGCAGGTTCGGCTCGGCAGAGGACAGTCTTCCCGTCGCGGTACCCGTCTGACGGAAGGAGGTGTGCACCGCGCCTTCTTTGTCGGCGACCTTTATCAGCCCCTGAACGTAAGTCCCCAGCAGCTTTGTCAGCTTGCGGTATTCGAGTATGTCCGAAACGACAGGACTTACCGGAGCCAGTTTTTCAAGTATCTCGGCGCTCGTCGAATATCCGTTCGAAGTCTTTTTTCCGTGGGGCAGACCCATTTTTCCGAAAAGCACGTCTCCGAGCTGCTTCGGGGAATTGATATTGAATTCGATCCCGGCGGCGCCCCAGATCCGGTATTTCAGCCCTTCCGACTTCTCCTCCAGTTTTTTTCCGTATTCCGACAGCCAGGCGGTATCTATAAGGAAACCGTACTCCTCCATACGGGCGAGAACGCCGGAAAGCGGCATTTCGATATCCGCAAGGAGCTTTTTCGCGCCTTCGTCAAGCCGTCCGTCAAAAAACTCGCGCAGCCGCCGCACGTAGACCGACGCCGGAACGTCCCGGCGCATCACTTCTCCGAGGACCGAGGTGACGAGATCGGGAAGCGCCGTTTTCGACTGCGGATCGGCGACGTAGGCGGCAAGCATGACGTCGTATCCGAAGCCGTCGACCCTGACGCCCGCGTCCGAAAAAGCGCGTATCAGCGATTTTGCGTCATAAACCGTAAGTTCCGCGGCATGAGCGGCGACGAGCGCGAGATTATCGCGACTTGCTGCGGCTGTAAAATTCCCTTTTTCTCCGGTCAGAAGGATCCTCTCCCCGTCGAGGAAGAAGGCGGTCCCCGGCGTCAGGGCGGCGGACAGATCCTCCGAAAGTACCGTTCCCTCCGCCGGCGCCGCCGAAACAGGCGCAGCGTCCGGCTCGTCGAGGCGGAATTTTCTGATAAAAGCCCCGAACTCAAGTTCGGTGAAAAGCCGCCGCGCCTCCGCGCGGTCGAGGGCCGGCGCCGGCAGATCGGAAACCGGCGGCACCTCCACCTCGCGGAAGATGGTCGCCAGCGTCCTCGAGAGATACGCTGATTCTTTTCCGGCTATAAGCTTTTCACGCATTTTAGGTTTTATATCCGACGACGGATCGTCGGCCGCGGCGTATACGCCGTCAAGATCGGAAAAGCGCCCGATAAGCTCCAGCGCTCCCTTTTCGCCTATTCCTGCGACTCCGGGAATGTTGTCGGACGAATCCCCCATTATCGCCTTTACGTCGACGAACTGGGAGGGGAGCACGCCGTATTTTTCTCTGAAGGCGGCGACGTCGACGAGAGGAGAATCTCCGGTCGACGCCATGACGACCGACGTTCCCTCGCTTATCAGCTGGAAGGAATCACGGTCGCCGGTGAGAAGGATGACCCGCATTCCCGCCTCCTCGCCGAGGCGCGAGTAGGTCCCGAGAATATCATCCGCCTCGTATCCCTCACGCTCGACGGTTACGAAGCCGAGGGTCTGTGCAGCCCTTTTTGCGTAGGGCATCTGCAGACACAGGTCCTCCGGCATCGGCTTTCGGGTCGCCTTGTAGGTATCGGTCATTTTATGCCTGAAGGTCGGCGCGTGGACGTCGAAGGCGACGACCGCAGCGTCGGGCGAAAAAGCTTTCAGATATCTGTCGAGTATGCTGATAAAACCGTAAACGGCGTTCGTCGGAGTTCCGCGCGAGGTGGACAGGGGACGTATGCCGAAATACGCCCTGTTTACTATGCTGTTTCCGTCAACGACCAGAAGTGTTTTCATATTCGGTCTCCGTTTTTTTACTGCTATTATTATATCAAATATTCGTTTCTTTTTCAATAAGAAAAACAGGAACGGAAAAGCGAATCAAAATATTCCGCCGGTAAAAGCGAACCGCCCGGCGATCCCGTCCTTGACTTCCGCACGGAATCATAGTATAATAATCCTGTCTTAAGGCGATACCGCACAATTCGCGTGCGTGTATTGGCGAGAGATTTTTGTGCCTGTTTTCAGGAAGCACGGTTTGATCCTTTGCACGCATTACGACGGATCTTTCTTCGCCGGTTTCCACGTCGAAAACTTGCAATATCTCTTATATT
>JAEEGL014482925.1_pt1 | contig 12759 bp, 4 predicted proteins | sample 9134231 | NCBI WGS metagenome assembly JAEEGL01 (sample SAMN16246548, study PRJNA631951) | gut metagenome | biome: gut microbiome; feature: rumen; material: fiber-attached | host: Bos | place: Iran: Karaj | collected 2018-10 | reverse complement strand
TAAGTTCTTGATTATTTAAATAAATTTTATATTTATTATTATTATTATTTTGATAATTATTGTCTGATGAATTATAATTATTAATCATACTTTGATAATTCTTTTCATTACTATTATTTTTATAATTAATATTAATTCTTTGTATTGTTCCATTTATATTATAATTTGAAGGAATTTTTTTCCCTGTTGAAAAACTCATATTCTTATTTTTCCTATTATAAATATGATTATTATAATTAGAATTATAATTATTATCATAAGTTTTATAATTAGTATAATTATTATTATTATTCATATTTGGATTTGGAATTTTTTGAATATTATAATTATTATATTTTTTAAATGATTCAAATAATTTTTCTTCTTCAACAATATCAATTATTGTACATAATCTATCAGAAGGAAGAATTCCACAAGAAATACCAATTAATGTATATTTAAATTGAAATAATTTAATCATATTTGGATCATTTAATATTATATTATTTATAATATTTTTTGGATTATTGATACCATAAATTATAAATTCTTGATTATCAACTTGTTTTTTTCCAATTCTTTCTAATCTTCTATCTAAAGAATATTTTTCTTTATTATTTGGTCCAAAATTGATTTCATTTTTACCTTCATCATATAATATAATATAGCTTAAAATATCTTCTGTACATTTACATATATCATTATCTAATTTAAATGGAGGTATTTTTTGATTATTTAATGAATATAAATACTTAATTAATTCTAATAATTCTTTTGAAGGATTTGGATTTTCTCTTTTTATAATTTCAAGAAAATTATTTGGTTGGGCTCTTAAATTATTTATATATTTTAATATATCTTTTTGCAATTGACCAATATTTAAATGTAATAATTTTTTTTTTGAATCTATTTTATTTTTTAATTCCATATTTAAATATTTAAATAAATTTAAATTATTCAAAATTTAATTATTATTAAAAATATTAAAATGAAATAATAATAATATTTTCATTTATTAAATAAAAATTATAAATATAAAAAATATATAGAAGATGTTATAAATAAAAAATATATAAATATGATAAAATTTTTTATTAACTGTGATTTCTTAGGGCCAAAACCAATTATATATTATAATGGAAAGAAAAGATATAGAACTAAATTAGGTGCATTACTTTCAATAATATCTTTAATATTTATAATATCTTTAGATATAACTTTCTTTTATTATTATATAAATAATACAACAAAAATAATTTATGAAACATATGAAAATAAAGGAAATTTTACAGTTCAACTTAATAACAATTCAATTAGATTTAAAGTAGTTGATAGTAATTATGAAACAATTGAGAGTAATTTTATCCAAATTATTCCTTTTTATTCAATTAAAAATACAGAAAATGAAGAAATGTATGAATTAAATACAACTTCATGTGATGTAAATGATATTAATTCATATAAGAATTTGAACTCAGAAAATTTTATTTGTTTATCAAATAAAAATAATATTAAATATTCAATTATAAATAATTTTAAATATGATAATTATTCAGAATTAAAATTTTTTATTTCAAAATGTACAAATAATACAGAAAATAATATTTGTTCAACTTATGATGAAATACAAGCTTTTTTGATAAAAAATGATTTAAAAGTATTACTTTTTATTGATGATTATCAAATAACAAATAATAATAAAAATTATATTTTACAAACATATTATACCGAAATGAATATTGTAGAAGATTTATATTATGAATATAATTTAAATTTTGAAAAAATTATTTATAAAATAGATGATGGGGTATTTTTTCCTAATATAAAAAAAAAGTACTTTCATTCTTTAAATAAAAATCAAAATAATTTTAAAATAAATTCAAATAATTATCAAAGTTATTATCCAAATAGTTTAATGGAAATTAATATTCAATTAAATGGAGATTTTATTAAAAGTATTCATCTAGAATATATAAAATTTCCTGAATTTTTATCTCAAATAGTTTGTATTTCTTATATTATATATAAAATTTTTTATATAGTTTGCCATCTTTTATATAAAGGAAAAATGTTTACTGAAATGATGAATGTAGGTGAAATAATAAATACTCAACAATCACTAAATGAAAAATTTAATTATAAATTTAATACTTCTCTAATTACTCATATATTGGCATCAAATAAAAGAGGACATTCTTGTATAAATCATCCTTTCATTAATTCAAGTTCTATATTAAATTTATCTTCAAATCTTACAGGTAATAATAATATTTTTAATAATCTTAATAATAATGTTAATAATACTAATCAAAATGAATTTCAAAGTAATCAAAGTATACATAATAATAATATAAATAATGATAATAGTATTCATATTGATAATAGTATTAATAATGATAATAGTATTTTTATTGATAATAATATTCATAAAGATAATAGTATTCAAATTGTGAATAGACTTAGAAATGTTAATAGCATCTCAAATGAAAACAATATTATTAATAATAATAATCAAGATAAACATAATTCAAATCAATCAATTTTTAAAATTATGAATCCAAAAATTCAATCTAAAACATTTGGGATGGCTAATTTAAAAAAAATAAGAAAAATAGATTATTGTTCAAGTTTCTTATATAACATTAATTGTATTAATCCAACATTAAATAAAAAAATAGATTTTATTTTATTATGTGAATTAATTGTTAAACAAATTATCAGTTCTGATGAACTAATAAGAAAATTTATCCAATTAGAATTAATATTATTAGAGAAAATTAATGAAGAAAAAATAAAAGAGGAAAAAGTAAATGAAAGAAGTAATTTTATTCAATATTCAAAAACTGAGCCACCATTTCGAAAAAATAAAGATTTATTTTTTAAAAGTAATCATAATTCAAATAAAGATATTATAATTATTAAAGAAGAAGATGAAAATAATTAAATAAAATTATCGAAATGTAAAACTAAAAAATTATAAAATTATAAGATTAAAATAAAATCATCTGATTAACTTATATATTGAATTAAATTTATTAGATATAGCATTAATTCAATATAAATAATTCAAAAAGAATATATAATTTTATAATAGTAATTACAATATTATTAAATACATAAATAATAATAAATTTAAAAGAAAATATTATTTTTTATAATATAAAAGAAATAAACTTAAATTAAAGATTTAATAAAAAATAATAAAAATCTAAAACAAAAATAACTAAAAATATAAAAATAGACAACCTTTATTGATTTATATTATTATTCTCAGTTTCCCTAGAAGGTAAATCATTTAAAATAATTGTTTCCATATAATTATTAAATCTATTCATATAATTAACAGGAGGAACACAACTCATATTTTCAGAACAATATCTTATCAATTTAAAAAAATATTCAACACTTTTTTTACAATTATATTCAGTTAAAATATCAATAATTCCTATAAAATAAATTACATTTTTATCAATTGAATAAATTCCTCCGTCTTCAAAATCATAAGAAATTGCATTTTTTTTTTCTAGTTCTACAGAATTTTCATTATTAACACTATTATTTTTATTTTCAATTAAATTAAAAAATGTACTTTCTTCATTATTATCAATATTATTTAAATTATTTCTTTCAGGATTTGAGATTGTTATTACTTTTTTTTTAAAATCATTTATTATTTTATTTGTTTCTTTTGTTTTTGAATTTGGAATATTTTGATTTATTGATGCTTTTGATTCTCTATTTATTTCATGAATACCAATTAAAAGTGAATAATCAATTGCATCATTTTCTCTTAAAAATTTAGTATCTTCCTTTAATTGTTTAATTAAAATGTCTCTTTTTTCTCCTAAAAAAAATTTTTTATTTTGGCTTTCTAAATCCAAATCTTTTAAAGCAATATCTCCTTTATTTTCTTTTGTTCCTTTTAAAACTCTTCTTCCAATTTTACTTCCTTTTAAATCATATCTTAAATGAATTTGTTTATTTGTATTAAATACATTTTTCATTACTATAAAATTAATTTTATTTTTTTGTTTTTTCACTTTTCTTATTAATTGATAACATCCTAAATATTTTGGTAGAAGTGAATTTGCATTTTTTTTTAGATAAATATAATAATTAGGTAAAATTTTTTTCAGGAATTTATATTCATTTTTTCTTATTGTTTTAACTATAAATTTACCATCTCTTGTATAATAAAGTAGAGATCCACTTTTTCCAGTTGAAATTAATTCTTCAAAAATTGCCTGAGAACTAATCATTAATTCAGTAATAAAATCTTGAGGTGAAATTGAAGAAATATAAGATTCTTTTTCAATTCCTAAAATTTTCCTTATATTATTAAATATAATTCCTGCATATTCTTTTAAAAAAAAAGTTTCTTGTTTTTGAATATTATAATTAATTGTTTGAACTGAATAAATCATACTTTTTAAATAATTTGTTAAATTTTCTTTTTTTTCATCTAAATTATAATTAGGAATTGATTGAACTGCAATTTGAATCCCCATTATCATATTTAATAATATTTTAAAACTTTGATCTGGTACTTTTATTATTTTTTTTTTTATTTTATTTCTTATTCTTGCATTTTTATTTTGAGTAACATATGTATTTATTTTATTTTTCTTTTCACTGTTTAAATTTTTTTTTATGTGAGACTTTAAGTAACTTTCACTTATCCAATTATAACATACTTGAATATTGTTTATTGTATCTTTTGCACTATTTATAAATATTTTTAAGGAAATTAAAAAATTTTTGAAATCTGTAGATGGTTTTTTGTAATATTCACTTTTTGAATTTGCTTTTTTTTCATCTTCTGATTTTATTATATTATTTATATTTAAATCACTTTTAATTAATCTATGATTTGTCTTTTTTAAATTTATAGCTCTTTTTTCAAGTGAATTTGATTGTACTGTTTCAAAATTCATTTTTTGATTTATTTTTGATGAATTATTTTTTACTCTATATTTTATAATATTATTATTATTTATATTTGTTTTATCTATTAAACTCTCGTTATATTCATTATCAAATTCTGGATTAATATTGAATATTTTAATAGAATCAAGATTTTTACATATATTATTATTATATTTACTTTTCATTTGATTATTAATTGTTAAAAATTCAGACATATTATTTACAGAATTTTCATTTTCATCATCATATCTATTATTCATATCATTTAAATTATTAATTCCTTTTATTTTAGCATTATTTGAAACATTAATGATATTGCTTTTACTTTTAAAGGACTCCTCTTCATTTTCTTCTTCATCAATTTTATGATTATTTTGAGAATACTTTAACAACTTTTTATATTGTTTAAAAAAATCATCAATTTCTGTATTAATTTCATTGCTATGAAAACTTTCATTATCATCATAATTAATTAATTTTAATAAATTTTTTTTCTTATCTTCATCAAAAACATTTCTAATACTAAAACTTGAAATTTTCTTAGAAAAAAGTTTTTCAAATTTTTTAAACTCTTTATAATAATCAGAAATATTTTCAATTAATGTTTCAAAATTAACATTTTTTTCATTATTTAAAATATTATTCAAATTTAATAAAAAAGAATCAAAAAAATTATTAAATCCTTTTAATAATTTAATAATATTTTCATGTATAATAAATAAATCATCATCATTATTATTTTTAAAATAATCAATCCAAGAAATTAATTCTGGTTTTTCTTTATAAATTTCTTCAAAGTCTTTAAAAGTAAAATAATCTTTATTTTTTGCAATATTTAAAAATAAAGTTTTAATATCATTATCAGTTAAAATTTCATTTGAAAAACCAGGATTTACTTTTTTAACAGCATTTAATATTAAATTAATATAATCTTTAAAATCATCATATATAATTTTATCATTTCTATATTTATCAATTAATTTAAAAGTAACTTTACATCTTTCATTTTCATCACCATGATGATAAATATCAATATATGTTAAATATTCAATTAAACTTATATGTTTTTTATCTGAAGAAAAGACAAAAAAAATTTTATTTGCAAATTCTTTTTCAATTTCTGTTCCTAACATTCCTAATAAAGGAGGAAAATTGTTTAGGGTTATTTTTCCATTTTCAGCTATATCATAATATAAATTTATATAATATTTTCTTTCTTCTAAACTTAAACGAAATTGAACTAATTGAGGATTTTGAATTAAATTTAATATCCTTGAATTATTTGGCATACATGTATATGAACTACATGACATTTTGTTTCTTCTTTTTTTTATTTGATTTATTTATTTTTTTTCACTTTGTTTGATAAATAAAATTAATTGTATTAATAAAATAAATAATAATAAATTTATGGATGAGAAAAATGATTATGAAAAATTATATTCTTTTTTTCCAAATATATTATTAAAAACAATATTAAATATAAAAGAAAATAATAATATATTTATTTCAGAAAATGAATCAAAAAATATTATACAAAATATAAATATTTATCCATTAATAAAAACATATAAAAATACAATAATTTTAAAAATAAAAATACATGGTTTAATCTCACTATCTTCATTATTAAAAATTAATGATACAAAAAAACAAAAAGAAAAAATACAAACTGAGTTTTTATCAACTATTATTTCAAAATTATTAAATCAAATATCTAAAATAATAAATAAAAAAGGAGGTGAAATAATAAATTTTTCTGATAATATAATAACAATAATATATGATATTTCAGAAGCAAATGATAAAATAGAAAAATATACTTATTATTATTCACAATTAGTAATATGTTCAATCTATGAAATCTATCAAAAAGTAAATCTAGAAATTTTAAATGGAATAAAATTAGGTTTATCTTTTGGAATTTCAATTGGTGAATTTATTATAATTATTTTTGATGGAATTGTTAAAAAAAGTAATTTTTTATTCTATGGGGATGTTATTGATAATGTTAGTGAATGTATTAATTATTCAAACGAAAATGAAATTATTATTTCTAAAAGTTTTAATGATATTTTAAGTAAATTAAATATTACTCATTCTTATTCATTATATTCTAAAGGAAATAAAAACCTATTTCAAATTGATGAATTTGAAGAAGAAGAAGAATTAAATAATTTTTCTAATTTTCAAAATTTAAAAAAATTTTCAATTAATACTAACTTTGATAAAGATATTTTAGATAAATTATCTTCAAAAAATCAAATTATTCAATCATTAATTCCAAAAAAAGTTATAGAATCTAATAAAATAAATTATGATAATTTCATATCAGAAATTTATCAAATAACTATAATGATATTAACACTAATAATTGAAAAAGAAATAATAAATAATGAAATAAAATTACAATCATTAATAATAATAATTCAAAAAAGTATTGTTTTCACATCAGGAACAATATTTTCAATAAATAAAATAAAAGGAGGTTTACAAATAAAAGTTATTTTTGGTTTAGAAAAAGATATATTAAATATTACTTCAAATTCAATTTCTAGCTCATTTATTATAATTAATTCAATTAAGAATAATTTTGAAAATAAAATAAAAATAGGAATTGGAATTTCAACTGGAAATTGTTATATTGGTTTATTAAATAAAAAAGATTTTAATATAATAGGAAGTAAAGTTTTTTTAAGTAAACAATTAAGTGAAGAAGCAATTGAAAATTTAAATGAAAATAAATTAGAATATCTAATTTATATTGATAAAAAAACAATGAAATTTTCACAAAAATTTTATAGATGTATTTTCATAGGAGAATTTATATTAAAAGAAAATTTAACAAAAAATGAAGAAAATGAAGATATAACTTTAACAGAAAAAATATATTTTCCAATTGAAAATGAAGAACTTTTTATTCCTTCTTATCAAGATCCTTTTCCTTTTATTAGAACACATAAAAAAAATTTTTTTTTTAATAAAAATAAAGACCTTTTAAAAACTGAATATAAAAATTCAAAAAATAATAATTTGTCAACTAGTCAAATTTCTGATGTTGAAAATGATGAGGAATATATTAATTTAAAAGTAAAAAAAAGTTTAATTATTTTTGGACAATCTAATGAATTAAAAAGAATAAATAATGTTTTAAATGATGTTTTTAGAAAAAAAAGTAAACAATTTATTTTAATTAAAGGATTTTTTGGAGTTGGAAAAAGTCTTTTTTTAAGAAAGAGTTTAAATAATTTTATAGGATTAAATAATGAATTAGGTAAAATTTATTTTTTAAATCATCCTTTTTTATTTTGTTCTATTTTGAATCCCATTAATAAATTGATTCCTTTTAATGGATTAAATTTAATATTTAGACAAATATTTTTGTCTATAGTAAAAAATGGGAAAATAAAAAAAATAGAAGAAATGTGTTATAAAAATGGAATTAAAGATGAAGATATTAAAGAAATAAATTACATTTTATCTTTAGGAAAAAATGATATTAATATGAATAAATATCTAAAAAAAAAAATTGAAAAAGTTGATAAAAATATTATAATTGATTTTTATAAAGATAAAAAAAAATTAGAAAATATTAATTCAATCAATATATTTTTCGTTAACATGATAATTATATATAGAAAAATCTTAAATAAAAAAATAAATGAAATAAATCAAAATTTAATTCCACCATTAATTTTTATTATAGAAGATTTACAAGAAATAGATGAATATTCTGCTAATTTTTTAAATATTTTGTATAATAAAGATTTAAAAATTCTTTTACCTTTAATTATAATAATGACATATCAAATCCCTTTATATAATCTAAATTCAAATAAAAATATTTTAAATTCAAAATGTGATTTTTTTAAAGACTTAAATTATTCTGCAAATGAATCAATATCTAAAAACTTAATTTGTTTTCATATTCAATCAATTACTGATAAAAAGGAATTAGAAAAATTATTAATATTCTCATCTAGAGATTCAGTATTAAGAAAATTTAAAACTAATTTAGAAAGAATTGATGATAAAATTTTAGATTTTATTTTACAAAAATCTTTTAATGGAATTCCTTTATTTTGTATTTATCTAATTAATCATTTATTAAATAATAATAAATTTATTCAAATTTTATCTGGAGAATTTATAATTACAAATGAATTATTAGACAATAATGAAATTTTTGATTGGACTGATTTAAAAATTCCTTTTATTTATGAAAAATTATGTAATGAAGTTATTGATAATTGTTCAATTGAAAGTACTATTTTATTTAAATTTTCAAGTTTAATTGGAAATTTTTTTAATATTAAATTATTAAATTTTATTATTCCATTTCAAGACATTTTTTCGAAAGAATTTATATATGATAAAATTAAATTTTTTCAAAATTGTAATATTTTAGAAATTTATAATGATAATAATAATCAAATTGAAAATATTATCTGTCAATTTAATTTCCCTTTTTTAAGAGAATGTTTATTTCAAAGAATTCCCCTTCAAATCAGAGCTTATTTTAATATAATAATTATAAAATATTTCCCATACAGAGTAAAATTTTTTTCAGATGAAATAGACAGAAAATTATATGTAAAATATTTAAATAGAAGTGATTTAAATATTTATAATGAAATAGAATTGAATGAGAATAAATTAAATGATGAAATAATGAATCCTAAAGATATTTTAAATACTATTATTATGAAAATTCAAATTATAAAATATATTTTAAATAATATCAAAAATGATGAAAAAAAAAATTTATTTTTATCAACTCAAATTGATATTAAAGAACATGATAGATGGAATGAAGTAAATATAAAAATTTATAAAGAATATTTAGAAATAAGTGAATTAAATTATAAAAAGAAATATAATTTAAAAATATTTTTTCAAAATATTATGTTATGTAAAATAATAAATAATTATGAAAAATATAAAAGACATAATATTTTAAAAATTAAATATCTTGAAGAATATAATGAAGAAGAAAATATAAAAATTCATTCTTTTAGTTCTGAAGAAGAAAATGAAACAATAAAATTATTAATATATATAAATTATTTCAGAGTGATAAATAATTATGAAAATTTAATTACAGAAAAAACTAAATTTATAAACTCAAAATATGAATTAATAAATAATTCAAATCAAAAAGAAAATGATAAAAAACCAATAATAGAATCAAAAAATAAAATTTCAGAAATATCAAATGAAGAAAATAGTGAAAGTAATGAAATAAATAATTCTTTTTCATCTTTAAAAATAATATTTAATACTTCATTTCCAATTTTTTTAGGAACAACATTAAAAAAAATTTCAAAAATTCAAAATGATTCAATATCAATGTTAACATATGATGACAATAGTGAAATAATAAATGATGAAAGTGATAATAAATCATATTATCTTCAATTAACTGTTCCTAAATTTTTAGAAACATCAATTACAAATTATATGAATAAATGTAATTTAACAAAAAATAATTCAAATTATGAAGAAATTAATTTATCAATTGATAATTTTACTGATGAAATTATTCCACAAGAAAATAAACTTGATGTAAATGTATTATCTTTTATTGGAATTGAACCAATAATAAAAAATAGTGATTTCACAATTTCTGATAATATAAAAGACTTTTTAACAAAACAAAATAATAAAAATCATATTTCAAATAAAAAAAAAAAGAAAACAAGATTTTTTTCTTCTGAAAAAATACCTAATAATATTAATTTACCTAATTCTTTTATTTCTAAAATAAATTCTAAAAGAAGTCCTTCAACAATTCAAATTAATGAATATTCTATTACTGATAGAGATTTAACTACTTTAAAAAATTTTGTTAAACAAAATAAAGAATATAATGAAATATTTAAATATAAAGAAAAAAATAAATTTGATGATTATTTTTATATTAATGAAGATAATATTGAAACTAATGTAAAAATACATAAAAGTAATATATTCAAGAAATTAAAGAAATAAATTTTTGTATATATATCTGTATTTTATATTTTTCTAAAAAATAAAATTATAATTTAAATTTATTTTATTTATTTAACAAAAAACAAAAATTTTTATTATTAAAATTAAAAATTAAAGTAAAATACTTTTTAAATAATAGAAAAAATAAAATGAAAATGTATCAAATAATACAAACATTTTATCCAAAAACAATAACAACTTCATTAACAAAATCAAATACATATTTAAATAAGCCAGGATATCATTTACCATATAAATATAATAATCCAACACATAGTCAAAAATATAAAGGATTATTTTTAAAAAAAGATATTTATATTCAAAACTTAATTCATAATCATTATGTAACAAATAAAAAATTAATAAAAAATAAAACTTATGTTTTAAAAAAGAAAAGTTCATCAATTCCAAAAGAAATAATTTTAAATGCTAATTTTCCATTAAAAGAAACAAAAAATTTATTTCAAATTTATTTATCTAGAAAAGATAGAAAAATTTTTGATGAAAATCCTTTTATTTCTAAATATGGTTCTTTTAATTTTGGAGTGAATAATCAAAATAGTAATCAAAAAAAAATTGAAATTAAATTAAATAAACCAAAAAAAAATATATTTATTAATTTTTCAAATGCTCCTATTTTAAATTTCAATACCATTAAGCATGAAAGACAAAAAAATAAACAAGTTGAAACTATTGAAGTTGGTATTAATACATTACCTATTGAAACTAATCGTTCTAGAAGAATAAATTTAAGTGAAAATTTTAGAAATAAAAAGTTGCCTTTTATCAAAGAAATTCATAATATAAAAAATATTAAATCTTTAAATTATGATGATTAATAAGTTGTAATATAATGAAAATTGATATTTTATTAATTTATAAATAAAAAGCTTATTTATAGTTATTTATTTAAATTGCAATGATTTTACTTTAAAAAGAAAAATGAAATTTAATTTGATAAAGTTTATAAAATTTTTTAATTTTAAAAATTAAAATTACAGATTTTTTAAATTAAATAAATAATAAAAAGAAATAATTTATGAATCAAAAGATTAAATAAAAAAATTTATTGTATGTTAATTAATTTAATGATTGAAAAAATGCAAGAAAAACATTAATACAGAAAAATATTGAAAATATGGAAATAGAATAATTAAGAAGTTTTATCAATTTTTTAATTTATTCATAATAAATAATAAAATTATGAAAAGAAAAGAATTACAAAATTTTAATTATCTTTTAAATTTTTCAAAAATAATAATTTAAAAAAATTTTAAAACTTTTAATTAATCAAAAATAAATATTATTCTATTTTAGAAATAAATGCATATTTTTTTTATTTAAAATCATTTAAAAAAATCAAAACAAAAATTAATGAATAATCATAATAGTAAATTATATATTTACCCTAAAATATTTCCTTCATTAACTCCTGAAAAATCAATAAAATTTGAAAATATTTTTAATAATGAAATATTAAATTTAATCCCATCAAAAAAAAAAATTAGAAATAATATTAAAATAAATGATAATAATTCATTTAATAACAAAGAACAATATATAAATATAAAATCAGATTTAATAAATGAATTATTAGAAATACAAAAATTCAAAAAAAAAAATAAAAATATAAAATTATTAGTTCTTAATTTTTTTTACCAAACAGATTTATTTAAATTTATAAAAGAAAAAGAAATAAATTCATATCAAAAATTATTAGAAATATATGATAATTATCCAAATAAAAGTAAATTAGATAAAGATGATATAATAATTACCAAAATTAATGAAAAATTAAATATATTAATAGATCATATAAATCTAGAAAAAAGAGAAAAAGGAGATTTTTTAATAAAATTAAAT
>JAEEGL013964633.1_pt1 | contig 12759 bp, 16 predicted proteins | sample 9134231 | NCBI WGS metagenome assembly JAEEGL01 (sample SAMN16246548, study PRJNA631951) | gut metagenome | biome: gut microbiome; feature: rumen; material: fiber-attached | host: Bos | place: Iran: Karaj | collected 2018-10 | reverse complement strand
GGATTATATACAAGATTCCTTCGATCAGGGTAAAAAAGAAGGTCTACAGGAAAAAACCATAGAAGACGCAAAAAGCTTCTACGCCAACGGCGTCTCTATCGAACTTATCGCAAAATCGCTAAATATGACCATTGAGCAGGTCAAAGAGATTGTCTGTGATGTGAAGGTTGTGGGGTAAATCACAGAGGGAAAAGTGCTTTGCAAAGCAAATTACACAACGTCAGTAACTGAGTTACCGTAAAAATTGCCTTATGGTAGCAGTTTTTTACTCATTATTTCTAAAATGAATACTTCTTCACTTCCTGCTTATAAAAAACAACTCTTTTAGGATTAAACCTTTTTTGTTCATAAAGTCTGGTATGTGCTTCAGTCAGATGATAATAATGACCACTGCAGATTTTCATTTCTACAAAAGCATGTTTAGAAACAGAATAGAACATTTCTTCAATAATATTTGAATCTTTATCCTGCTTTACAATATGAGCAGCATTGTAAAGACCACCTTCCTGCCAGTCTGAACCATTATTCGCTAGAAAGTCATCAACTTCTTCAAAATCCTTAAAATTGCTGTAATCTTCATAAAGATCATTAGAACAAACAAGGCATTTGAATATCGGGAGTTGAGGAAAATCAAAATCTTTGCACCAAAGACTGTCTTTAGAAAGCACATCACCCAGAGTGTCTTTTCCATCATTTTCACAGCTTTGATTCGGGTGAATTTCATCCCATTTTACAATTTTATAATTCTGCAAATCGCCATAAATAATTGCTTCGCGAATATATAAAGGTCTTACTGTGTATCTCATCATAATAAATTATATAATGAAAGTTTTCAAAAAAGTTGCAGTAAAGTTAAACTTTTTAATGATTTTTCATTATATCATATGTATGAAACGAATATTGCAGGAGATTATATGGAGTTTTTTTATGATTATGATGGACTTACAATTAAAATGGAATACTGGAAAAAAGATTATTCTGCAACTTATGATTCGCCATATGGCCCTATAAAATTTGGCAGTCATATTATGGCAATGTGCCCGTGGGTTTTTACAGAAAAACAGATTCGCAATGATAAAGCCCGCCTCGCAGGAGAATATTTTGTTTCTATGAAAAAATTTCTCGATGAAAATCCTGATTTTATAGAAAAGGCAAAACAAGAATTAAAAGAACGCCACTCCCCTATTTTAAAGGAAATTGAACTTCAAAGACAGAAAAAATCAGAAATGCGTAAAAAGTTTAAAGCCGGAGAGATTTCGGAAGATGAATATTCTGAAGTCTGCAAACTTTTAAAACGAATGAAGAACTCCTTAAACACCGTAGACTGGAGATATTATGATGAGTTACAGTTGAAATATCAAATCAGTCTGACCGGCATAAGGCATTTGATTTTTGAATAGTTGATTTCTGGAGGAACTTTTATGAAGCTTAAGATTTATAATTCAAAACGAAATGAATGGATTTATACCAAACTAAGAAATTCTTATGTAAAGGAATTTCATACATTCATAAAAGAAGTAAAAACATTTTCTGATGTTGATTTAAATAATATCAGTTCCTTGAAGGTTTTTTATGGAGACATAAATTTCGATGACACTTTTATCCTTTTTTCCCGAAGAAACAAATGCCAGGCTTTTATTCAGTTTACCAGGTATGATGAATATACTTTTGTAAATTTTCTTTACGTAAAAAAATCCCAAAGAAAACGCGGCTACGGAAAAAGACTTTTGAATATGGTAAAAGCAGATGTAATTCAACTCACCTGCCAGCCAGAAAACAAAAATGCCCAGAATTTCTATGCAAATCTAGGCTTCAAAAAAATGCCGGAAAGTGAATATCCGGATTTGGATCAGCTGGAGTTGAGGAGGTAAACTTGCTTTTATTACACTATAGCTTCAATAATTGTGCGTTCGCCAAGCTTTACTTCGTGAACACCAGCAGGAATTACAGAATGAAATGTAGGACGGGTTTCGCGATTCAGAAATTTATCACGAAGAAGCCCAAGAAACTTTATAAAAGAATCAAAATTTCCAGCCTGGTCTACTTCGTCAAAGATGATTACAATTGGTTTTTTATTTGCAATGCAGAATTTTCCAGATAATTACTTTCTCCATTATCAGCTAAAGCCCTTATTCTCTCAAAAAAAGCCCTTCCACATGCTTCCAGCGAAGAAAAAGAAGAATCAGACATTCCTTCAAAACTAATTGAAAATACAGTATATTCGACATCCAGAGCTTTTTTGAGAAAGTGAAGAGTTGTTGTCTTACCATACTGACGCCCACGGTTTATGCAAAAATAATCACCGCTATCAACCATCTTTTTGATCTGCTGAACACGGTCATCAATATTAACCATGTAATGCTTATCCGCATAGCAGGTACCGGTTGTGTTAAAACGTTTCATGGGGGGGGGATTATATCACAGATTAGGGATGTCTGCTAGATTTTGATTAAAGTCCCAATTTCTTTTACCAATTCTTCTCTGGAAGGGATTCCTTCGGTTCTATATTTATGCCAATGGGTAATTGGGAAATCTGTACCAAAGAGAAGCCGTTCCTTAAAACCTGCAGATCTCAAATATTCAATAACATCTGAAGAAGCCATTGCAGTATCACAAACTACATTTGGATATTTTTGAAGCATGAATAATGCATCTTCCTTAGGACGACTATGTGCAAGCTGAACTTTTACGAAAGGATATGCAGCAATTAGAACTTCAAAAAAACGTGGTGAAAAATCATCATCGCAATGAATCAAAATTAATTTATCATTCTTCTGAGCAAAATCAAAAACTTCTTCTGCAAGCTGAATATTTTTTGAATTATCTAATGACCAGTTCTGTGCTCTTGGATGGATTTTAAATCCGTCATAAAGGTTTCCTTCCATAGCATTTTTTATCGTTATGGAAGCATTCTCAGAAAAATGTAGTTCCGGTACAACCCAATAAAGCGCATGGGCTATAAGCCCTATAGAGGCTGCAAAGGATTTTGCATTCTGAACTTCATCATGAACTGCCTGATATAATTCTACTGCAGCAGGTGCATTTGAAAAAATGTTTTTATCATCACGAGCAGCTTCAGATTCCTTGCAATATATGCAGCTCGTAGTAGAAGAAAACCAAATTTCTCCAATTCCAGCCTCTTTTAAAGCAAAAAATACATCTTCGGCGTTGTAATATGCCTCGCAAAATTGTCCAATATGAACATGATAATCAGTTATCATTTTTTCTGATCTGCGAATTCTTTCAGTTTAGCATTTCTCCAATCCAAGACAATTTGCTTGTTCTTTGCTGCAACAGCACAGAAATGTCTGTTTATTTCCAGAGGGTCTCCAGTAGAAGACTCATTTGCATTTCTAACCATGCAGGGAGCACAAAACGCAGCTTTGTCGCACTTACAGCATTCTCCACCGCCCATATCTTTCATCTTAAGGCTTCTGAGCCATTTTATTTTTTCACTGTTTTCCCAGATTTCCTTTAGTGGGGTTTCATTTAGATTTCCTAGAACCATTTCCTGCCAGCCTGCACATGGATAAACATTTCCATTGCTAACCATGCAGCAGGTAGAAATACCAACTCCACAAAGCCTGCGGTCTGGATTAAATTGATTCTGATTGCACTGCTCCAAGAAATCTGGTTTTAAAATAGCTCTTTGATAATCAATGTCATTTTTCATGATATCTTCTATTACCTTTCCGGCTTCTTCAACAGAAAGACGATTTGCAAGATTTTCTGTATCATGATTATATTCAGCCATCATAATATAATCAGTCTGAGCCCTGATTTTATGTTCATGACACCAATTCATAACATCATTAAAATCATCTTTGTTTCCCTTCATTGTAGGACAAGAAACCTGCAAAGGAAGATCATTTTCTATCATCTTTAATATTGCATCTCGAGTTTTATAAAAGCTGCCAGGAAGCTGAGTAATTGCATCGTGATGCTCTGGAATCATTGAATAAAGAGAGGTTTGTACACTTGAAACATTTCCTTCTTTCATGATTTCAATTATTTCATCATCAAGCAGAGTAAGATTTGAAAGAATATTTACATAAAAATCATAATTTTTTGCTGCACGCAAATACTCTTTGAACTTTGGATGGCACATACATTCTCCACCACTTAAAGTAACAGAGAGCACTCCCATTTTTGAAAGCTGTTCCAGGGTACTGTAATAAAGCTCATCGGTAATATTATATAATTTAAACTTATGAGGAATATAACAATGAACACATCTTTCATTACATTTTGAAGTAAGTTCTATCTGAAAGCTTGTCAAGTGCGGTTTTCCATCAAAGTGCTTTTCCAAGTAGTCTTGAGTATCCGTGTCGGCTCGTTGTATTGTTGGTTTAAAATCTTCTCTGATTGTTTTTGGTTGAACGGAATTATACGTAAAACCAATATCTAGTTTTTTAAGTTCTTCTTCGGTTTCTGCTTTGATTATAAAACCATCTTCTACAAGGCCGTCATAAAAATCTTTTGCATCATTAAGGATTGTCGCGCGGTCAACTCCTTCAAATTGAGGAATAATAACATCAACAAGCTGGTCTAGTGTCTGAGGTTTTCTCTTTAGCGCACATAAAAAAATAGTGCCACTTTCATTTGTACACAGGTCATTAAAAATTCCTGTGCTTGTAATATATCCTATCCCGTCATAATTTCGGATGAAGGTGTCTTTTTTTTGTTGGTATAGCATTTTATTATCCTTTTTCATTAATACATCTATCAACAAAATTCATTGAAATATCGCTTTTTAGCAACTCTACTGCCTGCATAATCAAATCATCAAAAGATTCTTGAGTATTAAAAATAACATTTTCCTCTAATGATATCTTATAGATTATTTTAGAATTATAAAAAACACCAACTTCAATAGGATTATCATTAACAAGTCTTATATCATAAGTATAATTTGCAGTTTGTATATTTTTATCTAAAATGTCTCCTATTTTCACTCTTTTCCTCTCATAATAAAATTGAGCTGCCTCAAATAAAGCAGCTCATTGTAATTGTATTCAAAAGACAATTAGCGACTTAATTCACATTTCTGTCTGTTTGAACCTGATGCACAATTTCCTGCTGTACCATTATTTGCAGGACATCCAGCAGCAAAAGAACCGGCTACACTGTTCTGTGCAATTACCTTTGGTTTTGTGTAAGCTACCTTTTTCTTAGAAACCATTTTTGTCTCCTAATTTTTTTGTTTATTACAATCAACGATTGTATTAATTAAAATCACAAAAGTGATTAAAATTAACAGAATAGAATCCGATGAAACTTATATCCCTAGAAAGTTATTATAAAATCTTCCCCATGAGAATAAATTCAAGAATTTCAATATTCCTCGCATTATAAAAATAATTAGCCCAATCAAAAAATAAAGGATTGTTCCAAACACTTTCAAAATTGTTATCACAACTCTTTTTCCTGTAGACATTTCTTTACTTGAACTTGCTCCGTAGCCAGGTCCAAAAAAACTGAAAAAATGGAGAAATGAAATTTTATCTAAAACTTTCAGTAATAATGCAGCAAGACAGGTAATTCCTCCAAGAATGACATATAACAAAAATCCATAAAGCTTAAAAATCAGTACAAATAGTTTCCAAATCATTTTTGGAAAAAATAGAAGTATTTTTCCCGCTGCAGAACCAGCGGTTTCTCCGTTCATTTCTAAACCATGTTTTATTGCATTTCTTCCAGCTGCGTATATTGTTCCCTCTAGTGGATCACTCATTTTTGGTACTCCTTACACCTCAACATCAACCCACTTAACGGGCACCTGCCATATCCCAAAGACTTTTTAATCCTTTTCCAAGTTTCTTTCCGGCAGCAGCTGAAACTTTATTCCCTTTAGCCTTTTTTGATTTCTTAGAAAAAACTTCTTCCTCTTCATAGTCATCTTCTGAAATCTCTTCACATTGACTTTCTTTTTTTTCTTTTTGCTTTGCAGCAACTTTTAGCCCAAAATCAAAAGCTTTTTTTGCAGCACCAAAAATTGTACCATCAAATGGATTTTCCATATTCTTTTACACTCCTATAAAGTTTGATATTAATATCATATGGTGCTTTTTTAAGAAAAAACACTGAGCACTAATCAATTTATATTGAGTACCTCTCAATTTTACATCTATGTTTCCTATGGTAATTTTACATTATGGGTAATTTTCACGAACTACTGATATTTACAAGCAGCGAAATGGAAGGAAATGGATTTAAGAGTTTCTTTGAACTGCATAGACCTGAATATAATGTGGAATTTATCTTACCCAAAACCATCTCATTTAATTATAAGTTGATTACAGAAGCTGTAGATAGTTCGCTTATCATTTTTGACACAGACAGTATCGAACAAGACCGTATTCTTGATTTTTTACAGAATTTGGCTAAACACGAAATCAAATGCATAATCTATTCCCGGCTAACAACTCCGGGGCTTGTTTTGAAAGCAAAACAGCTTGGACTTAGCGGGTATGTTTCTAAAGCTTCTCCACTGGAACGTTTACTGGATTGTCTAAAGGTTATTGAACTTGGGGGGATTTATTATGATTCCTGTTTTTCGACACTACTTAAAGAAATTTCTGATTTTTCGCGGAGTCTTTCACCTATGCAGCAGAATCTGCTTTATGAAGCACTTTTTGTTTCCAACCGCTCTATCAGCGAAATTGCAGAAGCTTTAAAAATCTCTAAGCACACCGCCGAAGTGCATCTTTCAAATCTTTATCAGAAAATCGGAGTGCACACTTTTAATGAACTGGTAGACAGATTTTCACTTTGAGGGCTCTGTTTCAAGGCAATTATATGCGCTTTTTTGCCTTACTGTAGCCCAGGCTGGCCGCAAAGGCGAGTACCGTGATAAGCGGGCGTTCAATCAGATTTCCCGGCAGGCGGGAAAGAATATAGGTGGGAAGTTCGCTTAAACCACTTCTAAGCAAATCTACCTGAAAATAACTTGTTGCCGGGTTATCCTGGACTTCGTATCCGGTAATATTCTGAACATAAATGCAGACTGCGTTAACAAGGCCACCAACAATGCACATCTCGAATATCGTAAGGATTGAAATAAAAAACAGAATAAAAGCTGTAGAAAAAGCAGAATCAGACTCTGCCAATGTTTTCCTAAAGAGACACACCACTCCAATTGCTCCGTAAACAGTTAGCACGTACAGTAAAATAATCAGATTGGAATAATGCTCCAAAATACACATAAGCAGCTGAGATATACTTGCGCAGATAATTCCAGGTAGTCCTCCAGCAACAAAAGCCACGAAAATGCTTCCAAGTGTATCCATAAAAAGCGGGAGCTCCAGTTTGATTTGAATCAGCCACATAGGCAAAAGATTAAGCACAATGCCCGTAACAATTACAATAACAATTTCTAATGATGAGGTTTTCTTTTTCATAAGTTTTTATGGTATAATAGTATAAATGATGATGAGCAAAAATGCTAGAATAATGATTTCTCCGCTGAGAATAAGTCGGGCAGCAATAATAATTCTTCTGCTTTTCTTACTTTTTTCCTGTACCCGCCAGAATCATCTTACGGATATTTTTCAGGAATGGTTACTGGTAGAAAAAGAAGAGCTTTCACTCACTGATTTTTTAGATGCATACAAAGAATTTCAATCAACTGCTGTTTATGAAAACATGAAGATTTCGGGAACCTATTCCCATGCCATGAATGCTCTTGATAACGCGGTAAAAACAAAAGATAAAGATATAATCCGATTAGCACTGCTTAATCTTGAAAAACTCGATAAGGAAATTACAATAAATTCAAATCAAAAATATTCCTTTCTTTCTCAGGCCTTATTTGTCCTTTCTTCCGTAATTTTAATCATCCTTCTTTTTGTTTTCAAAAATTATGAAAAAAAGAGAAACGAAGCAAAGCAGATGGGCATTTATTCCCACTTTATGATTAAGGGAATAGAAGCTGAGCGCGCAAGAATTTCCAAAGAAATCCACGATTCTGTTCTTCAGGATATTAAAGCCTTGTCTTTAAAATACGAAATGATAGACACAGATGACGCAAATGCAAAGTTAAAACTAAAAAAGGAGCTGCTTACCCAAACAGATTCCTGCATAAAAAATTTGCGCTCAATCTGCAATAATCTTACACCTGTAGAATTCAAAAATTATAAGGAAGACACAATCGGCCTTATTCTTGCAGTAAGAAATTTAGCAAATCAGTTTACGGAACGTACAAGAATTCCGTGCATATTAAAAATCCCCGAAAACCTGGAGCTTTCTTCCATCACCACAAGACAGTCTGTAAATCTCTTCCGCATAATTCAGGAAGCACTCAATAATATTGAAAAGCACGCAAATGCAACTATGACTTCTGTAATTATTACAAACGGTAATAATCAAGCCGGGCAAAAATGTCTTAAAGTTTACATTACAGATAACGGACAAGGTTTTGACAGCAAAATTGTACTGAAAAATCTTGCTTCAAATTACGGTCATTTTGGACTTAATAACATGAAAGAACGAGCCAAAGATTCGGGCGCAGAAATACATTTTGAATCTAGTCCGGGAGAGGGAACAGAAATTAAACTGGAGATGCCTCTCAAATGAACGATGAACCAAAAACACTCTTTCTTGTAGATGATCACGAAATGCTTCAAATAGGACTAAAGACCTTTTTGGAAAGTAAATCAAACCTTAAGGTTGTGGGAACTGCAAAATCAATTGACTCTGCAAAACAAGGGCTGGCCGTCACTTTTCCGCAAATGATAATCATAGATGTGGAACTCGGCGAATTTGAAAACGGATTTGACCTTGCAGCATTTATAAAAGAAACATACCCCGAAATGAAAATTATAATGTATTCCATGCATGATGAAAGTAATCATCTTCTAAAAGCAAAAGAACTGGATATAGACGGATATGTTTCTAAAGCGGCAGATTCTCAGGAATTTATAAAATGCATAGAATGCATCTGTTCTGGAAACAAATACATAGAAGGAAGATTGACAGAAACCTTGAATTCCGTCGAAAATATTATCAATTTGCTCACCAAAAAAGAGGCTCTGATTTTCAACGAAATGCTCAAAGGTAAATCAAATGAAGAAATTGGAAAGACTCTTGGCATGCATAAACATTCGGTTGAAGTTTATGCCACCACAATCTATGAAAAAAGCTTCTGTGCAAACCGCACAGAGTTGATGAAAAAGTACAGAAAATAAGATTACCCGGTCAAGCCGGGTAATGACAGAGTAGCATCAACACGGGGGCGTCAGCAATGGCGCCCCCGTGTCATTGTCGGGCTCGACCCGACAATCTTTAAACCTGGAACTGATCTATCTGCATACCAATCTGGTTAATAGACTCGTTCACCTTTGTAGAAATCTCCGAAAGTGCCGCACTAGTCTGATTCATTTCCTTAGCACCAATAGACATTTCGTTCATACCGTCTTTAATAACATGCGTTGCATCCTGCAGAGTGTGAATCTCCGTAAGAATAGCCTGATTTCCAATAGCCATTTCGTGTGAAGCATTTTTTACTTCACCAGTGCTGTCGTTCATAATCTTAAGGGCATCTACAATCTGCTGAGAACCAATCTGCTGTTCTTCCATTGCAGCCTTAATCTGTTCAACAAGCTGGTCAGTCTGCGAGATTTTTTCGCTAACACCAGCAAAAGTTTCTGTACTTTCGCGGGCAGTCACAACCACAGAAGAAATTGTCTCGCTAATTTTGCGCAGCTCTTCACTAATCTTCTTTGACTCAGCTGCCGAAGTTTCAGAAAGTTTTCGTATTTCATCAGCAACAACAGAGAAGCCCTTTCCTGCCTCGCCCGCATGCGCCGCCTCAATAGCCGCGTTCATAGCCAGCAGGTTTGTCTGACTTGCAACACTGGTAATAGCCTTGTTAGCATCCTGCAAAGCTTCAGACTGAGCCGCAATTTCTGCAACCTGTTCAGAAACCTTCTGCTGCTTTTGAATACCGTCGCTGGCAGAATGTTCCAAATCGCCAAAAGATTTAGACATCATTTCTACACTGTGATTAACCGAAGAAATATTTCCCAGCATCTCTTCAACAGCAGCCGAGGCCTGTGTAACTCCATCAGACTGAGTTGTAATCATCTTTTCAAGACTGTTAATGTTTTCTGCAATTTCTGTAACAGCAGCCGATGTCTGATTTACTGATGCAACCTGCTGAGCAACCTGCCCGCCTACACTTTCAATGTTCGAAAGAATCTGCGTAATTGCCGATGCCGTACTGTCTATACTTTCCTGCAAATCAATTTTTACATCAGCAAGATTCTGCTTTGAATTTTTAACATCACTTACAATGCCATGCAGTTTTTCCATAAATTTGTTAAAGCCGTTTACAAGATGGCCAACTTCGTCACGGCTGGTTGCCTTAAGACGATGAGTAAGATTTGCATTTCCTTCTGCAATACCGTTTACAGCCACATCAACAACTTTTATAGGTTTTACAATTGTCAAAGAAATGAAAATTCCTATCACAACCGAAACAACAAGGGCGATTACAGCCATAACAACAACCAGAATAACATTTCTCTGGAGTTCAGCAAAAATAGCCTTTGAACTACCAACCGTTACCAAAATCCAGCCAGCATCTTTATTTACAATTTGCCCGGCAATATATTTTCCGTCAGCAGCTCTTGTATCTATAAATACATCATTTGTATTCAATTTTGACTTATAATCAGCTAAATGTTTATGTTCATCAAAGAAACTAACTGCCATAACTTTTTCTGCAGCATCGTTTGTAAGATAAACGCCCGCTGCATCAATCAAATAAGTTTCACCGTCTTCGGTCAGCTTAATTTTATCAACCATTGCATTCAAATCAGTCAGGAAAACATCAATACCAACAACTCCCTTAAAGGCTCCATCTGCACGAACACCAGTTGCAATTGTGCTTACAAGTTTTCCGGTTGATTCATCAACATAAGGTTCTGTTATAATTACCTTATTACTTTTTTTTGCATCAGCAAACCAATCTCGACCTTCTTTGTCATAATCATCTTCAGCAACCCATCCATCGCTGGAATAAAACATTCCTCCATCATTCATTGATTTTTCATCACAATAATAAAGACAATACAAGGCCGGAATGCTTTTTATCATGTCCTCAAAATCTTTTTGAGTTTGTTCAAGCTCCAGTTCTGCCCGCTTAACATAAAATGAAGTATCTTCTACAATTCTTTTTGGCTGATTAAAAAAAGCTTCAATGGAATCTGCCGCAGACGAAATTTGAAGAGCAGCATTATCCACTACATTTCGATTTAAAACAGAATACTGATTCTTTAAGGTTGGAACCGCAACAATTAAAATAGCGGCAACAATCATCAGACTAGTTGAAAGAATTAACTTTCCAATAATACTTCTCATAACAACTCCTTTCCCTCATAACAAAATATTATAAGTCAGCTGTCATGATTTGTAAAATTTTTGTTATAATTAGGGGGAAGTCTCCCCCTCGCTCGCACTTCGTTGCTCGCTACCCCCTCTACGGGGCTTAGCCAGCCCCGTAACGCCCTGGCAGCGCTTTCTTTCTTACACCCACTCTTTCAAAGAATCTGCGAGTATTTTTGAAATCTTTTCGTGAGTCTTTGCACTAGGATGCCAGTCTGCACCAATTCCATCTTCATCAAGCTGAACAGGGAACTTTACAAACTTAACAGGCACCTTTTTAAAGTCACCGTGGAACTGATTAACAGCTTCTTCCATAGCTGAGCACAAATCCTGCCCCATCACACCAAGACAACAGCAGATTTTTGCTTTTGGCGAACGACGGTGAATCGCTTCCAGAAACTGGCGCAATCCGCAAATATAAGATTTACGACGGCCTTCTACATTACGAACATAACTTGCGTCATTTGTACCAAGATGAAGAACAACAATGTCTGGCGAAAAATTTTCTTCATTCCAAACTTCCGGCTCAAGTCCGCGGCGCAATGAAAGAGATTTGTCCACATAAGGCCAGACAGAAGGCATTACTACAGTTGTATCTGGCTCTTCCACAGTAGCATCAACATATTTTGAGATGATTCCAATGCCGCTCCAGCTAACCAGGTTAAATTCTACTCCAAGTTTTTTTGCAGTGCGGAAGGCATAAGCCAGGTCTGGGCGCTGCTGTTTTGTAGTAAAAGTGTCTTTTTCCCAAACGCCTTCAATTCCGTAACCGCAGGTAATTGAATCGCCAATTACTTCCATACGAAGGCCTTTAGATTGGGCCGATGGGGCAATCATCTTACCGTCTATTTCCAGAGCCTTAAAGCCTGCGCAGCCAAAGTTTACTTCACTAAGTTTAAGCACGCGGATAAGCACAGTTTTTTCTTCAGCTGATTCAAACAGTACGCATTCGTTTTCATTTTTAGTCAGCACAAAACGCTGAGAAAGGTCTTCCGGGAATTTTTCCCAGAATGATGATCCAGTGTAGTTAGCCCCGCTGGCAAGTTCTGTAACGTAAACGCCAATTACACCTTTTGTATTATCATCAAAAAGTTCAGGGTCGCTAAGGATAGTTGCTACAGCCTTTTTTCCGGTAAAGCAGAATTCAAAGCCGCTTGCTGAATAATCAAAATATCTAATGCCGTCTATATCGCTGTAGCGGCCGTACCATTTAAGATCACTTGTTTTAACTGTCATTTTTTTCCTCAGTTTATTTTTTTAGTCGGTATACTTTTGAGTTACGCTCTTTTGTCCAGATTGCGCGGCGCTCTGCAGGCAGGGAGTCTACGCTGTCTGCTTCAAAGCCCAGTTTTTCAAACCAGTCTGCAGCCTGTG
>JAEEGL013511547.1_pt1 | contig 12759 bp, 25 predicted proteins | sample 9134231 | NCBI WGS metagenome assembly JAEEGL01 (sample SAMN16246548, study PRJNA631951) | gut metagenome | biome: gut microbiome; feature: rumen; material: fiber-attached | host: Bos | place: Iran: Karaj | collected 2018-10 | reverse complement strand
AAGAAGCAGTAATCGAAGTACATCATTGAGAGAAGAAAGAAGTAAATTGAACAAACCAAAGAACTAACTATGAGTCGTTCATTAAAAAAAGGCCCCTACATCAACGTGTCGCTGGAGTAAAAGATCCTCGCCATGAATGAGAGCGGCAAGAAGAATGTCGTCAAGACATGGGCCAGGGCTTCAATGATCTCCCCCGATTTCGTGGGACACACTGTAGCTGTTCATAACGGTAACAAATTTATCCCTGTTTACATTACAGAGAACATGGTCGGCCACAAGCTGGGTGAGTTCGCTCCCACACGCCGTTTCGGTGGTCATGCCGGTAATAAGAAGTAAACGGGTAGAACCATTTAAACATTAGAAGCAATAATGGGAAAGAGAAAACATATATTGGCTGAAAAAATCAAGGAAGCACGCAAGACACAATATTTTGCCAAGCTTAACAATGTGCCGTCTTCACCCCGCAAAATGCGCTATGTCGTTGACATGATTCGCGGGATGGAGGTCAACCGTGCCCTTGGCGTGTTGAGATTTTCCAAGAAAGCAGCATCGGCCGACGTGGAGAAGCTGCTCCGCTCTGCTATCAACAACTGGGAACAGAAAAACGACCGCAAGGCAGAGGAAGGCGAGCTGTACATCTCAAGGGTGTTCGTCGACGAAGGCCCTACGCTCAAGCGCATGCGCCCCGCACCGCAGGGACGCGGATACCGCATCCGTAAGCGTTCAAACCATGTGACGCTGTTTGTAGACGCTAAACCTAATGACGTAAATGAATAAATAGAATGGGACAGAAAGTTAATCCAATAAGCAACCGTCTGGGAATTATCCGCGGTTGGGACTCAAACTGGTTCGGTGGAAAGAACTTCGGAGACAACCTGGTGGAAGATCAGAAAATCCGCAAGTACCTGAACGAACGTTTAGCCAAGGCCAGCGTTTCAAGAATTGTCATTGAGCGCACGCTGAAGCTGGTCACCATTACTATCTGCACGGCCAGGCCCGGTATCGTCATTGGTAAAGGTGGACAGGATGTTGACAAGCTGAAAGAAGAGCTGAAGAAACTCTATGACAAGGAAATCCAGATCAACATCTTTGAAGTAAAGAAGCCCGAGCTCGATGCCACAATCGTTGCTACGAACATTGCACGCCAGGTGGAAGGCAAGATCGCATACCGCCGTGCCATCAAGCAGGCCATCGCCAACACCATGCGCGCTGGTGCCGAGGGCATCAAGGTGCAGATTTCCGGACGCCTCAACGGTGCTGAAATCGCCCGCAGCGAAATGCTTAAGGAAGGCCGTACTCCTCTGCACACTTATCGTGCCGACATCGACTACTGCCAGACCGAGGCTTTGACCAAGGTCGGAGTGCTGGGCATCAAGGTGTGGATTTGCAGAGGTGAAGTGTACGGAAAGGTGGACCTCGCTCCCAATTTCACCCAGGAAAAGTCCATGGGACGCGGAAACGGGAAAATGGGTCGTGGACGCAAGAGAAACAATAACCGTTAAAAGAAAGTTTAGTCATGTTACAGCCTAAAAGAGTAAGATATAGAAGACCGCAAGACGGACGTGGCAATAAGGGCAATGCCCACAGGGGCACCCAGCTGGCTTTCGGTTCGTTCGGCATCAAGACGCTTGATGCAAAATGGCTTGACAGCCGTCAGCTCGAAGCTGCACGTGTTGCCATCAACCGCTACATGCAACGTGAGGGCCAGGTTTGGATACGTGTGTTCCCCGATAAACCCATCACCCGCAAACCGGCCGACGTCCGAATGGGTAAAGGTAAAGGTGACCCCGCTGGATGGGTGGCTCCCGTCACTCCCGGACGCATGCTGTTCGAAGTAGAAGGCGTTCCTTTTGAAGTAGCCAAGGAGGCTCTCCGCCTCGGCGCTCAGAAGTTGCCGGTAAAAACAAAATTTGTCGTCAGACGTGATTACGATAAAAACGCTTAATTATGAAGATTCAAGAAGTTAGAGAACTTTCTACCAACGAGTTGGTGGAACGCTTGCAGACAGAAGTGGAGAAGCTGCACCAGATGAGGCTCAACCACGCAATCACACCGCTGGAGAATCCCTCTTTGATTAAGGCTGCCCGTCGTGATATTGCACGTATGAAGACAGTGCTTCGTCAGAGAGAACTCAACAAATAACAATGGTCCAGATGGAAACAAGAAATTTAAGAAAAACAAGACAGGGTGTCGTCATCAGCAACAAAATGGATAAAACCATTGTTATTGCATCGAAGTTCAAAGAGAAGCACCCTATTTACGGTAAGTTTGTGCAGAAGACCAAGAAGTATCATGCACATGACGAGAAGAATGAAGCCAACATTGGCGATACCGTACTTATTATGGAAACCCGTCCACTGTCGAAGACAAAGAGATGGAGATTAGTTCAAATCGTTGAAAAGGCTAAGTAATTATGATACAAGCAGAATCAAGACTTACAGTTGCTGACAACAGCGGTGCCCGCGAGGCTTTGTGCATCCGCGTGCTCGGTGGTACTCGCCGCCGCTATGCCAGCGTCGGTGATGTGATTGTTGTTGCCATCAAGAACGCCATCCCGACAAGTGATGTAAAAAAAGGTGCAGTGTCTAAGGCTTTGATTGTACGCACAAAGAAGGAAATCCGCCGTCAGGATGGCTCTTACATCCGCTTCGACGATAACGCTTGCGTGCTGCTCAATAATGCTGGCGAACTTCGCGGCAGCCGTATCTTCGGCCCCGTGGCCAGGGAACTGAGAGCTGTCAACATGAAGGTTGTTTCATTGGCACCCGAGGTACTTTAATTTTTTAAACAGATTATTTGTAATGAGTAAGTTGCATATCAGAAAAGGTGACATGGTCCTTGTGATTGCCGGAAAGGACAATTTCAGGGTCAAGGGCGATAAGACCCCTCATAAGGTGCTCAAGGTGCTCCCCAAAGAGCAGCGTGCCATCGTGGAAGGTGTCAATATCGTCACTAAGAGCACTAAGCCTTCGGCCAAGTACCCCCAGGGCGGCTTCGTCAAGCAGGAGGCTCCCATCCATATCTCGAATTTAAGTCTGGTTGATCCCAAAACTGGTGAGCCAACCCGTATATCAGTCAGGCATGAAGGAAAAAACGTCATTCGTATTTCTAAAAAGTCTGGAGAGGAGATTAAATGATGAACACAGCACAGTTAAAGAAAGAATATAAGGAGAAGATCGCTCCCGCCCTGCAGAAGCAGTTCAACTATACTTCTACCATGCAGATTCCTGTATTGAAGAAAATTGTGGTGAACCAGGGACTGGGCGACGCTACGCAAGACAAGAAAATCATTGATGTGGCCATCAACGAGATTACCACCATCACGGGTCAGAAGGCTGTGGCTACCTATTCAAAGAAGGACATTGCCAACTTCAAGCTCCGTAAGAAGATGCCCATCGGCGTCATGGTGACACTGCGTCGCGAGAGGATGTATGAGTTCCTCGAGAAGCTCGTCCGTATCGCTCTCCCGCGTATCCGCGACTTCAAGGGTATTGAGAGCAAATTCGACGGACGTGGTAACTACACACTCGGCATTCAGGAACAGATTATCTTCCCTGAAATCAACATCGACACCATCGACCGCATCCAGGGAATGAACATCACCTTTGTCACAACGGCAAAGACCGACGAAGAGGGTTATGCCCTGCTCAAGGGTTTCGGCCTCCCATTCAAGAACGCTAACAAAGAATAAGAGATATGGCAAAAGAATCAATGAAAGCCCGTGAGGTGAAGCGTGCCAAGCTGGTTGCCCGCTACGCAGAAAAACGCGCAGCACTTAAGAAAATCATTGCCACTTCTGACGTTTCCACCGAAGAAGGCGCCTTGGCAGCATATCAGGCTGCTCGCAAACTGCAGAGCATCCCCAAGAACGCAAACCCCATAAGGTTGCACAACCGTTGCAAGATTACAGGTCGTCCGAAAGGTTATATCCGTCAGTTCGGTCTTTCGCGTATTCAATTCCGCGAAATGGCCTCTGCCGGTCTCATACCTGGCGTAAAAAAGGCCAGCTGGTAAAAGAAGAGCTACTTTTTAATATTGTCGGGGGAGTCCCGATTAATTAAATTTTTTATATTTTATGACAGATCCAATAGCAGATTATCTGACGAGGTTGAGAAACGCAATCATGGCTCATCACCGTGTTGTGGAAATCCCAGCTTCAAACTTGAAGAAGGAAATCACAAAAATCCTCTTCGAGAAAGGTTACATCCTGAACTACAAGTTCGTGGATGACGGACCTCAGGGTACTATCAAGGTTGCTTTGAAGTACCATCCCGAAACAAAGCAGAACGCCATCAAGGTTCTGAAGAGAGTGTCTAAGCCAGGTCTTCGCAAATACACTGGCTACAAAGACATGCCGAGAGTTATTAACGGACTTGGCATCGCCATCTTGTCAACGTCCCAAGGTGTCATGACAGACAAGGAAGCCTCCACGCTGAAGATTGGCGGCGAGGTCCTTTGCTACGTCTATTAATGAAGGAGGAAGCATTATGTCAAGAATAGGTAAAATGCCAATTGCCATACCTGCTGGCGTTAATATCGACATCAAGGACAACGTCGTGAGCGTGAAGGGTCCCAAGGGCTCCCTCTCTCAGAAAGTAGATCCCTCCATCGTTGTGAAGAACGAAGATGGCCACCTCGTTTTCGAGATTGACGAGAAAAGTCCGGTCAACCAGAAGCAAAAACAAGCCTTCCATGGCCTCTATCGTGCCTTGGTCAACAATATGGTCGTCGGCGTTAGCGAGGGCTATACCAAGGAACTCGAACTGGTCGGCGTGGGCTATCGCGTCTCCAACCAGGGAAACATTCTTGAATTCTCCCTCGGTTACACGCACCCCATCTTCCTGCAGCTGCCCGCAGAGGTGAAAGTTGAAACGAAATCGGAGCGTAATCAGAATCCGAAGATTATTCTTGAGTCTTGCAATAAAGAATTGCTGGGCCTTATCTGTGCTAAAATTCGTTCTTTCCGCATGCCTGAACCCTACAAAGGAAAAGGTATCCTGTTTAAAGGCGAAGTTATTCGTAGAAAGTCTGGTAAGTCGGCTTCGGCTAAGTAATTTAAAATATTTACGACTATGACAACAAAGAAAGTTGAAAGGCGAATCAAGATAAAGTTCAGAATTCGTAAGCGCGTGAATGGTACTGCAGAGCGTCCTCGCATGAGCGTCTTCCGCAGCAACAAGCAGATATATGTACAGATTATTAACGACCTGAAAGGAACGACGCTTGTCGCGGCTTCTTCGCTCGGCATGGAGGCCATGCCCAAGAAAGAACAGGCATCCAAGGTCGGTGAGATGATTGCCAAGAAGGCCCTCGAGGCTGGAATCACACAGGTGGTGTTCGACCGTAATGGTTATCTCTACCACGGACGTGTGAAGGAACTGGCTGAAGGAGCTCGTAAAGGTGGACTTAATTTCTAAACGATTTGACAATGAATAAAGTTAAGATAAACAGCGACGTTGAGTTGAAGGACCGCTTGGTTGCCATCAACCGTGTTACCAAGGTCACAAAAGGTGGTCGCACATTCACATTTGCTGCTATTGTCGTCGTTGGTGACGGAAATGGCGTCATTGGATGGGGACTCGGCAAAGCCGGTGAAGTAACCGCAGCAATCGCTAAAGGCACAGAGGCTGCCAAGAAGAACCTCGTAAAGGTTTCCGTCCTCAACGGTACCATACCTCATGAAATCGAAGCACGTTTCGGCGGTGCACAGGTGTTCCTCAGACCGGCAGCTGCCGGTACCGGACTCGTGGCCGGTGGTGCCATGCGTGCCGTGCTTGAGAGCGTAGGCATCAAGGACGTTCTTGCCAAGAGCAAAGGCTCCTCGAACCCTCATAATCTGGTGAAGGCAACAATTCTTGCCCTTAGTGAAATCAGGGATGCGTACACCATCGCTGGAATGCGTGGCATACCCATGGAAAAAGTGTTTAACGGCTAATCTGTAAGCAATTATGGCAACCATTAAAATTAAGCAAATTAAGAGTAGAATTGGTGCTCCCATGGATCAGAAACGCACCCTTTTGGCTCTGGGTCTTCACAAGATCTCCCAGGTCGTAGAGGTTGAGGATTGCCCCAGCATCAGGGGAATGATCAAAAAGGTCCACCACCTTGTAACCATAGTAGAATAGTTTTCGTTTAACGTTTTAACAGACACGGATATATGAAATTACATACTTTAAAGCCTGCAGCAGGCTCCACACATTCACGCCGTCGTATTGGCCGCGGTCCGGGTTCCGGCCTCGGTGGTACTTCTACCCGTGGACACAAGGGCGCCAAGGCTCGTTCAGGTTATAAGAAGAAGATAGGATTTGAAGGTGGCCAGATGCCTTTGCAGCGTCGCGTGCCGAAGTCAGGTTTCAAGAATATCAACCATAAGGAATATCATGCAGTAAACCTGTCAACGCTTCAGAAACTTGCAGAGCAGAAGAACCTCACCAAGATCGGCATCGCCGAACTGCGCGAAGCCCGTCTTACCACTGGCAGGGAACTGGTCAAGATTCTTGGCAAGGGTGAACTGACCGTGAAGCTCGATGTTGAGGCTCATGCTTTCTCAAAGACAGCTGAAGAGGCAATCAAGGCTGTTGGTGGTAACGCAATCATAATTTAATTACTTCAATGAAAAAATTAATTGAGTACCTGAGAAATTGTTGGAAGATAGAGGATTTGCGCGAGCGAATCCTCATCACCATATTGTTTATCGCTATCTATCGTTTTGGTTCCTTCGTCGTGCTGCCTGGCATTGAACCGGCCGCATTGAACCATTTGCACGAGCAGACAGCAGGTGGACTTATGTCTCTTCTTGACATGTTCTCTGGTGGTGCCTTCTCCAATGCCTCTATCTTCGCGTTGGGAATCATGCCCTACATCTCTGCATCCATCGTGATGCAGCTGCTGGCAGTGGCCGTCCCCTATTTCCAGAAAATGCAGCGTGAAGGAGAAAGCGGAAGGAAGAAGATTATGTGGTACACACGCCTTCTCACCGTGGGCATCTTGCTGTTCCAGGCTCCCGCCTACCTCATCAACCTGAAGGTTCAGGCAGCTGGTGCTCTCTCAACAGGCGTGTCATGGGGCTTCTTCATGATCACGGGAACCTTCATTCTCGCTGCCGGCTCCATGTTCATCCTTTGGCTGGGTGAGCGCATTACCGACAAAGGCATCGGCAACGGTGTGTCCATCATCATTATGATTGGTATCATCGCCCGTCTGCCGCAGGCATTCATTCAGGAAGTGACATCAAGGGTAACAGAACCCCACGGTGGTGGCATGATTATGTTCATTGCCGAGCTGGTCATTCTCTATGTTGTCATCCTGTTGGCCATCCTGTTGGTTCAGGGTGTCCGCAAGGTGCCCGTGCAGTATGCCAAGCGTCTTGTAGGCAACAAGCAGTATGGCGGTGCCCGTCAGTACATTCCTTTGAAGTTGTTCGCAGCCAATGTGATGCCTATCATCTTTGCACAGGCTGTAATGTTCATCCCCCTCACCATTGTCCAGATTTCTTCTGACTCTCGTAGCACCGTGCTCCGCATGTTGCTCGACAGAAACAGCGTCCTTTATAACGTGGTGTTTGCATTCCTCATCATTGTGTTTACATATTTCTATACCGCCATTACTCTGAACCCCACTCAGATGGCCGAAGATATGAAACGCAACAATGGATTCATTCCCGGTGTGAAACCCGGAAAACCGACAGCCGACTTCATTGATACCGTCATGTCGCGTATCACGTTCCCCGGTTCGCTGTTTATTGCATTCATTGCTATCATGCCAGCATTTGCCGGTGCCCTCAAAGTGCAGGACGGCTTCTCGCAGTTCTTCGGCGGAACGTCGCTTCTGATTCTTGTTGGTGTGGTCATCGACACGCTGACACAAATTGAAAGTCATCTGATGATGCGTCATTACGAGGGATTGCTTAATTCCGGCCGTGTCCGCTCCACCAGAAACGGAGTAATGCAGGCCTATTAACAATTCCTGATGAAGATTTTTCTGAAAACAGAAGACGAAATTGAGCTGATGCGCCGAGCGAATCTGCTGGTAGGCAGTACGCTCGGCGAATTGGCCAAACATATCAGACCGGGTATAAGTACTCTGGAGCTGGACAAAATAGCCGAAGAGTTCATTCGTGACCACGGCGCCGTGCCCACCTTCAAGAACTTTCCCAATCCCTACGGCCCTCCTTTTCCCGGAAGCATCTGCACCTCGGTCAACGATGTCGTGGTACATGGTGTGCCAAAGGCAGACGAGATTCTTCAGGAAGGAGATATTATCTCTGTTGACTGCGGCACGCTACTCGACGGATTTAACGGCGACTCTGCCTATACCTTCTGTGTCGGCGAAGTCAGTGATGAAGTCAAGCATCTCCTGAAAACAACCAAGGAGAGCCTCTATCTGGCCATCGGCCAGGCCGTTGCCGGCAAGCACATCGGCGACATTGGCAGCACCGTGCAGGATTATTGCGAGAAAGAAGGATATGGCATCGTAAGGGAACTGACCGGTCACGGCATTGGCCGCGAAATGCACGAAGAGCCCTGTGTGCCCAATTACGGCCGCAGGGGTAACGGCACCACTTTGAAAGCCAACATGTGCATTGCCATCGAGCCCATGATAACACTTGGTAACAGGGCCGTTTATCTCGACTCGGCCGACAAGTGGAGCATCAGGACTCGCGACGGCAAGGTGGCAGCCCATTATGAGCACACCATCGCCGTGCGCCGTGGACAGTCAGAAATTTTATCTTCGTTTGAGGAAATCGAATCAATAGTTGGAAATATCAATCAGTAATGGCAAAACAATCAGCAATCGAACAAGACGGGACCATCATAGAGGCACTCTCTAACGCCATGTTCCGTGTGGAATTGGAAAACGGCGTGCTCATCACCGCCCACATTTCCGGTAAGATGCGTATGCACTACATCAAAATCTTACCAGGCGATAAGGTGAAGGTTGAGATGAGTCCCTACGACTTGACAAAGGGAAGAATCGTATTCAGATACAAATAAACAATAAGAAAATGAAGACAAGAGCATCCTTAAAAAAACGTACTCCCGACTGCAAATTCGTGCGTCGCAAGGGTCGTTTGTTCGTAATCAACAAGAAGAACCCTAAGTTCAAAATGCGCCAGGGTTAATGTTAAATTAGCATAAAAGCATGAGAATGAGAAATTTTATTCTTACCTTTGCATGCTTTTTGCAGTTTCAAATCAATTTTATTTATTTTTTTATCTTTTAAAATGGCAATAAGAATTGTTGGAGTAGATTTGCCCCAGAATAAGCGTGGCGAAATCGCATTGACCTATATCTTCGGAATAGGTCGAAGTAGTTCAGCAAAGATATTGGATAAGGCCGGTGTGAGCCGCGACCTGAAGGTCAACGAATGGACCGACGAGCAGGCAGCCAAAATCCGTGAAATTATCGGCGCTGAGTTCAAAGTGGAAGGTGATCTCCGCAGTGAGATCCAAATGAACATCAAGCGACTGATGGACATTGGTTGCTACCGTGGAGTGCGTCATCGTAATGGTCTTCCCGTTCGTGGTCAGAGCACCAAGAACAACGCCCGTACTCGTAAGGGCAAGAAAAAGACTGTTGCAAACAAGAAGAAGGCCACAAAGTAATTAATTGACAACCGCTAAACAATTGAGAAATCATGGCAAAGAAAACAGTCGCAAAGAAAAGAAACGTAAAGGTGGATGCTATCGGACAGCTTCATGTCCACAGCTCCTTTAATAATATCATTGTGTCGCTTGCCAACAGCGATGGTCAGGTCATTTCTTGGTCGTCGGCCGGCAAGATGGGCTTCCGTGGCTCTAAGAAGAACACTCCCTATGCCGCCCAGATGGCTGCTGAGGATTGTGCCAAAGTGGCTTACGACCTCGGCCTGCGCAAGGTGAAGGCTTACGTCAAGGGACCCGGCAACGGCCGCGAGAGCGCCATCCGTGCCACCCACGGTGCCGGTATCGAAGTGATAGAGATTGTTGACGTTACACCGCTGCCCCACAATGGCTGCCGTCCTCCCAAACGTCGTCGTGTTTAAAAAATAATTTTAATAATGTGCGCAAGCATGCCTGTTGCCTGCTTGCAAACATTATAATTTAATAGTATTATGGCAAGATATATTGGACCGAAATCAAAAATTGCACGCCGTTTTGGAGAGCCCATTTTCGGCGCAGACAAAGTTTTGTCCAGGAGAAACTTCCCTCCTGGACAGCATGGCAACAACCGCCGCCGCAAGCAGTCGGAATATGCTGTCATGTTGGCAGAGAAGCAGAAAGCCAAGTACACTTACGGTGTTCTTGAGCGCCAGTTCCGTAATATGTTTGAGAAGGCTGCCAAGGCCGACGGCATCACCGGTGAGGTGCTGCTCCAGAACCTTGAGAGCCGCCTCGACAATGTGGTGTTCCGCCTGGGCATAGCACCCACCCGTGCCGCCGCCCGCCAGCTGGTAGGCCACAAGCACATTGTCGTTGACGGAAAGGTAGTACACATTCCTTCTTATCATGTGATGCCCGGACAGGTTGTCGGCGTGCGCGAGAAAGCCAAGTCGCTCGAAGTTATCGAGGCTGCCCTGGCCGGATTCAACCACAGCAAGTATCCCTGGCTCGAATGGGACGAACAGACCAAGAGCGGTAAGTTCCTCCATCGCCCCGAGCGCGAGGATATTCCTGAAAACATCAAGGAGCAGTTAATCGTTGAGTTGTACTCTAAATAAAATCATTAAATTAATGGCGATATTAGCATTTCAAAAACCCGATAAAGTAGTAATGCTGGAGGCTGACGACAGGGTTGGCAAGTTTGAATTCCGTCCTCTCGAGCCTGGCTTTGGTGTTACCATAGGTAATGCCTTGCGCCGCATTCTCCTTTCATCGCTCGAGGGTTATGCCATCAACACCATCAAGATAGGCGGTGTTGAGCACGAGTTCTCCTCGGTGCCCGGAGTGAAGGAGGATGTCACCAACATTATCTTGAATTTGAAGCAGGTCCGCTTCAAACCCGTATTAGAAGAATTCGAGTATGATAAAGTCAGTATCACCGTAGAGAACTGCACAGAGTTCACCGCCGGAGATATTGGCAAGTACCTGAATGGATTTGAGGTGTTAAATCCAGATTTGGTGATTTGTCATTTAGACGCCAAAGCATCCATGCAGTTGGACCTTACCATCAACAAAGGCCGCGGCTACGTGCCCGCCGATGAAAATCGCGAATACTGCACCGATGTCAACGTTATACCCGTAGATTCTATTTACACACCAATCCGCAACGTCAAATATTCAGTGGAGCCCTATCGTGTCGAACAGAAGACCGACTACGACAAGCTCGTGCTCGAAGTGACCACGGATGGTTCCATTCCCCCGAAGGATGCGCTGAAAGAGGCCGCCAAGATACTGATTTACCACTTCATGCTCTTCTCCGACGAGAAGATCACCTTGGAGCCCGTCGATAACGAGGGCAACCAGGAGTTCGACGAGGAAATTCTCCACATGCGCCAGCTGCTCAAGACACGCCTGGTGGACATGAACCTCTCCGTCCGTGCCCTCAACTGCCTGAAGGCTGCCGACGTGGAGACACTCGGAGACCTGGTTCAGTATAACAAGACCGACCTCCTGAAGTTCCGCAACTTTGGTAAGAAATCGCTTTCGGAGCTTGATGATTTGCTCGAGAGTCTGAATCTGTCGTTTGGAACCGACATTACAAAGTACAAACTGGGAGAGTAATGCTCCCCAATCAAGAAACAAGAAATGAGACACGGAAAAAAATTCAACCATCTGAGCCGTACTGCTGACCACCGCCAGGCTATGCTTGCCAACATGGCCATCTCGCTGATCATGCACAAAAGAATCACTACGACTCTCGCCAAGGCAAAGGCACTCAAGAAGTACGTCGAGCCCCTGTTGACCAGGTGCAAGGACGACAGCACCAACTCCCGCCGCGTGGTGTTCCGCTACCTGCAGAACAAAGAGGCGCTGAAGGAACTCTTCGGCCCCGTGGCCCAGAAGATCGGCGACCGTCCCGGCGGCTACACGCGCGTCATCAAGCTCGGACATCGTCTGGGCGACGCTGCCCCCACCGCTTTCATCGAGCTCGTGGACTTCGACGAGAACATGTCCAAGGCTCCCAAGGCCGCTACCAAGCGCACCCGCCGCGGTGGCAAGAAAAAGGCCGAGGCCGCTGCCGAAGCACCCGCTGCTGAAGAGGCAAAGGCAGAAGAATAAAACATCTTCAATCATTTATAATCACTCCCGCCGCAATGCAAACGGCGGGAGTTTTTTTGTGTCCTACCCTCAAGTTCATTGTGGCTTGAACGAGGCATGTAGGGACGTGATGTATCACGTCCGCCCGCGCGGATAGGAATGAAAGTTATATGGTAAAATGTTACAAGTGGATGGCGGACATGATACCGAATTGTCCGCGGTGGCGGACGCGATACATCGCGTCCCTACATTCGGCAGGATAACCTTGGTGTTGGCGACGTTGCAATTCGGTGGACAATGATTTCCCTGTAGGGACGCGATGTATCGCGTCCGAAAACAAATTCCCGGGAATGTGACTGACAATCTTTGGTTGCGGACGCGATGCATCGCGTTCATATATGCGGGTTTTGGGGAAATGCGGGTGGAAAAATATGGTTTTGGGATAAACATTTTCGGCTTTTTTTGTTTATCCCGTTCCTTTTTCGTATTTTTGCAGGCGGAAAGGGGGCGGCTGGGGCTGCGCTCTTGGATTGCATATGATTTTGTGTTACTAATACTAAGCAAAGATGAAGAAGAACGTT